>Ga0335081_10001898_pt1 | contig 33099 bp, 24 predicted proteins | sample Lox_Sample_35_FD_206713 | JGI IMG/M metagenome (GOLD analysis project Ga0335081, IMG submission 206713) | Soil microbial communities from Loxahatchee National Wildlife Refuge, Florida, United States - Lox_Sample_3.5 | ecosystem: Environmental > Terrestrial > Soil > Wetlands | place: USA...
TCCGGTGCGAGCGCCGGCCAGGCCGCGCTCCGCGAAGTTCTCCTCCGCCGCGCGCAGGATGCGTTGCACGGTATCGGGGTTCCTTGGACGGGCTAAGCCCGCGGGCAATGCCTCCGCTCCCATTCTAGGAGCTGAGTTCATTCGGTAACGTATCGCGCTGGCCATAATGTTTAACTAACCGGTTAGTTTAATTTATCTAGAGAAAACGTGTCAAGCTCGGTTTGCGGCGAATCGTGCGCCGCAAAGCTGGAGTTAGGGCGAGCTACAAGCAAAGCCGTTCGAGTCCTGCGGTGAAGGGCCTAGCGCCAAAGATTCCTTGTCGCTGTCCGGGGGATGAATTAAAATCGCCTTTGCGGTTACGCTCTTGCAGTTTGAAGGGTGGTCCTATGCGATTCCCCGCGCCTCTGCCCGCAACGGTACTCCGAACGATCTCCGGAATGATGGTCACGCTTGCACTTGCCTTCGTGCCCGCGAAGACGTTCGCTCAACGCGCCGGCGCCGCCGGGGCAGCGGCGGCTCATCCTGTGGCGCCTAGGCCCGGAGTTGTGCGAGTCCCGCAACCGCCCGTCACTCGAGCTCCGCAGGCGCCGGTGGTTCGCTCCCCCGGAGCAATTATCAGACCGACAGGCATGAGTCCCTTGACTCGCCCGCCATTTCTGATTCAGCCAGGCACCGTGGGCCCCGCCACGCAGTTGCGCAGCCCTTTGCTTACTTCCATCGCTCTCCTCGGCTCGCGTCCTCCGCGGTACTTGCGCGTCACTCCGGTCGTGCTGTTTAACCCCTACCCGACCGCCGGTCTCTTTGGTTTCGGCTTCAATGGGCTATTTCCCTGCCCCTTCGCATCGGGATATGGCTGTGGCGCCACACCCCCTAACGGCTACGGCTTCCCAGCCGTTCCCCAAGGTGCATACCCCAGGGACCCCAGCTATCCGACTCCTGACCCGAACTACGCCGCGGTAGCCGGACCGTCACCAAGCACAGCTTTGCAATACACTTCGCTCCTGGGAGCTTACTCTTCGCTTGGCAATTTGCCCGATTCGAACTCAAGCGCCATTAAAGGCGCTAGTGGGCCTTCGCCCGACTACATCCTTCTGTACTTCAAAGACGGTTCCGTATTCACCATCGCCAGCTATACCGTCGCCGGCGGACGGCTGCACTATGTGACTGCTTATCATGAAGAAGGCGACGTCGAGGTGCGTCAACTCGATGTGCAGAAAACAATCCAAGCCAATGCCGCCCGCAGTGTTACCTTCACGCTGACGCCGCCCAGCCGAGGCGCGGGCACGGTAGCGTCTGGGCCGCCAAGCCCCGGTCCGGCACAGCCGGGACCAATTAATCCCCCTAAACCATAGCCACAGAAAAATCCGAAGGCTGATCGGAACGTTTGAAGAATTCCGTTCAGCCCCGCGGCGTTTCGATACAATGGCAAGAATTACGACGAGGGAGGCGAACGGCATGCCTCCTGGCCGGAAGCACGGAAAGTACCGAGGTTCCGAAAACACGGCTGCCGATGACCGCAGTGGATCTGTCGATAAAGCTGCGGGTGATTTTTTAAGAAGCGAGCCCGCACGCCGGGCGAGAACAAGATTAGTTGGAGGGGGCTCCCATGACGGCAACAGGACAAACTGCACCCACTTCCGCGCTGCTCGAACAACTTCGCGAAAAGGCGCGCCTGCTTCGCATCCACTCCCTGCGCATGACCACCGCAGCGGGGTCGGGTCACCCGACCTCGTGCCTTTCCGCTGCGGAGCTTGTGGCCGCGACATTCTTTTACGCCATGAAGATGGATCCGGCGCATCCTGCGTCGCTCGGCTGCGACCGCTTTGTGCTGTCGAAGGGCCATGCCGCGCCGATTCTTTACGCGGCGCTGGCAGAAAAGGGTGTCTTCCCCATTTCGCGGCTGATGACTTTGCGGCAGTTCTCCAGCGAACTCGAGGGCCATCCCACGCCGCGCGTCCCCGGCGTGGACGCGGCCACGGGCTCCCTGGGGCAGGGACTGTCCGTAGGCGCCGGGCTGGCGATCGGAGCGCGCATCGGAAAATCTTCCGCCCGCGTCTACGTGCTGACCGGCGACGGCGAACTTGCGGAGGGGAACATCTGGGAGGCAGCGGCATTCGCAGCGCACCACGGCCTGGACAATCTGGTTGCGCTCGCCGATATCAACGCTCTCGGTCAAAGCCAGCCAACCATGTACGAACATGATATGGAAGTTTACCGCCGCAAATTCGAGGCGCAGGGCTGGGCCGCCGAAGTCATCGATGGGCACGACATGGCGGCGGTCGTAGGTGCGCTCGATCACGCTCGCGCCACGCGCGGCCGCCCTTTCGCGATCATCGCCCGAACCGATAAGGGGCACGGCGTCAGCTTTGTTTCTGGCAAAGAGGGTTGGCACGGCAAAGCGCTCTCGCCCGAGCAGCTTGAAAAAGCGCTGGCCGAGCTTGGGCCAATTCCGCCGGTGCAAAAAGATCCGGGTAAGTCTTACGAGCGTAAGCCGCTGCCCGTGCCGCCCGAGGATTTTCCGGCCGCTGCCGCTCCCGACTATAAACTCGGGCAAAGCGTCGCTACTCGAGAAGCCTTTGGCGTCGGCCTCAAAAATCTCGCCCAGGTCAATTCCAAGGTTTACGCGGTTGATGGCGACGTAGAGAACTCCACCTTCGTCGAAACCTTGCAAAAGGCCTTTCCCGATCGGGTTATCGAAGGCTACATTGCGGAACAGAATATGGTCAGCGTCGGCGTAGGAATGGCTGCGCAGGGACTAGTGCCATACGTCACCACCTTCGCCTGCTTTCTTTCCCGCGCCTATGACCAGGTACGCATGGCAGCCATCAGCCGCGGCAGCATAAAGCTGTGTGGTTCGCACTGCGGCGTCTCCATCGGAGAGGATGGGCCTTCTCAGATGGCACTCGAGGATTTGGCCATGTTCCGAGCCATTCCCGGCTCCACGGTCTTATACCCGAGCGATGGCGTTTCTGCTGAACGCCTCACCGAGGAGATGGCCCGGCGGGCGGGGATCTGTTATTTGCGAACCTCGCGGCCCAAGACCGCCGTGCTCTACGGCAAGGACGAGAAATTCCCCGTGCCGGGTCTGAAGGTGTTGCGCCGGAGCGAGAACGACCGCGTCACGGTAATCGGCGCGGGAGTGACCGTATATGAAGCCCTCAAGGCATGCGACCAGCTCAAGTCGCGCGGCATCGGCATCCGTGTGCTCGACCTTTACTCGATTAAGCCTCTGGACGGCGCCGCGATTGCCGAGCACGTTCGCGCCACAGGCGGCAAGCTCCTCACCGTCGAGGACCACTATCTGGAAGGTGGCTTGGGCGAAGCGGTTCTTACGGCGCTGACAGAAGATGGCCTGACGCTAAACGCGGTGCGGCGTCTTGCAGTCGACCGCGTTCCGCATTCGGGAAAACCGGAGGAGTTGCTGGACGCCTTCGGCATCTCCTCTCGCAGCATTGTTCAGGCGGTTGAGGGAATGGCCGAAGAAACAACAGAGGCGGGCTAATCGAGGCGAGCTAATCCGTAGCCACAGATTGCGCGGCTTCGGCCCCGATTAACATATGCCGGGGCGGCTGGCGCAAATCCCACACGATTCCGCACCACGAAAGCAGCTTCAGCAGATAGTACGTAAAATCGACTTCCCACCAGAAAAAGCCCTGGCGCGCGGAAGCCATATAGTGATGATGATTGTTGTGCCAGCCTTCGCCCATGGTGATGAGCGCCAGCACAGCGTTGTTCTTGCTGGAATCGGTCGTTTCGTAGCGACGGCGCCCGAAGATGTGCGAAAGCGAATTAATCGTGAACGAACTGTGCCACAGAATCACCGTGCTGATGCAGTAGCCCCACACCAGCATGCCCCAGCCTCCGGCCAGGAACATGCAGACCGCGAGTATCGCCGGCGGAACAACGTGGTATTTGTTCAGCCAGCGCAACTCGGGATATTTGTGGAAATCGCCGATGAGTTCCGTCCGCGTCTCGTTGTAGCGGTCCGATAGGATCCAGCCCACGTGCGACCACAGAAATCCCCGTAAAGAAGGTGAGTGCAGGTCTTCTTCGGTATCCGAATAGCGGTGGTGATGCCGGTGATTAGCCGCCCACCAGAGCACGCCTTTCTGCGTGGACATGGTGGCCATGAAGGCCATTACAAATTGAAAGGCGCGGCTGGTCTTGAAAGAACGATGCGAAAAATAGCGGTGGTACCCCGCGGTAACGAAAAACATGCGCCCGTAATAGAGAGCCAAGCAAACGATCAAATAAGACCAGTGAAATTTCAGGAAAAAGGCGGCCACGCAGGCCAAGTGGACGGCTACAAATGGCAAGGAGCGTATGTAAGAGATCCGATCGCCGCTTCTGAGAGTGATCCAACCGAACGCCACGCTTCCCTCCCTCGTACTCCCGGATCTTTCCGGCAGTTATTCCGAGCGCAGGTACACACGGCAGTCAGCGGCGCTCCGAGTAAAGTGGACTGAACCTTCAGTGTAGAGAGAGATTGAAAGCGCGTCAAGGAATTCGCGCAAATACGTTGCCAAAAAGGAGGACGTCGGGAGTCGGCGATTCTCTTTTTCGTTTCGCAATCGCGCGCACGCCGCCCGGGTGTGCTATCTTGCCGTGCGCAACGAGGACTCCAGTTCATGGCCGAAAAGACGATTTTAGTAGGAGTGGTTCCGGAAGCGATGGTCATCGGGCCATCCGACCAGGTGGCCTGGGTCGCAGGAGAAGGGCAGCTGAAAATTGAATTCGACCCAAACCGCTCGCCGTTCGCTTCGAATATCTTTCAAGCTCCGGCCGGCGTCCGCTTGCTGAGTGGACCTCCGCGTCCGGGAACAAAACCGGGATCGTTCCGCTATCGCCTGTGGCTCAACGATCAGTGCATCGGCTCCGGCGAGATCGTCCTGCGGGAGAAGTAGCCTTCCGGATTTTCGCGGTCCGGCCTTTCCTGACTCTGGAACCGCCTCCACCCCAATCGCTACGAATTGGACGAAGTGGACATGCGCTTGAGATTTTCGGCGTTGATCTTCAGCTTGCCTTGCGCCTTGATGCGGTTATCAAGCGCGGTGCGAAAAGCGTCAAAGGCCATGGTCCGCCGCGAATCCAGGAGCTGGTTTTGTACATCCTGCTGCTGCTTGGCGAAATCCGCGGGATTGGCAAGCTGGCGGTCAACCACCCGATAAACGGCCCAGTTCTCGCCCAACGACACCGCATCGCTGGTCTGGCCCGGGTTCATATGGAAGGCCGGGCCGAGTTGGGCCGCGCCGCCGAGATCATTCACGGTGCCCGTTCGGGAGAAAAGATCGCTGGTTTTGGCTTCGAGCGCCAAGGCCTTGGCCGCTTTCTCCAGGTCCTCGCCTCCCTTGACCTTCTGAGCCAGCTCCTCCGCCTTGCTCTTGGCCATTTCCGCCGCTTTATCGCGCCGGTAGTCCGCTAACACTTGGTCGTGAACTTCGGCCAGCGTTCCCGGATGGGCCGGCTGGTCTTCCTTCACGGAGACGACCACATAGCCCTTGTCGGTGCGCACGGGAGGGCTGTCGTCCCCTGGACGCAAGCGGAAAATATCTTCGTTCAGCTCGGGAGAATTGCCGACTTCCGGGATGGGCTGATTGGCTTCCAGAGGCGGCGTTTGCCCCAATTTCAAATTGAACTTCTTGGCCAAGTCATCCATGGAAACTCGCCCGGAGCGGCGCAGCTCCGTGGCGATCTGCTCGGAGAGATCGTCTGCTTCGTGCTGCGCTTTTTCCTCTTGCAGCGCCCCCAAAATCTGCGGGTAGACTTCATCCACCGTCTGCGTGCGGGCGTTCTGCCGATCGATTACTTTGATGATGTGGAAGCCGTACTGCGTTTTCACGATGTCGGAGACCGATCCGATAGGCAGGGAGAAAGCAGCCTGCTCGAACTCGGGCACGGTTTGCCCGCGCACAATCCAATTCAGGTCGCCACCCTTGTCTTTGGTCGTGTCGTCGGAATATTGCTTGGCAAGATCGCCAAAATTCGCGCCGCTCTTGGCTTTCTTCTGCACGTCCTCCGCTTTCTTGCGAATCTCCTCGGCTTCCGCGTCCGTCTTGCCCACCGTCTTGAACAAGATATGTGCCACGTGCGCGCGTTCGGGTAATTTGTAGCTGTCGATATGCTGGTCGTAGTAGTTTCGGATTTCATCCTGAGGGATGTTGGCGCGAAGCCGAAGCTGTTCGAAATCGAGAAACGCATATTGCACGATACGCCGTTCAGGAACGTTATAGCGCGCTTTGTTCTTGGCGAAATAAGCGGATAGGTCCGCATCGCTGGCCTCGATCTTCCCTTGCAGATCGGACGGACGGACGGCCACGTAGGAGAGCTTGATCTTGTCGTTACGCCGGTGGAACTCCTGTTCGACCTCCGCGGGCGATACCGTCGTCCCATCGGTCACGAGATTTCGGAACTTTTCCTCGAGCAAGCCCTGGCCGACGACGTCTTCGAACTCCGGAACTCCCATCCCCGTGGTGGCTTCCACCTGCGCCGCATACTGGTCGTTGCCCACGAATGTCCCGCCCACGAACGCCGTGGGAATCAACTGCCGGATGCGATCGGCCCGCTCCTGATCGGTAACCGTGATCCCGAGTTGTTTGGCTTCGATCGCTAATTCCTTCTGAAACACGAGTTCATTCAAAACTTGCTGCGCGTACAGAGGTTCCAGCGCCGCCGGGATCGAACCCGTGCGCTCAATGCGCGCCAGTTGGGCGCGAATGTCCGTCACGCTAATGGGTTGGTCGTCCACAGACGCCACCACGTCCGCGGCTGCCACAGTTTCAGTGCCTTGCCCCGGCACGAGATAGAGCAGCATGCCCACACCAAGCAGTCCGACGATGACGCCGAGCATGATGCGCACGCCCAGCTTGTTCTTGTGCATTGATTCAAACACCTTGATGCCACCTTACTGGCGCGGGGAGAGGTACCGAGTGACACGGAAGCGCGCCAAACATTGTCTGTGAATCCGTATTATAGGGCAGCCCGGCCACGCGCTCAAACGCGAAATTCCCAGCTGGCAAGCACGCCCTTTGTCCGAGGAAATCAGTTGTGGCTGGCGGGATTTTGTTATAAACTGCCTCGCATGTTGATGAGCTTCAGCCAGAAAAGAGGGGCGTGCTGCTGTTGTATCTGTAGCAGCGAAGTGTCTTCTGGCGCAGCGAAGCTCGTGGTCTAGCAGACCAGCACTAGCCGAGCGGCAGTCAAAGCCCACCGCCAGAAGAAAAGGCCGGTGGGATTTTTGTTTTAGGGCGAATTTGCAAAAGGCTAAAAATGATTAACTCGGTTATCGGATTTCTTATCGCCCTGATGGTGGGGCTTACGGGCATCGGCGGAGGCAGCTTCACGGTTCCGGCCCTGCTCTTGATCGTGGGCATGCCTGCCGTCGAGGCGGTGGGCACGGCTTTCATCTTTGCCGCTGTGCTGCGCCTCATTGCCGCGCCATTTTACGTGCTTACCGGCGGGGTGCATTCCAGGTACCTGCGGCTTCTGCTCCTGGGTGCGGTTCCAGGGCTGGTGCTGGGGATGATCGCTTTGCGCTCCCTGTCCAACAGCGCCGGCAGTCCTTTCGTCGTAATTATTCTTGGCGTGTTGCTGGCGATGTCCTCGAGCGTCACCTTCATTCCGCGCGCGCAAAACGCCCATTTCGTGCACAAGAACTCGCGCTGGCTGCCCTGGCTGGCTCTTCCCATCGGCATCGAATCGGGATTTTCGTCGGCTGGCGCGGGAGCTCTTGGAACCATTCTGCTGCTGAACTATTCGGAAATGTCGCCGTCGCAGGTCGTGGGCACGGATATCGTTTTCGGACTGGTGCTGGCCATCATTGGCAGCGCCGTTCACTGGACTCTGGGAACTATCAACACCGCGGTTTTACTGCAACTTCTGGCCGGAGGCGTGCCCGGTGTGGTTTTCGGCTGCCTGATGGCTCGCAGAATCCCCGCTCGAAAGCTCAAGCCCGTGATGGCGGTGATCGCCATCTGCGCCGGCTTGCAACTGGTGTGGTCCGGCGCCTCCTCGTTTAATGCGAAACAGGCTGCCAAATCCGCGCGGCTCGCCCCCGCTGCCGCAAAGGTCTCGCGGCCATAACTCGCTCCTCGACCTGTCCTGGCTGGCGCGCAAGGCGCCCGCGCCTAGCTCGTCATCGTGATGCCCTTTGGCAATTCCGAGTAATTTTCGTTCTGGTATCGGTAGCCTTAGCGCTGCCCGCGCGATCGCAGTCGAATGCTTCGAGTCAAAACGACCCGGGCGGCGTCTACTCTTTTCTCGTGCACTGGGACCAGCGCGCCCTGAAAGCGCAGGCCGGCCAGCCGAACTGGCTTACACCGGTCGTCACTTCCACCAGCCGCTTGAAACAGGAGTTCCGCTACGACGTCTTGTGGCAGGAAAATCGCGACGGAAGCATTACGGAAAATTACGGCGGCAGCAAAGGTCTCACCACGATCCCCATCGATCGCATCGAAATTAGCATCAACCTGCCTCCCTACATCGTCCATAACCAGCCGAGCTTGCACGACGGCTTTGGCGATTTTTCACTTTTGACCAAGTTTCGGATCGCTGCGGGGAACGTCGAACATGGCGACTACGCCTTGACCGCTTTCCTCGCGGTGAGCTTTCCCACCGGCTCCTATACGAACGGCTCTCCCCACTCCGTCATCACTCCCACGATCGCCGGCGGCAAGGGGCTGGGCGACTTCGTCTACCAAGGGACTTTTGGCTGCGATCTTCCCAGCGTCGGCACAGCGACCTTGGGCCGCCGTCTAATACTCAACAATGCCTTGCAGTACCGGCGCTGGAGGAAGTTCTGGCCAGAACTGGAGGCCAACTCCAACTTCTATGACGGCGGACCAAATGACGGCAAGAGACAGGTCTATTTGACGCCCGGAATCTCTGTCGGCCGCTTTCTGCTTTACAAGAATCTACAGCTGACCTTGGGAGGAGGCGTGGAAATTGCGGTTACGCACTTCTACTCGTCCGCGCACCAAGGCGTATTCACCGTTCGGCTGCCGTTTTAAGAGCTCTTCCTAAGGGAACCATGGCTGGCGTAACATGCGCGCCGCCACTCTCGCGAACGGCATTAGAGGAGGTCCGCATGAAGCTTCCTGCCGGTCGATCAGTTTTGCGTCCCTTAGGTGCCGCCTGGATCTTTGTGTTTTTTGTAGTCATATCCGGATCGAACCGCTGGGAAGCTGGCGGTGCATCACAGTTACCTTCCGCCAAAGCGCAAGGCGCCTGGTCGAGGAAGGCCCCTCTTCTCGCCAAGCGTGCCGAAACCGGGGTCGCGGCGCTGGACGGAAAAATCTACGTCATGGGCGGAGCAACCCCTACCGACCAGGCCTCGCCGCTCAATCAGGAGTACGATCCGGCCTCAGACCGCTGGCGCAACCGCGCTCGGCTTCCGCACGGGCTTTCGCATCCCGGCGTTGCCGCGCTCAACCACAAGCTCTATGCCATCGGCGGTTTCAGTGGCGGAGGTGTGCATGTCGGCGCGCTCGATCTGGCCTTCGAATACGATCCGGCGACCGACATCTGGCGGCAGTTGCCACCGCTCAGCAGCCCGCGTGGCTCGGTGGGCGTGGCGGCGGTAGGGGGCAGAATCCACGTCATCGGAGGGCGCGGGCTCGACAAGAACACGGTTGCCGCACACCAGGTCTATGACCCCTCAACCGGGAAATGGACCGAAGCAGCGCCGCTTCCCACCGCTCGCGACCACATGGGAGTGATCGTCGTGGACGGCAAAATCCACGTCATCGGCGGACGTACCGCCGGGACTTCCGACAACACCAATCTGCACGACGTCTACGATCCGGCGACGAACTCCTGGCGATCCGCCGCTCCGCTTTTGACCCCGCGCAGCAGTGGAGCGGCAGCCTTTTACCATGGGCTGATTCTCTATGCCGGCGGCGAATGTAAAGATGGCCAAACCTTCTCCGAAAACGAAGCTTACGATTCCAAGACGAATCGGTGGGTGGCCCTCGCGCCGTTGCCTCCCGGACGGCATGCTTTCGGAGCGGCAGCCCTTGGGGATTACGCCTATTTCACGGGCGGCGCGCTCGGCTGCGGCGGAGGGTCTGTGTCCGACGAATTGCTCGCCTTCAAGCTGCCTTAGTGCTCGAGAAGCCCTATTCGGCACGCTATAAGGGCATCCCTCAACTCGCCCCGACCCTGGAAGGTCGGCAGCAGTAGTGCCCGGAACGGCACTTACCAGTTAATCTTTCGCACAGGTGTTGCAGAGCGGAGCAACACGCTGCTCGCCGTTCCTTGCGACACCCTAGACCGTGTGCTAGATTCCAAAACCAGCGCAAAATTTTGCACTTTTCATGTACGATTCGCGACAATCCGGCTCCGCGAAACACGCCAAGGCTCCCGTTGAGGTCCAATGGACCGCGATCAGCTACCGCACCGTGATCCTCTATGTGGTGTTGATTGTAGTCATCATCGGGGCGGGAACTTATGTGGCACATCCCGAATGGATGGCCCGCACCTTCGACCGTCTCTCACGCAGCCTCGGCGCGGCCCCCAGCGGCGTCGCGACTTTAGCGCAGAATCAAGCCCGTTTTGTTAACCTGGATGGCAAGGTGGAGATCAAGCGCGCCAACTCCGTGACCTGGCAAAATGCCGATTACCGCACCACTCTGGACAGAGGCGATTTGATTCGCACCGGGGACGACGGTGCGGCCAGGCTCGCCTTCGTAGACGGCACGACCTACACCATCAAGGCGGATTCGTTCGTAACCGTGGAGCAAAACACCATCGAACGCGACCAGACGGACGTGGCCGTACACATCAGTTCCGGCGCTGTGGACTTGGCCACGGGCACTTGGCAATCGCCGAAATCCAGGGCCGAAGTCTCCTTCGCCAATGCCAGGGCGTCCTTGCAGGAAAACAGCCGTGCGGCGGTCCGCGCGGATCCCGCCACGAATGAAAATCAGATCACGGTTTCGGCGGGCGCTGCCGATATGCAGGTGGGCAATCAACACGTACAGATTGGCGAGTGGCAACGCGTGACGTTTAACCAATCCAGCGGCGAACTGACGAAGACTACGGTGCTGGCGCCGCCTCAGCTTATCGCGCCCCTAAATCTTCAGCCCTTGATCGACGCGGACCCCAAACGCGCTTCCGTGCACTTCGCCTGGTCCGCCATTCCGGACGCCGTTAGCTACACCTTGCGTGTCAGCACCAACTCCATGTTCACGCGGACCGTGGCCGAAAAAGAGGTCACCGGCACCAGCGTCGATCTCAGCGGATTCGATCCGGGCGACTATTTTTGGAACGTCACGGCAACCGACGCTCACAAAAAGGCCAGCGCGCCGAGCGACGCGTACAAGTTCACTCTCATCGCTCAGGGCAAGACCGAGGAGATGCTCCTCGAAGTAGACTCCACGGAGATCCATGGCAACGTCGTGGAGATCATCGGCCGGACCGAGCCAAGCGCGGCGCTCATCGTCAACGGAGAACCCGTGGCGGACATCGCCCGCGACGGCCATTTCCGTTATTTCACGACGGCGCTTTCACGAGGCAGTCACGAGATTGTGGTGACCGGGCAGAATCGCCGGGGCGGTACGGCGATCAAGCGCGTGTCCATCGTTATTCCTTAATAACTGTATCGTGGCAAAGGGGAAACCGCTGCCGAAACGGCGCGGAAATTAGAATGATCAGTAAAAATGGCTATAACCTTCGTTCCGTCTTCAGCTTGCTCTCTTCCGACCTGGCCATCGACTTGGGCACCGCGAACACTCTCGTATTCGCGAAGACCAAGGGCATCGTGGTGAACGAACCTTCCATCGTGGCAATCAACAAGAACACCAGCGAAGTTGTTGCCGTGGGGCGCGAAGCAAAGGACATGCTCGGCCGCACGCCGGGCAACGTCGTGGCCATCAAGCCCATGAAGGACGGAGTAATCGCGGATTTCAAAGTCACCGAGAAGATGCTCACGTACTTCATCCAAAAGGCGCACAATCGCCGCGTCCTGGTGCACCCGCGCATCGTCATCGGCGTGCCCAGCGAAATCACGCCGGTGGAGAAACGCGCTGTGCAGGATTCCGCGTACCGCGCCAGAGCCAGCGAAGTTTACTTGGTCGAACAGGCCATGGCCGCGGCCATCGGCGCCGGCCTGCCCATCGAGGAACCCTCCGGAAATATGGTCGTGGATATCGGCGGGGGCACCACGGACATCGCCGTCATCTCCATGAGCGGGATTGTCTACTCGCGCTCGGTGCGCGTGGCCGGCAATGAGATGGACGAGGCCGTGATGCACTACCTCAAGCGCAAATACAACCTCCTCGTTGGGGAACGCACGGCGGAGCAGATCAAGATGGAGATCGGCTCGGCCTATCCCCTGGAAAAGCCCCTGACCATGGAGGTCAAGGGCCGCAACCTGATCGAGGGCGTGCCGCGCACGGTGACCATAGACGACAGCGAAATCCGCGAGGCGCTTTCCGAGTGCGTCTCCACGATTTTGAACGCGATCCGCGTGGCCCTGGAGCGTACGCCCCCCGAGCTTTCCGCGGACATCAGCGATCGAGGCATTGTGCTCACCGGCGGCGGCGCGTTGATCAAGAACCTGGATAAGCGCATTCGGGAAGAGACGGGATTGCCCGTTTCCATTGCGGATGATCCGCTCGCTTCCGTGGTGCTGGGCACGGGAAAGATGCTCAGCGATTTCCGTCTGCTGCGCCTTGTGTCCATTGACTAGGTGATTGTTAGGCCGGCGAATTGGCCAATACGTTCCGGTGAGGGCGCTTGATCCGATAGTTCTTGGCCATTCGCAATAGCGAGCCCGCGTTTCTCGCGCTCTCGATTGAAAAGTTTCAAGGCGGCAAAAAGTTCATGTTGCCTCTTCCTTCGCGTCATCGATCTCTGACTCTTTTCGCGGTCGCCATTGCGGCCCAGGTCCTCTTTCTCGCCATTCAGATCAGGCGCGGACAGCAGGTTCGTCTGATCCGTGTATGGGCTATCGAGAGCGTCTCTCCGCTTGGGCGCGGGGCGGCGTGGTCGGTGGACGGAATCCGCGGCCTTTGGAACAACTACGTGGCTTTGCGCCATATGCGCGAGGAGAACGATCAGCTTCGAACGGAATTGGGCGCGCTCAAAATACGCAATGCGCAACTGGAAAGCCGCTCCGTGGAAGCGGATCGCCTGGCGAACTTGCTCGGCTTCCGGGACCAGCACGCCGAAGTGCAGATGCTGGCGGCGCGCGTGATCGGCGCCACCCCCGATCCGGCAAGCCACATGGTCTTGATCAACCGCGGAACGCGCGACGGTGTGCGCCGGGATATGGGCATCATCACGCCGGAAGGGGTGGTTGGCAAAGTTCTGGCTGCTTATCCGGACACTTCTCAAGTGCTGCTGCTGAGCGACAAAGAAAGCGGCGTCGGCGCGTTGCTGGGGACTTCACGGGCGCAAGGGCCCGTGAAGGGATCGGGCGAACCTCTGCTGGGGCTCGAATATATTGCCAACGACACGAAGGTCCAAGTAGGCGAGTCCGTGCTCACGTCGGGGCAGGATCGCATTTTCCCAAAGGACTTGCCGGTCGGCACGGTCGTGCAAGTGCACCCCGACCGCAAAGGGCCTTTTCAGACGATATTAGTGAAGCCGGCGGCACGGCTGGACGGATTGGAAGAGGTACTCGTGCTGCTCACGCGCCAGGAGTTTACAGCGCTCAAAGATAAAGATACGGATCCGTCCGGGCACGTTCCGGCGGCCTCCTCCACGCCCGCCAAAGCGGCGGGTACGACGGTTCCGGTGAAGTCGCCCGTTACACAACCGGTTACACCACCCGCGAAGCCGCCCCTTGCCGCACTCCCGGCCAAGCCCGCACCCGCGGCGGCTCCGGCGAAATCCCCGGTTGCGGCGTCACCGAAGCCGGCAGTCTCGGCGACATCGGCAACATCGCCAACAACGGCAAGTCAACAATCACCGGAAAAACCAGAGACGCCGGAAACGTCGGACGCACCAGACACTCCTTGAGGCGCTTGAGTAGGCTCTAAAAATGGAAATCAGTCCAGCATACGACCAGCACATAGAGGTTCATAAATACTACACCGGCGCCGTTTTTGGCATCGTTGTCCTGGCGCTGGCGCTCGAGGCTTTGCTGCCGGCGTATTTCCGCTCGGCGGCCATCCTGGAACTGCCGCTCCTCGTAACGATCTATTTCGGATTGAGCCGGCGAAATCCCTCCTCGGGTCTCTTGCTTGGCATGGCCGTCGGCTTGGCCCAGGACGGCCTCGGACATACTCCGTTCGGCATGTATGGAATTGCCAAGACGGTGGTCGGTTTCACAGCCTCGTCCTTTGGTTCCCGCATCGATGTGGAGCACCCGATCAGCCGGTTTCTCCTCACCTTCGTTTTTTTCCACCTGCACAATGCAGTTCTGGTACTGATCAGCCGCGTGTTGCTCGGGCAACACGAGCCCTACCTGGAAACCCGCCTGGTGATCGCGTCGGTGGTGAACTGCGTCGTGGCTGTTTTCCTATATCCCATTTTAGATCGGCTCCGTAAGCCCTCCTGACCCCAAAAGGTCTTCGGTCATCGGATTTAGGGACTAATGTCACCTTGCTCAATTGGGCATCAGGCAGCTTCAATGGGTTGCCGTATCTCGGAGCCCGGTGATAGTTTGGGTGAGTCTTTTCAAGAGTGCCGGAAAAAGGGCTCTCGGCGGCAACCGGCTTAAATTCCGAAGCTTAGGGCATGGTATACTTGCTAATCCACCCGGCAAGTTGAATCGGACGGTTCCGGCAGCGGGCGCGGAGTTTGCTTGTCCCCTTGGTTTCAAAATGATAATCGCCTGCCGCAAACGCGGCTGACGGTCATCTCTTACACGATCGTTGCGCTAATGGCTCTGCTGCTTCTGGGCTTTTGGAAGCTGCAGATCATCAACTCCGATCGCTATGCCCAGCTCGCGGAACGCAACCGCGTTCGATCGATTCCCATCATCGCTCCACGCGGCGCTATGCTGGACCGCTATGGCCGCGTCATCGTAGATAACTATCCGTCCTTCAGCGTTCTGCTGCTCCGCGACGATCCCGCCCAACTCGATCATATGCTGCCGCAGATTGCCGACGGTTTGAACTTGACATTGGATGATATCCAGCAACAGATTGAGGCTGCCAAGGCGCTTCCGCATTTTCAGCCCATCGTCATTAAACCGGAAGCGACACCCGGAGACATCGCCTTTATCGAATCGCATCGCGCCGATATTCCGCTGCTGGAAATGCTCATGGTGCATCGCCGCCGTTATCCGAAGGGCGGCTTCATGGCGCATGTGAGCGGCTACGTGGGCGAAGTGAGTGCCGATCAAATCGAGGACAGCGATAACCGCTACAAGCCCGGGGATATCGTGGGCAAAGCCGGACTCGAGCGCCAATATAACGATCAGCTGATGGGCGTCGACGGCTTGCGCCGCTCCGTGGTCAATAGCGTAGGCCGTGAGGTGGGCCGGCTCGAGCAGACCGACGCCGTTCCCGGCAAACCCATCCGCCTAACAATTGACTACGACCTGCAGCTCGTCGCCGAAGAATCCCTGGTTGGAAAAAAGGGCGCGGTAGTGGCCATCGATCCCAGGACCGGCGATGTTTTAGCCATGGCCGGCCAGCCCTCTTACGATCCGAACGATTTCGCGGTGAGGATTTCGAAAGAAGAATGGAAATCGCTGAATGAAGATCCGGAACATCCGCTGCTGGACCGCGCCATTCAGGCGCAACTCGCTCCGGGGTCCATCTTCAAGATTTTGATGGCCACGGCGATGCTCGAATCCAAAGCGCTTCCCGCCGACTATCACGTCTTTTGCCCCGGCTCAGCCGAATTCTACGGCCGCGTCTTTCACGATTGGAGAAAAGAAGGGCACGGCAATGTGGACGTGCATGACGCCATCGTGCATTCCTGCGACGTCTTCTTCTACAACGTGGGCAAACAGCTGGGAATCGACAAGATTTCGTTTTATGGCGCAAATCTGGGTTTGGGACGCAAAACGGGAATTGATTTGCCCGGCGAAGAGACCGGCCTGATGCCTTCGGAGGCCTGGAAAGAGCGCGTCTTTCATCAGAAATGGTATCCGGGGGAAACCATCTCCGTGGCCATCGGTCAGGGTGCCATCGCGGCCACCCCCATTCAACTTGCGTATATGATCGGCGGCATCATCACAGGAGGCAGGTTCCACCAGCCGCATCTTCTTCTTTCCGATAAGGCGGCTCCGGAAGTGGATTTTCCCATCTCCGACTCCACGGTAGACACCGTGACGCAAGGAATGTACGGCGTTGTGAATGAACCCGGCGGGACAGCCTTTGCCTCCAAGCTCTCGGGCATCGAATTCTCCGGGAAAACGGGCAGCGCCCAAGTGATCAGTAACCAGGGACTGGCGCGGGCGGGCAAGCAAGCCGACTTGAAGGATAATGCTTGGTTCGTGGGGTTTGCGCCGCGCCAGCAGGCGGAGATCGTGGTCGCCGTGCTCGTGCAGGGTGGAGAGCATGGCGCCTTGGCGGCGGCGCCCATTGCTCGGGATATCGTGAAGGCTTATTACGATAAGAAGCAGGGCAAGCTTCCTCCGCAGGAACTCACCACGCAGGCTGTGCCCGGCATACCGCCGTCTTTTGCGGCCCAACAGGCCGCGCGCGCCTCCAAGCCGGACCCCGGAGCCGAGGAAAGCATTCCAACCAAGCCCGACCCCGTGGCCGCAACAAGCGCCACTCCCGCAACCACTCCCGTGGCCACCGCCCCTGTGAGCGTGAATCCATGAAAGAGGGCACCGGAATCCGCGATTACGACTGGTCCCTGCTGACGATTATTTTCTCCATCTGCGGAGTCGGCGTGATGGAAATCTGGTCGGCCACTCACGCCAGCCATCTCGCGGGAATGCAGTGGAAGCAGTTGTGGTGGATCGCGCTCGGCGTCGTGCTGATGCTGGCGCTGTCCCGGCTGGACTATCATTCCGTGTTGGACAAAGCTCCTATTCTTTACCTCATCGGAATCCTGGCGCTGCTCGCCGTCCTCGCCGTCGGACATACGCGCTATGGCGCCAAGCGCTGGCTTCCTGTGATGGGCGAGTTTTTGCAGGTGTCCGAAATTGCCAAGTTAATTATAATTGTGGCGCTGGCGCGTTTTTTTTCCGACGTGCGCACGGACCGGCTTTCGTTGATGGATCTATTTAAGGCGGCAGTGCTCACGGCCGTGCCCATCGGCCTGATCCTGTTGCAACCGGACCTGGGAACGGCTATGGTGCTCGTGCCGGTCGTGGCAGTGGGAGCCTATCTTGCGGGTATACAATGGAAGCACGCGGCGGCACTGTTTCTTGCGGCTGCGCTGATGGTGCCCGTTGCCTGGCACCACCTGAAGCCCTATCAGAAGGAGCGGGTGACCACCTTTCTTCGCCCCGAGGAAGATCCCAAAGGATCGGGCTACCAGATTTTGCAGTCGAAAATTGCCGTAGGTTCCGGCGGGTTTTGGGGAAAGGGACTCGGCAACGGCAGTCAGAATCAACTCGGTTTCGTGCCCGTGCGGTATTCGGATTTCATCCTTGCCGCGCTGGCGGAGGAGTTGGGTTTCGCTGGAGTATTTGTAACGCTGGTGCTATACACGGCTTTGCTGCTGCGTCTGATCCAGAACGCGCAACGCGCAAAAGATCGCGCCGGAATGTTTCTGGTGATGGGCGTGGCGGCGATACTTGGTTTCCATGTGCTGGTGAACGTAGCCATGGTCATTGGCTTCATGCCGGTGACCGGCATTCCTTTGCCGCTCATGAGCTACGGCGGTTCGGCCATGCTGTTCGTATTTCTGGCGCTGGGCCTGGTGATGAACGTACGTCTGGGGCGATTCGTCAATTGAGCCCAAGCCGGTTTGACTCTTGCGCGGTGGATCGATCCTGCGCAGGAGAAGTAAATTCAGGATTTTCAGAGTGCATCGCGTGATCCAAAGACTTTATCGATGGACTTGTTCCGGCCTTTCGGCGCCGCGGACGCGCGCCGGAACGCTCCGGAAAGAAGGGCGATGCGCTCTAAGGAGCTTTCATGCCCAAAGAGCTGGTAATTTCAGCGGCCCCGCACGAGACGCGGGTCGCGATTCTGGAAGATGGTCTGCTTTGTGAAATTTATATCGAGAGGGAAAAAGAGTTTGCGCTAGTTGGAAGCATCTACAAAGGCCGCGTGACGCGCGTGCTGCCCGGCATGCAGTCGGCCTTCGTGGATATCGGTCTCGATAGCGACGCCTTCCTTTACGTCGGCGACTTCCTCGAAAATCTCGAAGATTACGACCACGTCGTTGCCCCCGTCGAAGGCAAAGTCCAAAAGATGGAGCAGCAGGGCGGCGAGGTCTTTGCTCCGTCCGCGAAGGGCGAAGCGTCGGGTCAGGAAGCGCCTCCCGCCGAAACGCCTGAGGCTGCGCCGCAAATCGCAGCATCATCGGAGACGCCGTCCGAGGCTGAAGAGGTTTCAGGAAACGTCGCCGAACCCCCGCAGCCGAACATGCGGGAAAGCCGTCCACCCGTCCCCTTTGCGCGGCAGGACCGGCGTCCCGGCGGATTCGGACAAGGCCGCCAAGGCCACGATCAGGGGCGGCGGCGCGGCGGCCGCTGGCGTCATGGCCGCGGAGGAGGAGGTCAGCGCTATCAAGGACGCGATCTGCCTCCTTCGAAATACGCTTCGCCGCGCCCCTATACGCCCCGGCCTCAAGAGCCCCGCGAGGAATTGCCGGCCGACTACGAACCGATCATTCTGCCCGGCGAATCCTTGGCCAAATACAAAGACCGCATGCCTCAAGCGGGCGGCGCCGGCACCTCAGCTTCGCCGGCTCAGCCGGCGGAAATGCCTCTGCCAATGGAACAGCAGGAATATGCGCAGCCATCGGAGGAAGCAGCCGAACGTCGAGAGCAAGGGTTGACCGCGAAGGAATCTCCAGAACACGAAATGGAAGCGCGTCCGAAGGCGTTTGGAGGACCAGAAACATGGGCCCCCACAAGCGGCGGCGATGCGGGCGCAATTCCCCTCCCCGATTCCGAAACCTTCTCCGAATATCAGGCGCTTCCCGAGGAACCACCGCGCGCCATCTACGAAGGCGCCGCTTTGCCGGAAACCCCTGCGCATCCTGCGGCGCCACACGAACTCTCCGACGAAGAGGTGAGTTCCCTAGCCGAGCAACTCGCCGAGGCGCGGCACGAAGAGGTGAGCGCCAAGGCTAGTGCGGACGCGGAACTGGGCATGCTCGAGGAAGAACTCCCGCATGGGCCCGAAAGCGCGGCGGAGACTGACGAGTTTATCGCCGAGGCCGAAGCGGAGGAGCACGAGGAACACGAAGAGCAGGCGGAGCATGGCGAACACCGTGAAGAGCACGAGGAGGTGCCGCCCGAGATAGCCGCGGAAGGAGCTGGCGAGGCGGAGATGCCGGAACCAGGGAACTTGGCTGAGCAGCACCCCATGTCCGCGCGCATCTCCGAGCCGCACCGGCAACGTTTCCAGCGCCCCATGCGCCGCGGCGGCCGTAATCGCGGCCAGCGCCACATGCGGCGGCCCGACCACCGTCACGAAGCTCGCCGGCCCCAGCTGATCTCCGAAGTTCTCAAGGCCGGCCAGGAAATCATCGTGCAAATCGCCAAGGAGCCGCTCGGCAAAAAAGGCGCCCGCATCACCAGCCACGTAGCCTTGCCGGGCCGCTTTTTGGTTTACATGCCCACCGTCAATCACATCGGCGTCTCCCGCCGCATCAACTCGGCTGAGGAGCGTTCCCGTCTGCGCCACGTGGTCACCGAAGCCAAAGGCACCTTCCCCGGCGGCTTCATCGTGCGCACCGCGGCCGACGGCGCTCCCGAAGAGGAGATCCGCAGCGACGTCGAATTCCTGGGCCGCACCTGGGAGAAGATCCGCACGCAGTCCGAGCCGCGCAAGTCGCCTGCCCTGCTGCATCGCGATCTGAACCTGGTCGAGCGCATTCTGCGCGACTACGTCAACAACGATTACGCCTCCATCTGGATCGACAACGAAGACGAGTTCAGCAAAGTCGTCGAATTCGTCAGCCGCTTCCAGCCCAAGCTGGTCGGCCGCGTGAAGCTCTACACCAAGAGTGCCCCCATCTTCGAGGAGTTCGGCATCCAGCAGGAGCTCGATAAGGCTTTGCGGCCGAAAGTCTGGCTCAAGTCGGGCGGTTATATCGTCATCAACCACACCGAAGCGCTCGTGGCCATTGACGTGAACACCGGCAAATACGTCGGCCGCGGCTCCACGCGCCTGGAAGACACCATCGTCAAGACCAATCTCGAAGCGGTGAAAGAAATCATCCGCCAGATTCGCCTGCGCGATTTGGGCGGAATCATCGTGCTGGACTTCATCGATATGGAGGAACGGCGCAACCGCGAAAAGGTGATGTCCGCCTTGGAGGCGGCCCTGCGCTCCGACCGCGCGCCCTCCAAAGCGCTGAACTTCAACGAATTCGGCCTGGTCAACATCACCCGCAAGCGCACCAAGCAGGCGCTCGAGCGCGTGCTCTGCCAGCCCTGCCCCTATTGCACGGGCTCCGGCATGGTGAAGTCGGTGCCTACCATCTGCTACGAAATTCAGGCCGAAGCGCGAAAGATGGCCTCCGATCTGGAAGCTTCCAGCCTGACGTTGCGGGTCCATCCCGAAATCGCCAAGGCGCTCAAGACGCGCGAAGCCGTGCTCGTCGAAGAGCTCGAGCAGCACACGCGCAAGAGCGTCATCATCCAAGCCGACCCCACGCTGCACTGGGAACAATACGATATCTACTGACGAACCGGCGTCCTGCCACTGAGGTTTTCGCCTGCTCCTGAGGCGGAGCCTTGCCTGTTGACGCGGAGCCGCCTTGCGGAGTATCTCTTTACCTCATAGACGCGGCCTGAAACCGGCGCCGCGCATCCAGAACGAGATTATCAGCCGATCGAGGAGGAGGGGACCGTGAAGCACCTGCTTTCGTGGATTGCCGTTGTGGCTTTTGTTTTCGGTATTTCGACCGGCGCGCGCGCGCAAACCCGCGTCACTCTGCTGTCTCCCGACCCACTCAAGCGGGAAGTCGATGAAATCGTGAAGAACTTCCAAATGAAAAACGGGGGCATCAACGTCCAGCAATCGTACGGCACCGGCGTGGGCTCTCGCAAAACGGTTGGGGAAGGCGGAGCTTTGGACGTGACCCTGCTGTTCGCGCCGTTTGACGACGCGCTCAAAACAGGCAACGTCGATAAGAGCACGCAGACGGTGGTGGCCCGGGTCCGCCTGGCCATCGCCGTGAAAGCCGGCATTCCCAAGCCCGACATTTCCAACGCCGCCGCCGTCAAAAAACTTCTGCTGAACGCCAAGTCCATCGGAACCGTCGATCCCGACCAGGGAAGCGTGGGCGGAGCCGCGATGCTGGCGTTCGCAAAGATGGGCATCACCGATCAGGTGAAGCCGAAGCTGAAGCTCTACCCCACCGGCGGAGGACCTCAGAAAGCCATCCTCGACGGCACGGTGGACGTCGCCGTTGGTCCTTATCTCAGCGACTACCGCAATCCCAATCCCGGGCTGCAGGTGGTAGGCGCGCTGCCGCCGGACGCCGCCACTCCGGTGGACATCACCGGCTGGGTCTCGACCAACGCCGGCGACAAAAAAGCCGCCATGCAGCTCCTGGACTATTTCAAGTCCAAGGACGCGGCGGCGGTCTGGCAAGCGGCCAAGGTATTTACGGTAACCAAGTAAGTCCGGCCCGCTCGAGCGGTCCTCTCCACGCGAGGGTTCGATTCTCGATGCGGAGTCGAACCCTCGCTTGCAGGGCGTCGCGCAAGACTCGAAAGGTTCCACCCTTCGCCGGGCGCAGCAGCACGATCCGCAGCAGAAACTGGCGGCTGCGCCCGCATTTCGCCCGTCGTGATCTGGTATGATTTCGTTTTGCCAAATTTCGCGCTGAAACGAAAAAAACAATCCCTATGATTGCCCGTTACACCCGTCCGCACATGGGCGCCATCTGGACCGATCAAGGCCGCCTGGAACGCTGGCTGGAAGTCGAATTGGCCGCCACGGACACGCTGGCCGAACGCGGCGTGGTGCCGCGCGAAGCCGCCGCGCGCATCCGCGAGCGCGCCAAGGTGGATGCCCAGCGCGTGCTCGAAATCGAAGCGCGCGTCCGGCATGACGTGATCGCCTTCACGCTCGCCGTCGGCGAATCGATCGGCGATCCTGAAGCGGCGCGCTGGCTGCATTACGGGCTCACCTCCAACGATGTCGTGGATACGGCGCAGGCCCTGCAGATACGCGAAGCTTCCCGCCTGATTGACGCCGGGCTCAAGCGCCTCGGCGAAGTCCTCGAAAAGCGCGCCCGCGAATTTCAGCACACTCCGCAGATCGGCCGCACCCACGGCATTCATGCCGAGCCGATCACCTTCGGCCTCAAGATCGCCAACTGGTTCGCCGAAAATCGCCGTAATCAGGAACGCTTCTGCCGCGCCGCCCGGCAGATGGCCGTGGGAAAAATTTCAGGCGCCGTAGGCAATGCCGCGCACCTGGGCGTGGAGGTCGAGGAAGCCATCTGCCGCCGCTTGGGCCTGGAGCCCGCCCCGGTGGCCTCGCAGGTGATCCAGCGTGACCGCCACGCCGAATTCGTCGCTGCCCTGGCGATCATCGCCGCCACGCTCGAGAAAATTGCGGTCGAGATTCGCCACCTGCAGCGCACCGAAGTCCGCGAGGCGGAGGAGCCCTTTGCCAAAGGGCAACGCGGCAGTTCGGCCATGCCCCACAAGCGCAATCCCGTAAGCTGCGAACAGATTTCCGGCTTGGCGCGCGTCGTGCGTGCCAACGCCCAGGCCGCCCTTGAAAATGTCGCGCTCTGGCACGAGCGCGACATTTCCCACAGCTCCGTCGAGCGCATCATTCTGCCCGATTCCACCATCCTGATCGATTACATGCTGGCGCGCATGACCGATATTCTCGCCGGCTTGAGCGTCTTTCCGGAACGCATGCGCCGCAATCTGGACGCCACCCACGGCTTGGTCTTTTCCGGCCAGCTTCTGCTCGACTTGGTCGAGGCCGGCGCGCCGCGCGACGGCGCTTATCAGTGGGTCCAGGAAAACGCCATGGCTGCCTGGGAGTCGGACAGCAGCTTCCGCGAGCGCGTCGGGCGCGATGAGCGCATCACCAAATTCCTCGATTCCGCCGCCCTCTCTCGAGCCTTCGACCTCAATCGGCAGCTCCATCAGGTCGACGCCATCTTCCGCCGCGTCTTTGTCGCCCCCGGGAACTAGCTGGGCAACCGCCAGGACACTTCGCTTGACACCGTGGCGCCTGGGCGGCGAAAATCGCCTTCCCTTCCTGAAAATCTCATTTTTTGAACGTGTGCAGTTGCGGGACTCTGCTCGACCCTTCCTCCCGCTTTTCGCGCCCTCGACCTGTTCAGTTTTGGGCGCGCCAACAACATCCAAACGGAGGAAGCCGTGTCCGCAAATAATGCACCCCTGGGAACTATCCTCGTCGCCGATGATAACCAGTCCGCCCGCGACATGCTGGAGATGATGTTGCGCACGCATGGCTATCGCGTGTTCGCCGTGGCGGACGGCCCCGCCGCTCTCGCCGTACTCCAGCAGGAACCCATTGATATGGCGCTGATTGATGTGGTCATGCCCGGCCAGAGCGGCTTCGCCGTCTGCCGCGCCGCCAAGGACCGGCCCGAAACGCGCCTCACGCCCGTCGTGCTCATCACCGGCCTGGGCCGCGTGGACGATCGCATCCGGGGAATCGAGGCCGGCGCCGATGATTTTCTGAATAAGCCCGTCCGCAAGGAAGAGCTGCTCGCCCGCGTCAAGTCGCTGGTGCGCGTCAAGCGCATGACCGACGAGCTCGAAAGCGCCGAAAGCGTGGTCTTCACGCTCGCCGCTAGCATTGAGGCCAAGGATCCTTACACCGAAGGCCATTGCGATCGCCTCTCCCGCTATTGCGTGGCTCTCGGCGAGCGGCTGGGCTTGCCCGAAGAGGACCGCATCGCGCTGCGCCGAGGCGGCGTGGTTCACGATATCGGCAAGGTCGCCGTCCCCGAACGTGTGTTGCTGAAGCCGGGTCCTCTCGATACCCACGAGCGCCAGTTGATGGAGGCGCATACTGCGATCGGCGAACGCATTTGCGCTCCGCTAAAATCTTTCCGCAATGTCCTGCCCATCATCCGTTGGCATCACGAACGCCAGGACGGCAGCGGGTATCCCGATCGCCTTCGCGGCCAGCAGATTCCCCTCGCCGCGCGCGTCCTGCAGACCGTGGACATCTACGACGCTTTGACCACCGATCGGCCCTATCGCAAAGCCCTCTCTTCCGAGCGCGCCTTCGCTATCCTCCGCGACGAAGTGCGCCGCGGCTGGTGGGACGGCAAGCTCGTGGATGAATTTGAAACCTTGCTGAAGGAAACGCCGGAGGCTTGGGTCCGGCAGGCCCCCATCAAGCAGTTTTACGGAAAAGCGGGAACGCAGCACGACGTCTCTGACGCCGCTACTCCCCGAAAAACTCAACCAGAAGCCCGAGAAAATCTGATCACTACATTACGTTAGCGGCCTTGCGGCTGTCACCGCGGAAAAGCGTTTTTGCGCTGAGAGACTTCGTTTACTGCGCTCGCTTGATATACGTACTCTCGGACGTGTTCACGGTGACCCTATCGCCGTTGTTGATGAATGGCGGAACGTTGATCGTCAATCCGGTCTCGAGCTTCGCCGGCTTCATCACCGCGCTGGCTGTGGCTTTCTGCACCGTCGGCTCGGTATCGACCACTTTCATGTCCACCGTATCGGGCAGCACGGCGCCGATGGGCTTGCCTTCGTAAAACTCCAGCTTCAGCACCAGGTCCGGTATGAAGTAATTCACCGCGTCGCCCAGCACTTCGCCGCGGACGTGAATCTGCTCGAAGGTTTCGTTGTTCATGAAGTGATAGCCGTCGCCATCGGCGTAGAGGTACTGGAATTCGATCTCATCAAGCACCGCGCGTTCCACAAAATCCTCGGCGCGGAACCGGTAGTCGATAATCGACCCGCTGCGCAGGTTGCGCATGCGCGTGGCCATGGCCCCGCGCTTGTTTCCGGGCGTGCGATGGTCCACGCTGTGCACGGAATAAAGGTCCCCTTCGTGGACGATAATCATTCCTGGACGCAATTGCGTCGCCTTCAACATATCTCTCTCCTGAAGCTGGCGCCCCAAACAAACGCTTTGACGGGCGCCCGGTATTTTTTGGCAAGGGCAGGCGGAATCGGCGGCACATCCGTGAACGATTGCGACTCAGCGGGCGCTTTCTCACGCCGCACCGCAAGTTCTCTCGCTGCTTGTCATTCTGAGGGCCAGTTTCTCCGGCCCGAAGAATCTCTCTTCGCTTTAGGCGTTTTTGCGGCTGAACTACTTTGCGATCGAATTAAGCCCGCGTGTTTTCCGCGCCGTTTTTGATTATATCCACCGCCGCAAACCACGGTCAAACCGCCTCTGACCTTGGAAGCTTTCCGTAGCGGGCGAAAGCGGTGGCGATATTCGCCGCGTCCTAGAAGCTCGGAGACATGCTCGGCCCCGGCTGCTGCGGCGCGGGCGCAGGGGCGGGAGCCGGCGTTGGCGCGGGCGCGGCGGTTTGAACCTCGGGCGCAGACGGCGGCGCGGGCGGATCCGGCGCCGAGGCGCCCGGACCCGGTGCGGGCTGTGAACGCTCGACTCTGCCCACGACCCCCATATTGCCGCCACCCCAAGCGACCGGTAGATCGTCAGGCCCTACACTTTTGACCTCCGGCGCGGGCGCCGGCGATTGCGCCTCCATCGCTTTCAATTGGCCCGCGAACTCCTGCACGCCTTCGTCTGCTTTGCCAAGGTCTTTCTGTCGCTCCGCATATAGCTTCGCCAAATCGGCGTTCATCCCCTGCTCCGCCGATTCTGGAGCGCCCGGATTCGCGAATCCGTCATCGAATTTCCCTTTCGTCGTGGGATCGGTCTGCAGGTCGGCCTTGTATTTCGCCACTTCTTGCGAACTCAATCCCGTCAATTGTGATTCGAGATCGATGTTATTCAGCTTCTGTCTGTACGCGGCGACCATGTCTTCGCTGCCCGCATAATTCAACTCCTGCAGCCGGTCGTTATACGCCTTGATGAGCTCGTCATTCGATCCGCCTTCGGGCACGGGCGTCAGGGGCGGCGGCGGGCCGTCGGGATGGCCATAGTCAGCCGCCACCTGAGCACGCTCTTTTGCTTCCTGATCGATGGCGCTGACCTCTTCTACCGGTTTCATCCAGCCATCCGGAATGTCTTGTCCGGTTCGCGTCCGCATCCGGTCTATATTCTGGAAAAATCTGTCGTCCGAGGTGTCCTTGGGCGGGCCGTCGAGCCAGGTTGGTTCTGTGGATTTGTCTACATCTTTGAAGAACGGCTCTTTCTCCGCCGTCGCTTTCACCTCGGCGCCCTCTGGCCAGAAATCCTGAGGCTTGCCCGCTCCCCCCGGCCAGAAGTCTCCCACCTTGCCCTCTTCGCCTGGCCAGAACTCGCTCTTCTGAGCCGCTCCCTCCGCCTCGATCTTCTCCGCTTCCGCTTGATGCTCGCCGACGGTCTTGTCCATCTCGTTTTCGATCTCCCCGGCTTCCTTCTGGTCAAGCTTGCCTTGTTCCTGGTCTTGTTTGGCCTCGGCGCCAACCGCATCGAGTTCCTTGTCGAGATCGGCCCGAATCTCCTCGGTTTTCTTGTCCGCCCAGAACTCCTGCTCCTGTTCCGCCTTCTCAGCATCTTGCTCTTTGAAAAACTCCTGTTCCTGCTCCGCCTTGCCAGCCCAGAACTCTTGTTCCTGCTCGGCTTTCTCTTCGCTCGCCTGCTCTTTGAGCTCGTCTTCCTTCGCGACGGCCTCGGCCACTGCCTTTTCGTATGGATCTTCTTCCAATTCTTGTTCGGCCGGTTCTGGAGCTTTGATTTCGGTCTCGGGTGGCTTGTATTCGGCCACTTCCGGCTCTTGTTCCTGTGCAGCGGACTCCGCAGGGGCAAGAGGCGGCTCCACATTGTCAGCGCCAGCGCTTGGGTCGGGGACGCCCACGGCGTCTGCCGCAGGCGCTGCGTCGGCCGTTCCGGTTGTGGACACGGGTACGAGCTTGCGATTCTTGCGCAGGCGGGAGGCGAGCACATCCGCCAGCGTGTTCAAGAGCGACCCCATGTCGTCCTCCTCACAAGTCCGCGCTATGCACTTGCTATGCCGTCGCGCTCCTCTCAGGAAGCGTCGCAACTGCGTCGTCGAGCGACCCCACACGCTTCATCATCTCCGCATCCTGGTAGTAATACATCTTGTTAACCTTGGCCGGTTTGCTGCTCTGCCCCACGATGATCTGCAGGTCTTTGAACGCCGGGCCAGCCAGTTCCTGTGGGCTGACCGACGACTGATCGTCGGTGCCCGAGGCCACGCCGGCCTTGCCGATCTCTTCCGCGATCATTCCCGCGCTGGCTACCGTGGGATTCATGAACGTGCGCACCAAGCAGTTTTCCATCAGGCCTTTGGCGTTCTTGTAGGATGCCTCGATCTGCCCGAAGTTCTGCGCGAATAGCCACAGCCGCAAGCCATAGCTGCGGCCCACCTCCAGGGCCTTCTCGATGGGCTCCATGCTGCCCAGGCGCGGAAATTCGTCCAGGCAGAGCAGGATGGGATCGGCGTCCCGTGAGGGACTCTGCGACATCAGCGCATTGATGTGCTGGGCGATGAAGACGCGCAGCAGCGAAGCGTAGGTTACGATCTCCTCCGCGTTGATGCAGATGTAAATCGTGGGATGCTTGCCGCTGCGCAGATCGGCGGGGTTCCAATCCGAGCGCTTGGTGATCATGGAGATGCGCTCGCCCTTCCACGAACCCATGCTGGTCCGCGCGAACGACAGAATGTTGGCCAGCGTCTCGGGATGCTCTTTCGCCAGGCTGACGCCCAGGTCCTGCATGGCCGCCACCTCGGGATTCTTCCGCAGCCGGTCCAGGAACTCGTCCCAGCCGTTGCGATTCAGAATGCTCAACACCTTGCTCATGGGACGGTCTTCCGGCTTGTGCCAGAATGCCAGATCGGCGATGATCGCCGTCAGCACGTCCCGCGCGCTGTCCTCGAAAAATTTATTCTTCTCGCCGCCCTGACCCGGAACGATCATCATGTTCGCGGCATTGGCCGCATCTTCCCAGACGTACAGCGATTCGCGACGAATGAACGCCAGCGGGTTGTAGCACTTGCTGCGCTCCGGATCGAGCGGGCTGAATTTGATGATCGGCCCCACGGTGCTGCGCCACTTGCTCGTCTTTTCGTAAATCTCGCCCTTCACGTCCAGCACCATGGCCGACCCGGGCCAGCGCAATAGGTTGGGAATGGCGTTGCACGCGGTCTTCCCCGATCCAGGCGGCGCAATCGTCAGAATGGATCCCTCGCCCCAGTAGCGCACCGCGGTGTCGCTGGTGCCCGCCAGCGTTCCCAAATACCGGTAAAATTGCGTCGGCTTTTCCGGAGCGGCGAAGGCCGAGCGCTTGATATCACCGATGCCCAGCCAGCGCGATCCCTCCATGAATCGTCGCCGCATATCGAGCAAAAACTCATCCGTCGGGTGCTTTTCAATGAGCGCCAGAAGGGCCGCGAACGTCTGGTTGTACAAATTCGGCGTGCAATTCGCCGCCGCAAAACCCTGCACCGCCCCGCGCGCCCTCCCGATCTCGCCTTGCTTTTTCCGCTTGTGCCAAAAGGCCAGCCAGCCGATGTACTCGATCTCCGGGTCGGTCATCCCGCCCTGATACATCGCGGTGATCCGATAGGTGTAGAACTTCTCTCCATCGATCAGCCCTCGATTGAAGGCGAAATAGGCAAAGCGCAAACATTCCAGGTCCAGCCTCTTGAACGTGCTGACGGGTTTTCGCAGCACAAAGCGCATCATGAAGCCTTTGTTGCGGTTCTCGCCCTTCAGCTTGAAGGTATAGGTCCCCGAATCGAAGGCTTCGACGATGTTCCGCTCGCGTGTCGTTTGATCTGTTCCAAACTCCTCGATCGCGTCCTTGTTGCTGCGCCGCACAACCAAGTGGCGTGAATAATAGATCTTCTTGTAAACCCACCGTCCCACAAGCGCCAAAACGCCCAGCACGAGAATGAGATCGATTAGGATGCCAAGTCCGGTGCCGATTATGACCGCCCATCGATTCGGACCCGCAAGGCCGGAAGAAACTCCCCCTAGACTGCTGGCATTCGCGGCTCCAACGATTCTGCAGTTCTGGATTGTCTTCACCAGCGCGCTGTAGAGAATCGGAGTCACGGGAATCTGTCCATTGGCCAGCCGCGGCCTGTCGGGTCGCTGCACGAAGCAATCGTTCGCCGGATTATTGCTCGCTCCCAGCGCGCAACCCTGCACGACGATGTGCTCGCCGTTGCAGAGGTAAACGACGTTATATTCCAGAGGCTTTTGCGCCCACAGAAGCGCGCCCGCGGCGAGACATAGGCAAGCCGCGGCCACAGCCGGCCGCAAAGCTGCAACCTTCCGCACGGCCTTCTTGCATGAAGAGGGCGCAAAGCCTTTTTTCTCTGACATCGAGTTCTCCAGTGACCGCGGGGCACGGGGAATGCCAAACGAGTCCGCGAAAAGATATCAAACCGCCCAGTTCGCGGCAAAGCCAAAAATCAGCAAAGCTCTATCGAGGAAGCCGTGAAGTCATGCGCCTTTTTGAAACACCCCGGGTAGTGGGACATAAGTGTGTTGATGGCATGGTGGGGAGCGAATGAACAGGGCAAGCCAGCGGGGTACCATTTCTGGCGGCTAAGAAGCGTGTAGCAACATAGAATTAGCCCACTACCACACCCCGCGTCACCTTGACTTTGCCGCGAACGGCTGCCTACACTCGCTCGTTTGCCGCAATCGAGCCTGAACTTCATGGGATCTGCACAGGGCCAAGTCGTCATTGTAGGCGTCACCGGCGCTTCCGGCGCGGTCTTGGCGCAGACGGCGCTGCGCATCCTCGAAGCCGATGGGCGCGTCGCCCGCATTCATCTCGTCGTCACCGATACGGGCATACGCCTGCTCGAACATGAGCTGCAAATCTCCGCGCCTCTGGCCGAACTGCCTGGCCGCATCCTCGATTCCGCCGGCGCCAAGCCCGGTAAAATTGAGATCTTGCCGAATTCAGACGTCGGCGCTTCCATCGCCTCGGGCAGCTATCCGGCCGATTCCATGTGTGTGATTCCCTGCTCGATGGGCATGCTTTCCGCGATCTCCGCCGGCGCAAGCAATGACCTCGTTTCACGCGCCGCCGACGTGACCCTCAAGGAGGGCCGCCGTCTGGTGCTCTGCGTTCGCGATACGCCCTTTAGCCGCATCCATCTGGAAAACATGCTGCGCGCGCAACAAGCCGGCGCGGTGATCATGCCTGCCATTCCTTCCTTCTATCATCAGCCGCAGACCATCGACGACCTTGTAACTCAATACGTCTGCCGCGTGCTGGCGCAGCTCGGGCTGCCCCAGGAGCGCCAATTCGAATGGAAAGGCCAGGGCCGGCAGGCGCGCAAGGCAATCCAAATATGATCCGCAGCAAACGCTAATGACCCCCGGGCCAAACGCCAGACCGAACCGCCTTCGTACCGTGCTCGAAATGATCAAATTCGAGCACTCCATCTTCGCGCTCCCCTTCGCCCTGACGGGAGCGCTTCTTGCCGCGCGTTACGCCAAGGGCATGGCCTGGCCTTCCTGGCGCCAAATCGCCTGGATTATTGTGGCCATGGTCGGCGCGCGCTCCGCGGCCATGACCGTAAACCGCATCGCCGACGTCCGCTATGATCGCGAAAACCCGCGCACCAGCAACCGCGCTCTGGCCACCGGCGCGCTCTCCTTGGGCTTCGCCTGGACTTTCACCTTCGCCAGCGCCGCCATACTTGTGATTGCGGCGTGGCAATTGAATCCCCTGGCCCTCGCGCTTTCGCCTGTGGCCTTAGGCGTCCTGTTTCTTTATTCCTATACCAAGCGCTTCACCATGTGGTCCCACATCGTGCTTGGCTTCTGCCTGGGCATGTCCCCGGCCGCGGCCTGGATCGCCATCGCCGGGTCGCTCGATCCGCGCATGTTGATTCTCTGCGCCGCTGTGACGCTTTGGGTCGGCGGCTTCGACGTGCTCTACGCCTGCCAGGACATCGATTTCGACCGCCGCGCCGGCCTATTTTCGGTGCCCAAACGCTTCGGCGTCGCCCGCGCTCTGGCGATCGCCCGTGGCATGCACGTCATCATGGTTGCGCTGCTCGCGTGGCTCGCGGCGAGCTTCCGCCTGCCTTGGCCTGCATGGGCGGGCATTGCCGTGGTCGCCGCGCTGCTCGCCTACGAACACTCCCTGGTCCATCCTCATGATTTGCGGCGTCTCAATGCTGCGTTTTTCGCGGTGAACGGTTATATTAGTTTGCTGTTCCTGCTCTTCTGGGGCGCGGCGGTCGCCGTCGCCCGCTAGGCCGGCGCAAAGCTCCGGGTGCGATGTGAAGCGTGCGATCTGAAGAGGGTATTGCAAATCCGGGAATGAAAAACTCTGCTCCGCTAATTGACGACCCGCGTCTTCAGCCCGTCGCCGCCAAGGTGATGGCCGGCGAACGGCTCACTTCCGACGACGGCCTCGCCCTCTACCGCTCGCCCGATCTGCTGGCCATCGGCTGGCTCGCCAACCACCTTCGCGAAAAGAAGCACGGCGACGTCTGCTACTTCAACGTCAATCGCCACATCAATCCCACCAACGTCTGCGTCGCCCATTGCAAGCTCTGCGCCTTTGGCCGCAGTCCCGATGCCCCCGGCGCGTACACGTTTGCCCTCGAAGAGATTTGGCAGCGCGCCGAGCAAGGCCTGCGCGAAGGCGCCACCGAGTTTCACCTCGTCGGCGGCCTGCATCCCGATCTCCCGTTTTCCTATTTTCTCGATCTGATTCGCGGCCTCAAGGCCCGCTGCCCGGGTGTGCACCTGAAAGCCTTCACTATGGTCGAGGTCGGCTACTTCTCCCGCATCTCCAAGCTTTCCATTCACGATACGCTCGTCGCCCTCAAGGATGCCGGCGTCGATTCGCTCCCCGGCGGCGGCGCGGAAATCTTCAATCCGCGCGTGCGCAAAATCATCTGCGACCACAAGGTCAGTGGCCAGCAATGGCTCAACATCGCCCGCCAGGCGCATCAGATCGGCCTGCACTCCAATGCCACCATGCTTTACGGCCACATCGAAAGCGACGAGGAGCGCGTCGAGCACCTGCTCGCCCTGCGCAAGTTGCAGGACGAAACCGGCGGCTTCGTGGCCTTCATTCCTCTGGCCTTTCATCCCGAAAATACCGGCCTCGCGCATCTGCCCAAGCCCACCGGTTTCACCGACCTCAAAATGATCGCCGTCTCACGCCTGCTGCTCGATAATTTCGACCACATCAAGGCTTACTGGATCATGCTCACGCCTCGCGTGGCCCAGATCGCCCTGCGCTTTGGCGCCGACGATATCGACGGCACCGTGGTGGAAGAGAAGATCTATCACGACGCAGGCGCGACCACGGCGCAATTCACCTCGCGGGCTCAACTGGAGCGCCTCATACGCGAGGCCGGCCGCGTCCCCGTCGAGCGCGACACTCTCTATCGCCCGATCGACCGCTCCAAGATTCCGCCCCCGCCGCCGCAAAATGGCGCCAGCCTCTCCATCATCGTCTAGCGGCTGTTGTAGCCCAGGTCGTCCCCACCGCCGGCGTCAGCTGCTGCCCACTTCAAACGACAAATCCGCGGGAGAACTGATGTTCCTCCGCCATTCCTTCGCCCGAAGAGGGCACGCGGGTGTCGCACCTTTCGCTTTTAAGGGTGCGGGCTTCGACTATACCTATTGAAGGTCTTTGATGCTTAAAGTTGAGAGATTCCGTTTCAAAAGATTCTTCCCATGTTCGGTTATTCTATAAACTTTCGGTTTGACCTTTTCGATGGCTTTTGGGGGCTTTGTCTTTTGCAACCCGCCTTGCAGATACGCGAGCGCCAGATCAATGTTGCTGTGAAATGTCGTTTTGCCGTTCTTGAGTTTCTTCATACCTTCAAATGGCGCAATCTTGAATTCAATTTCAAGGTGTCTCCGAATTTCCTCCGACGAATGGTCATAACCATCTGCTAAGAGCCGAAGGATGGGAGACATAAGCCCTTCGCCATCTGGCATCGTGGGTGGGTTGGTTGCCA
>Ga0335081_10001899_pt1 | contig 33091 bp, 35 predicted proteins | sample Lox_Sample_35_FD_206713 | JGI IMG/M metagenome (GOLD analysis project Ga0335081, IMG submission 206713) | Soil microbial communities from Loxahatchee National Wildlife Refuge, Florida, United States - Lox_Sample_3.5 | ecosystem: Environmental > Terrestrial > Soil > Wetlands | place: USA...
CATCACGGTGTTGATGGCCCACTTCTTCTGCACTAGGCCGCCGTACAAGACGGCCAGGGCCGGGATCGACATCAGCCCGACCAGCGTGGCAGCGGTCATCTGCCAGGAGTTATCCCCGGCGTTCAGCCAGGCTGGATATGGAACCACTACGCCTCCAAGGGGCTAACCGGCCTGCTGGGGACCAACGTCCGCGCTGTCCCACCCCGGCCGCTCCGTATTCCTGCAAGGCATGTGTCCCATGCGCGAGTTTCAGGAGCATTTCTCAGTTGTTACGCGGCCGGTAACGAGTGCGGGAGACGTTACTTCGAGATGTCGCGGCCGAGCGCCTGGTCAGGATGGTTCGGCCGGGCGGAGGCGGAGGCGGGCCGCGGGACACCGGGCGAGCAGGGCTATCCGGCACGCGTCACGTTCACGTAACCGCCGTCCCCCGCGCCATCGTGTGCGCCAACGACCAGACCGCGCTCGGCGTGATGTCCGCGCTGCGCGAGCACGGCATCAGCGTGCCCGGCCAGGTCGCGGTGACCGGCTTCGACGACATCCCGCTGGCCCGCCACCTGCGCACGCCGCTGACCACGGTGCGCCAGCCGATCAGGGAGATGGGGAGGACGGCGTTCGAGGTGCTCTATTCAATGATCAACGGCGAGCGGCCGCCGGAGCGCGACATCATGCTGGCCACCGAACTGGTCCGCCGGGAGAGCTGCGGCTGCCCGGCGGGCACAGGTAACGACAGCGAGGTGTGGCTATGATCCTGCTCGCCCGCCGGATCGGGTTCTACGTTCTCACCGCGCTGGTGGCGATAACCCTGGATTTCTTCATCCCGCGGCTGATGCCAGGCAACGCCGTGGCCGCCGCGCTGGCCAACCTGCACAGCCAGTTCACCCCGGCCACCATCCGGGCCCTGGAACTGCAGTACGGCGTCGGCACGGACCAGAGCCTGTGGTCGCAGTACGTGCACTACTGGGACAGCCTGCTGCACGGCAACTTGGGCATCTCCACCAGCCACTACCCGGCGACCGTGGCGAGCGTGATCAGCGCCGGCCTGCCCTGGACTCTCGGCCCGGTGGGCCTGGCGACCGTGATCAGCTTCACGCTGGGCACCCTGCTCGGCATCCTGGTGGCCTGGCGGCGCGGTACCGCCCTGGACAACCTGCTGCCCGCCATGACCTTCTTCCAGGCCGCTCCTTACTTCTTCATCGCGATCGTGCTGGTGGCCGTGTTCGCCACCAAGCTTGGCTGGTTCCCGGCCATCAACGCCTACGACCAGACTCTGGTCACCCCGGGCTGGAACTGGGCCTATATCAGCAACGTGCTCGACCATGCCTTCCTGCCCGCACTGACCATCGTGCTGGCATCCGCGGCCGGGTGGATCGTCGGGATGCGCAATGTCATGGTCACCACCATGGACGAGGACTACGTACTGGTCGCCCAGGCGAAGGGACTGCCCAAGCGCAGCGTCGTCAAGTACGCGGCGCGGAACGCGATCCTGCCGAGCGTCACCGGTTTCTCGCTGGCGATCGGCTTCGTCGTATCCGGCGCGCTGCTGACCGAGATCGTCTTCTCGTATCCGGGCATCGGCTACATCCTGCAGCAGGCGGTCCTGGAGCGCGACTACCCGCTGCTGCAAGGGGTGTTTCTCATCATCACGTTCGCGGTGCTGACCGCGAACCTGATCGCGGACTTCGCCTACGTCCTGCTCGACCCGAGAACCCGCCAGGAGGCCTGAGCCATGGCAATCGGCACCGGCGTCGGCGCGGCGGAAACACCGTCAGTCACGGCCGGCCCTACGATGCGGGAGAAGAGGGCCCGCAGGCTGCGCATCCCCCGGTCCGCCAAAGTGCTCATCGGGCTGGGCATGCTGGTCTTCTTCGTGCTGCTGGCGGCGATCGGGCCGCTGGTGGCGCCCTACGACCCCTCGGCCAGCCTGTCCAGCACGAACGGCGTCCCGCAGCCGCCGTCGGCCGCGCACTGGCTCGGCACCACGCAGACCCAGCAGGACCTGCTGTCCCAGCTCCTGGTGGGCGGCCGCAGCACGATGCTGGTGGCCGTCATGGCGGGCCTGGTGGCGACCGCGCTGTCGGTCATCATCGGGGTGACCTCAGGGTACGTCGGCGGCCTCGTCGACGACCTGCTCTCCGTGCTGATCAACATCGGGCTCGTGTTGCCCGCCCTGCCCCTGCTCATCGTGATGACAGGGTTCCTGCCGAAGGATGCCAACCCGAGCGACTTGCTGATCGGGCTGATCATCAGCGTCACCGGATGGGCGTGGGGCGCCCGGGTGCTCCGGGTCCAGACACTATCGCTCAGGAGCCAGGACTTCGTCCGGTCAGCGCGCATCATCGGCGAGCGTAGCTGGCGGATCATCGGTTTCGAGATCCTGCCCCGGCTGGTGCCGATCATCGCCTCGTCGCCGCGATGGCGGCCGTGATCCTCACCGTCGGCGTCGCGGCCTGCAGCTCGTCGGGCAGCAGCACCGCGTCCAGCACGAGTTCCTCACCGTCAAGCGCGATGGGCACCAAGACTCTCGTCGTGGAGAGCACCCCGCTCTCCCCGCTGACGCAGACGTTCAACCCGTTCTCCGCGACCTCAACCGGTTACACGCTGCACTCGACAAACCTGTACTACGAGCCGCTGTTCTTCTTCAACATCCTCAGCCCCAGCCAGGCGCCGGTCCCGATGCTGGCCACCGCCTACTCCTTCTCCAACGGCGGCAAGACGCTGACGCTGACCACCAGGTCGGGGGTGAAGTGGAGCGACGGCAAGCCGTTCAGCGCGGCCGACGTGGCGTTCACCTTCAACCTGATCGCCAAGAACCCGGCGCTCGCCCAGACCGGTACCCCGGCGCCGACCAGCGCCACCGCCACCGGGCCGAACACGGTGGTGCTCAACTTCGCCACCCCGCAGGCCGGCAACCTGTACCTCATCGGCACCCAGGCCATCGTGTCCCAGCACATCTGGCAGTCGGTGAGCAACCCGGCCACCTACGCTGACGCCAACCCGGTCGGCACCGGGCCGTACGTCCTGGACAAGTTCACCCCGCAGGGCATCTTGTTCAAGGCGAACCCGAGCTACTGGAACAAGAGCGAGATTCACGTGCCCGAGGTGGACTTCCCGTCCTACGTGAGCAACACCGCGGCCGAGCAGGCACTGGAATCCGGCCAGATCGACTGGGCGGGTAACTACCTCACGAACGTGCAGAACGTGTTCGTCGCCAAGGACCCGGCGCACAACAAGGTGTGGTTCAGCAGCTCTCCGTACATGACCGCCAACAACGTCGTCACGCTGTGGCTGAACACCGCGAGGGCGCCGCTGAACGACCCGAAGGTCCGGCAGGCGCTCAGCTACGCCACCAACCGGCAGCAGCTCGCGGACCAGGGCGAGACCGGCTATGAGCTGCCCGCGACCTCGTCGAGCGGCCTGCTGCTGCCGGTCGACCAGTCCCTGCTGCAGTCCCAGTACGCCAACGACCTGCCCGCCACCGGCGACGCGGCGAAGGTCACGTCGATCCTGACCAGCGACGGGTACACCAAGGTCAACGGCAAGTGGACCAAGGACGGCAAGACGATCAGCTTCTCGATCGAGGACCCGATCTCGTTCAGCGACCTCTGGCTCGACGTCCAGCTGCTGACGGCGCAGCTCAACAACATGGGCTTCGACGTCAAGGCCGACGGCATCGGGAACTCGACCAACTGGTTCACCGACCAGGCCACCGGCAACTTCGACGCGATGATCCGCTGGTCCAACAACGGCCCGACCCCGTATTACTACTTCTACAACTGGATGGACAACAGCACCAGCGCGCCGCTCGGCAAGACCGCGGCGAACAACTTCGGCCGGTTCGACGACCCGCAGGCCGAGTCCGCCCTGTCGCAGTATGTGGGCAGCACCAGTCGGTCCACCCAGCAGGCGGCGCTGAACACGCTGCAAGGCATAGAGTCCAGCCAGATGCCGGTGATCCCGCTGCTGTACGGCGCGTCCTGGGCCGAGTTCAGCACCAGGAACTACACCGGCTGGCCGAGCAGGCCAGCCCGTACACCGACCCGGGACCCAACCCGACTGAGATCGAGTACGTCATCCTGCACCTCAAGCCCGCGTCCTGAGGCTGACTGAAAGGGGATGAACACGCCACGCAAGGCGCCCGGCCGCACCGGCGACCGGGCGCCAGCCCAGAATGCCCAGGCCGGCTCCGACTCCGCTCTGCTGGCCGCGCTCAGCCTGGACGACAAGGTGCGGCTGCTGACCGGCGCGGACAACTGGCGCACCTGCCCGCTGCCGGCCATCGGACTGCGGGCCATGGTGGTGTCCGACGGCCCGGCCGGGGTCCGCGGCATCACCATGGACGAGCGCAACCCGGCCGCCAGCCTGCCCTGCCCGTCGGCACTCGGCGCCACCTGGGATCCCGCCCTGGTCCAGGCGCTCGCCGCCGCGCTCGGCACCGAGGCCAGGAGCAAGGGCGTCGACGTCCTGCTGGCCCCGACGATCAACGTCATGCGCACGCCGCTGAGCGGACGGGGCTTCGAGTCGTTCGGCGAGGACCCGGTGCTGATCGGGCGGATGGCCGTCGCCTTCGTCCGCGGCCTGCACCAGGCCGGGGCGGCCGCGGCGGTCAAGCACTATGTCGGCAACGACTCCGAGACCGGCCGCTGGACCTATGACGCCCGCATCGCCGAGCACGTGCTGCGCGAGCTTTACCTGGTCCCCTTCGAGGCCTGCGTGCGCGAGGCGGACGTGGACCTGGTGATGACCGGCTACAACATGGTCAACGGGGTCACCATGACCGAGCACGGGCACCTGCTCGGGCGGGTCCTGAAGGACGAATGGGGCTTCGGCGGCGTGGCCCTGTCCGACTGGCATGCCGCGCGCAGCACGGTCGCGACCGCCGTCGCCGGGCTCGACCTGGCCATGCCGGGCCCGGATGGGCCGTGGGGCGGCCAGCTGGTCGCGGCGGTCCGGGCCGGCCAGGTCAGCGAGGCCGCCGTCGACGACAAGGTGCGGCGCGTGCTGCGGCTGGCCCGCCGGGTCGGGGCGCTCGACCGGGCCCCGGTCCCGGATCCGGCTCCGGACCGCGGCACGCCGAACGGCCGGGGCCGGGGCGCCCCGGTCCTCGCCGACCCGGTGCTGCTGCGCCGGTGTGCCGCGGCGGCGTTCACGCTGCTCCGCAACGAGCGCGAGGCGCTGCCGCTGGATCCAGGCACCGTCCGGAGCGTGGCGGTGATCGGCCCGAACGCCGTGAGCCCGGTCACCCAGGGGGGCGGCAGCGCGACCGTGCCCCAGGTCAGCGTGTCCACCCCGGCGGCCGCGCTGACCCAGGCGCTGGCCGGCCTGGACCCGCAGGCCCGGGTGACCGTCCGGCCCGGCTGCGCGACCTGGACCATCGTGCCCGAGCCGCCCCGGTACGCGCTGCGTGACCCGGACACCGGGCAGCCGGGCGTCCGGATCGAGTTCCGCACCGACGACGGCGCGCTGGCGGCGGCCGAACATCGCACCGCCACCATGTTCACCTGGTGGGACGGGCTGCCCGCGGGCATCGGGCGGGGCGGCCGCGGCCGCATCGTGCTGCGCACCTGCTTCCTGCCCGGCCGGGGCGGCCCGCACGTGATCGGCGCGGGCGGGGTGGGACGGCTGACGCTCACGGTAAACGGGACCGAGGTGGCGGCCGGCCGCACGGACACGCCCGCCGACCCGGTGGAAGCCATGGTCAGGCCGGGCGAGATCAGGACGACCGTGGACCTGGCGGCGGGGCGCGAGGCGGAGGTCGCGGTCTCACTGCGGCCGGACGACTGGCCGCAGGGGCCGGTGGCCATCCGGCTCGGCCTGGTCCCCGCGCCGGACGACGATCAGATGCTCGCCGAGGCCGTCGAGGCCGCGCGGGCCGCCGACGCCGCCGTGGTGGTGGTGGTCGGGTCCGCGCCCGCCGCCGAGAGCGAGGGGTTCGACCGGCCGGGGCTGGCGCTGCCCGGCTTGGAGGATGAACTGGTGCGGCGGGTGGCGGCGGTGAACGACCGCACGGTCGTGGTGGTGAACGCCGGCATGCCGGTGCTGATGCCGTGGGCGGACCAGGTGGCGGCGGTCGGCTACGCGTGGCTGCCCGGGCAGGCCATGGGCGCCGCGCTCGCCGACGTGCTCCTCGGCCAGGCCGAACCGGGCGGCAGGCTGCCGGTCACCCTCCCGGCCACCGAGGCCGACTGCCCGGTGCTGCACGCGGTGCCCGCCGCCGGGAGGCTGGAGTACCGGGAGGGGCTGCTGGTCGGCTACCGCGGGTACGACCGCGCCGGGACGAAACCGCGCTTCCCGTTCGGTCACGGGCTGGGCTACACCACGTGGGCGTACGAGTCGGCGGCGGCGGACGCGCCGGCGCTGGCGCCGGGCGAGGACCTCGGCGTGACCGTCGTGGTCCGCAACACCGGCCCGCGGACCGGGCGTGAGGTGGTCCAGGCCTATCTGGAGCCGCCCGCGGCGGACCCCGGCCGCCCGGTGCGCGCACTGGCGGCGTTCGCCGCGGTCACCGCGGCGCCCGGCAAGCAGGCCGAGGCCAGGCTCGCCGTCCCGGCCCGGGCGTTCGCCCGCTACGACGAGGCGGCCAGGGGCTGGGCCCGCCCGTCCGGCGAGTTCACCGTCCGCATCGGCCGGTCGTCGGCTGACCTCCCCCTTCACCTGCGGGTCAAATCCTTGTGAGGCCGAACGGGCGAGGCTGACCGCCCCGGCTCACCGGGCCGCCTCACCTGGCGGACGCGGCGCGGGCTCGTTGCCCGCATGACGGGTCACGCAGGCAGGTCGACCAGGGAGGCCAGCGCGGCGCGGTGCGCGTCCGCGGTGCCGAAGCCGATCGAGTCCGCCTTCGCGCGCTTGAGATACAGGTGGGCCGGGTGCTCCCAGGTGAAGCCGATACCGCCGTGCATCTGCACGCACTCCTGCGCGGCGTGCACCGCGACCTCGGAGCAGTAGGCCTTGGCCAGCGCCACCGCGACCTTGGCGTCAGGCGAATCGGCGGCCAGGCACGCGGCCGCGTACCTGGCCGCCGCGCGGGCCTGGGTGACCGACACCCACAGGTCGGCCAGCCGGTGCTTGAGTCCCTGGAACGAACCGACCGGGCGGGCGAACTGGCGGCGTTCCTTGACGTACGCCACCGTCATGTCCAGGCAGCGCTGGGCTAGCCCGGTCTGTTCGGCGGCCAGGATCCCGGCTCCGGCGGACAGCGCGGCGTCCACCGCCCGCGCGGCGGCCGGCCCGGACGCGATCAGGGCGGCCGGCACGTCGTCGAACGACAGGTCGCATAGTTGCCTGGTCATGTCGAGCGAGGTGACCGGCGCCTTGGCCACGCCCTCGGCGGCCATGTCGACCAGGTAGAGCCCGTTCGGCACGCCGTCGGCCGGGACCAGCAGCACGCTGGCGGGCAGCGCGTCGGCGACCCCGGTGACCATGCCGCGCAGCCGGGACATCCCGGTCGCGGCGTCACCCGGCCGGGACCCGGCCACCCGCACCGCGGCGGGGAATGCCGCCTGGGGCGCGGCGGCGAACGGGACGGCCAGCGCCGAGGTCACGCCGCCGTCCGCCAGCTGCCTGAGCCGGGCGGCCGCGGTGTCCGAGGCGACGCTGAGCAGGGCCGTGGTGGCGACGACGGCGCTGCCGAGGAACGGAACGGGGGCGACGAAGCTGCCCAGCACCTCGGCGGCGGCCGCGGCCTCCCGGTAGGAGGCGCCGGCGCCGCCGTCCCGTTCGGGGATCAGCAGCCCCGCGCAGCCCAGGTCGGCGGCGACGGCCTGCCACAGCTTGTCGTCATAGGTCTGCGCCGACTCGATGCGCTCGAGCGCCTTGTCCACGCCGCCACGGTCGGCAAGCAGGGATGCCAGGGCGTCCGACAACGCTCGTTCGGCGGCTGAATACAGGAGATCGGGGATTCCGCCCTTCGAGGTGCCCGGCCTTTCGCTCATCGCGGAAGGTCCTTCCATGGCACGTCCTTGTCCGCGCGGCGTTCGGCGGGGAGGCCGAGCACCCGCTCGGCGACGATGTTGCGAAGGATCTCCGAGGTCCCGCCCTCGATCGAGTTGCCGCGGGCACGCAGGTAGCGGTACCCCGGGCCGCGGCCGTAGAAGTTCGCGCGCTCCGGGCGGCGCATGGTCCAGTCGTCGTACCGCAGGCCGTCACCCCCGGCGAGCTCGACCTCGAATCCGGATATTTCCTGGTTGAGCCGGGCGAAAATCAGCTTGGCGGCCGAACCCTCGGGTCCGGGCTGGCCCGCCGCCAGCTGCTGGCGCAGCCGCTCCCCGGCCAGCCGGGCCACCTCGGCGTCCGTCCACAGCCGCAGCATCCGGTCGTGCAGGCCCGGCGTGCGCAGCTCGGGGCGGGTGCGCCAGATGCGGGCAGCCGACTCTATCATGCCGCTCTCCCGGGGCACCGCGCGCGACGCGCCGATGCTCACCCGCTCGCTCATCAGCGTGGCGTTGGCCACCTTCCAGCCCTCGCCGACCTGGCCGATCCGGTCGGCGTCTGGTATCCGCACGTCGGTCAGGAACACCTCGTTGAACTCGGCCTCGCCGGTGAGCTGGCGCAGCGGCCTGACCTCCACGCCGGGGGCGGTCATGTCCACCGCGAAATAGGTGAGCCCCTGGTGCTTCGGCACGTCCGGGTCGGTGCGGGCGACCAGCAGCCCGCGCCGGGCATGCTGCGCCAGCGAGGTCCACACCTTCTGCCCGGAGACCACCCAGCTGTCCCCGTCCCGCACCGCCCGGGTGGCGAGCCCGGCCAGGTCGCTGCCCGCGCCGGGCTCGCTGAACAGCTGGCACCAGATCTCCTCACCCGTCCAGAGCCTGCGCAGCCAGCGCTTGCACTGCTCGCCGCTGCCGTAGGCACGGATCGTCGGCGCGGCCATGCCCAGCCCGATGGGGTTGCGCTCGGCGTTGCTGCCCGGCGCGCCGACCGCCGCGAACTCGGCGTCGACGACTGCCTGCAGCGTCCGCGAGACGCCTTGGCCGCCGAGCCCCTCCGGGTAGTGCACCCAGGCCAGGCCCGCGTCGAACCGTGCGTTCAGGAAATCCTGTTTCGGCATTTCCGCCGGGTGGTGCTCCGCGAGAAAAGCGCGGGCCCGCTCGCGGAGCCCTTCCGGTGTACTCAGCACGGTGTCATTTCTAGCACGGTGCCTGACTAGAAATGGTACGGGCCGCCCGACACGTAGATGATCTGGCCGGAGACGAAGCCTGCGTCCTCGCCGGCCAGGAAGGAGACGGCGGCCGCCACGTCGGCCGGCTGGCCGACCCGCTGTACCGCTATCTGCTTCTTGTAGGTCTCCACGAGATCCTCGAACGGCATCTTCAGGCTGGCGGCCATCGCCTGGGTCATCTCGGTGGCGATGAAGTGCGGCCCGACCGCGTTCGCGGTGACCCCGAACCTGCCCAGTTCCAGGGCCAGCGTCTTGGTGAAGCCCTCGATGCCGGCCTTGCTTGCGGAATAGTTGGACTGGCCGCGGTTGCCGAGCGCCGAGGAGGAGGAGACGTTGACGATCCGGCCCCACTTCGCCTCGGTCATGTACTTCTGCGCCGCCCGGACCATCAGGAACGCGCCTTTCAGGTTGACGTCGAGCACCGTGTCCCACTGCTCGTCGGTCATCTTGAACAGATTGGCGTCGCGGGTGATCCCGGCGTTGTTCACCACCACGGTCGGCGGGCCGAGCTCGGCGGCTATCCGCTCGACGGCGGCGTTCACCTGGTCGGTTTTGCTGACGTCGGCGCCCACCGCGAGCGCCTTCCCGCCGGCGTTCTCGATCTCCTTCACCGTTCCCGCGCAGTCGGCCTCGTTCAGGTCGAGGACCGCCACGGCCATTCCGTCAGCGGCCAGCCTGATAGCGATCCCGGCCCCGATGCCGCGGGCCGCGCCTGTCACGATAGCGATTCTCTGTACCACTGGGTTACTCCTTTGATTCCGAACGGGCCGTGGTGCTTGCGCCGGGCAAGGCGACGTAAGTCCCCTAAGTCCGCGGCGTTCTTTGTCGTCCGTAGACCTTCGTACGGCGGCCGGCGTTTCGCCGGCTAGTGGCTTTGGTCCCGCCCGGTCAGTCCCAGGGTCCCTGGGCCGCCAGCTTCCTGAGCTCACGGCGGGCGAGCGACCGCTTGTGCACCTGGTCCGGACCGTCGGCGTCGCAGCCGAAGTCCATGGAGCCCGCCCTTCCGGCGGGCCGCTGGGCCGCTGGGCCGCTGGGACAGGATCTTGCCGGATGGCGTCCAGCCTACCTACCCGCCAGTACGGTTGTCCGCCGCGGGTCAGACGAGCAGGAGCTTCGCCAGGCGGCGGCCGGATACGCAGAGCCCGGCCAGCCCCAGCACGGCCAGGTAGGCCGCCCGCCAGAGCAGGTCGGCGCCGACCACCCCGGTGGTCAGGTCGCGCAGCAGCACGACGCCCTGGTACAGCGGCGTGCACTCCACGATCACCTGGACCGCCCGGGGATAGACGCCGAGCGGGTAGAACGTCGCCGAGAACAAGAACAGCGGCATGCTGGCCAGGATCACGTAGTCGAAGTCCTGCCAGCTCTTCATGTACGTGGTCCCGGTCATGCCGATGGCGGCGAAGGCGAAGCCGATCAGGACGGCGACCGGCACGTCCAGCGCCGCCCACGGCGAGTGCACCAGGCCCAGCGCGAGCATGACCAGCGTGAACGCCGCGGCGTAGATGGTGCCGCGAAGCAGGGCCCAGCCGATCTCGCCCAGCGCCACCTGGGCCGGCCGCATCGGCGTGGCCAGGATGGCGTCATACAGCCTGGCGTACTTCAGCCGGAAGAAGATGTTGAACGTCGAGTCGTACATCGCGCCGTTCATCGAGGACACGGCGAGCAGCCCGGGCGCGACGAAATCCCGGTACGGGATGAGGTGGCCGCCGGGACCGGGCACCTTGCCGATCAGCACGCCCAGGCCGAGCCCCAGGGACAGCAGGTAGAACAGCGGCTCGAAGACGCCGGACGCGAACACCAGCCAGGCGTGCCGGTAGACCCGGGCGTGCCGTTCGATCAGCCGCAGGCTGCCCGTGTCGCTGCCCGCCCGCTTCAGGCGGGCCAGCAGCCCGGCCGGCGGCAGCATCCGCAGCGTCGCGCTAGACATAAAGGCGCCTGCGGTAGGTGCGGGCGCCGGCCCAGACACCGGCGGCGGTGAGAACGGTCAGGTAGGCGACGTTGACGAGCGCCAGGGGCAGGTCGACCACGCCGAGGCTGAGCATGCGGCACAGGTCGACGCCGTGCCACAGCGGCGTGACGTAGGCGAGCGCGCGGAGCCAGCCGGGGAGCTGGGACAACGGGAAGAACGTGCCCGAGAACAGCATCAGCGGCATCATGGCGAACCGGAATACGTAGGCGAAGTTGTTCTCGGTCCGCACCGTGACGGCCCAGGCCGCGATCGGCGCGGCGAAGGCGACCCCGGTGAGCGTGGCGGCCGGCCAGGCCAGCACCGCCCAGGCGGACCTGGTCCCGCCGAACGCCCACATGTACGCCGTGACCAGGGCGGCGTTCATCGTGATCCGCATGGTCATGAACATCAGGTGCCCGCGGAAGATGTCGCCCGGACGCAGCGGCGAGGCCTGGGCCGCGACGTAGATCTTGTTCCACTTGACCGAGCCGAACACGGGGTAGCTCGCCTCGCCCATGGCGGTGTTCATCGCCCCCGAGGCCAGGATGGCCGGGGCAACGAAGGCCAGGTAGCTCACCCCGCCCAGGCCGGCCGTCCCGCGGGAGTCCACCAGCGCGCCGAGGCCGAACCCCAGCGCGCCCAGGTAGAACAGCGGGCCGAGAACGCTGGACCAGATGCTGGACCGCCAGATCCGCCGGTACACCGTCAGCCAGCACTGAAAGGCGCGTACGGATAGCGAGCACGACGGCCAGCCGGACCCGGCCGGCGCGGCGAGCACCATCTCAGTCCTCCAGCCGCCGCCCGGTCAGCCGCAGGAACACGTCCTCGAGCGTGCCCCGGCGCACCAGCGAGGTGAGCGGTTCAAGCCCGCCGGCCCGCACCGCGGCCAGGGCCGCGTCCCCGTCGGTGACGTAGAGGAGTATGCGGTCGGCAAGTACCTCGGTCCGTTCGGCCCGAAAATCTCTGAGCTTGTCCGCGGCCAGGTCATGCCGTTCCGGGCCGAAGCGCAGCTCCAGGACCTCCGGCGAGCAGTAGCGCGTGATCAGTTCGCGCGGCGAGCCCTCGGCGGCGAACGTGCCGTGGTCCATGACCACCAGCCGGTCGCACAGCTGTTCCGCCTCGTCCATGTAGTGCGTGGTCAGGATCAGCGTGACACCGCGCTGCTTGAGCCGGAAGAGCCGGTCCCACACCACGTGCCTGGCCTGCGGATCCAGCCCGGTGGTCGGCTCGTCGAGGATCAGGATCTCCGGCTCGTTGATGAGGGACCTGGCGATGGTCAGGCGGCGCTTGAGGCCGCCGGACAGCGGGTCCACCTTGTCCCTGGCCCGGTCGGCGAGCTGGACGAACTCCAGCAGCGCCGCGGTCCGCTCCCTGATGACCTGGCGCGGCAGCCCGAAGTACCTACCGTAGACGAGCAGGTTCTCGATCACGGTCAGCTCGACGTCGAGGGTGTCTTCCTGCGGCACCACGCCGAGCCGGGCCCGGATCGCGGAGCCGTCCCGGACCGGGTCGGCGCCGAGGATGCTCAGTTCCCCGCCGGTCGGCGGCGAGACGCAGCCGATCATCCGCATCGTGGAGGACTTGCCCGCGCCGTTCGGCCCGAGGAAGCCGAACGCCTCGCCCCGGTACAGGTCGAAATCGATCCCGTCCACCGCCGTGAAGTCCCCGAACCGCTTGGTCAGGCCGCGCGCGCGGACGAGCACGTCAGTCGCGGACACCCGATTCAGGCTACCTGGGCGGTGTGACATTCTCCGAACGGTTTACCGTCGGTGCGCAGTGACACCTGGAGAGGCGATAGGGTCTGGTGTATCACGGGATGGACCGGCTAAGGGGACGGAGCCACGGTGAAGCTCATCCGCGACCTTTACGTGCGATTCCGGGTGCTGATCCACGAGGTGGCCAAGTTCGGGGTCGTCGGCGCGCTCGCGTTCGTGCTCACCATCGTCCTGGTCAACGTCTTCCACTCCGGTGCCGGGATGGGCCCGGTCGCCGCGGCCACCCTGGCCAACGTCCTGGCCACGGTATTCGCGTTCTTCGGCAACAAGTTCTGGGCATTCAGGCACCGCAAGGGCAGCCACTGGGGCCGTGAGTCGCTCTTGTTCTTCTTCTTCAACGGCATCGGGATCCTCATCACCGACGGGGTCGTCGCGCTGGTGCACTACGGGCTCGGGCTCACAGACAACTTCTCCTACAACGTGGCCAACATCGTCGGCATCGGCCTCGCCACGCTGTTCCGCCTGTACTGCTACCGCCGCTGGGTGTTCCTTATGGCGGACGACCCGATGGCCGAGCAGCTCGAGCCGGAGACCTCGGGCAGGCCGTAACGGGCTTGGGCTACCTTGCCGGCCTACCGGCCGCCGCCTTGCCGGCCTACCGGCAGCCGCGGGCGGCCGGCAGGCCGAGGGGCGCGCTGAGCGCCGCGGTTTCCTGCGCCTTGGTCAGGTAGCCCACTGCGGCCATCCGGCCGATCACGTGCACCAGCCGGCTCCGTGCCCGCTGCGGGTAGACCAAGGGGTCGTCGTAGGTCGGCGCGTTCACCACGCCGGCCAGCATGGCCGCCTGCACCAGGGTCAGCTGGTCCGCGGGCCGGCCGAAGTAACCGCAACTGGCGGCCTGCAGGCCGTAGTAGGCGTGGCCGTAGTACGCCACCTCCGCGTACAGGCGCAGGATTTCGGCCCGGCTGTACGCCCGGTTGAGCTTGACGGCGATCGCCATCTGCTCCAGGTCCTTGGTGAAGCCGCTGCGCCCCCCGGTGTACAGGTTCTTCGCGAGTTGCTGGTCGATGGTGCTGCCGCCCTGGTCCTGGTGCCTGAGGGCCCAGGAGACCAGCACCCGCGCCATCGCCAGCGGGTCCACCCCGGGGTCGCTGTTGAACCTGTGGTCTTCGGTCGCGATCAAGGCCTGCGCGAAGTACGGCGGGACCGGGGGTCCCGGGTAGGCGATGTGGTGCTGCCGCGCCTGCGCCCGGGCCAGGGCGGTGGCCTGCCCCGCCGAGGGGGTCAGCGCGAAGAGCAATCCGACCGCCACGGCGAACAGCACCACGAGGGCGAGGAGGATCTTCGCGAGCCGCCGGGCGATCCTGAACCGCCGCCTGCCGACCGGCAAGGGCCGGGTCGGCCCGTCGTTCCCGGAACTGCCGCCGTTCCCGGAACTGCCGCCTGGGGAGGCTGCGCTGCGAGTCCCGGCTGCTCTCAACTGCCCCGCCCTTCGGTGCGCGTGCGGCTTCCTCCGCTACAACGAGCAAGGCAGCCGCGCGATGCCCGCCAGATCGTAACTTTCCGCCCTCGCGGGATTCACGCACCCGCGGCGGCGCGCCGGGGTCACGCTGCACTTGACCCCGAGGCCATGAGCCCGGCCGCATTCCCGACGATGTATTTGGTGTATGACCGCAAGAGGATTTGCGTGCGTCCGCCGACGGCGAGACTGGGAATCACATAGACGGTGAGATCACCATCGACGATGAAGAACAGTTCGATGACCTCTGGATCATAGGGAACAAGCGGAGCGTTGTTCCCGATCGAATAGGGACGCCTGCCGATCCGGACCAGCCAGCCATCCTTGCTCTTGAAGGTAGTCGTCTTGACCTGAACGCGCTTCATACCACCTGGCATGTCCACCAGCAGGTCATAGGTGTCGGGTTCCGCGGGAGTGAGAACGTTGCGGCCGCAGAGCATGAACCAGGTCGCCGCGAGGGACTCTGCTGCTCGCCGTAGGTGCTCAAGGTCAGGTTGGAGTCCGCACGACTCTGCGATATGAGGCTCAGGCCGTCCAAGGTGACTGAGATCGAGACCAAGACGAAGCGCGTGTGCCTTGACCAGGGCGCGTTCGCCCCCGGCTCGCGAGCTCCGGCCGAGCTTTGTCAGGACCTCCTCCCACGTACGCCCCTCGGTCACCGCCCGTCGCAACATGGCATCAGACCAGGATCGGTTGTTCCGGAAATGGGAGGTGTCGAGCCCGAGCCAGGCGGCGTGACGCCGGATTGTCTGGGTAGCCCCTCCATTAGAGGGATTGAGGCCTAGTTCTCGCATGACTCCCCGCCAGGAAGTTGCCGCGGCTACTGCGGCTGGGAGTTGATCGTCAGACCACACGCGAATCTGGGGTGTTTGCTCGCCCATACCCAGCACGGTAACGCGTGGTACTGCCATTCTGACGGAACGTCCGCGTTGTTGTCGGGACGGCCGGATTCGAACCGGCGACCCCGCGGCCCCCAGCCGCGTGCTCTGCCAAACTGAGCCACGTCCCGTTGCGCATCGCGCTCCTCCACCTTAGCGCAAATGGCTCACGAGTGACGAAACGATGCGCGGGAGATGCGGACGCGAAGCAAGCGACCCGGCAGGCGAAGCTGACGGAGCCCGGTGTTGACTGTCGGTATGCCAGTTGACGGAGAATACGAGCCGAGCACCGCGGCCTGGGTGCGCGATCAGGTCGAGTTGTACGAGAGCTCGGGCGGGACCCGGGGCACGACACTGCGGGACACCGGCCTGCCGGTGGTGATCGTCACCAACAAGGGCGCCAGCAGCGGCAAGGTGCGCAAGACGCCGGTGATGCGGGTGGAGCACGACGGCCGGTACGCCATGGTGGCGTCCAAGGGCGGCGCCCCTGAGCATCCGCTGTGGTACTACAACGTCCGCGCGAACCCGCACGTGGAAGTTCAGGACGGCCCGCGCAAGCAGGACATGGTCGCCCGCGAGGTCACCGGCGACGAGCGCGCCGAGTGGTGGAAGCGGGCTGTCGCCACGTACCCGCCCTATGCGGAGTACCAGGAGAAGACCACCCGGCAGATCCCGGTGTTCGTGCTGGAGCCCGTGTCATCCGCTAGCTGAGACTGCGCTAGCCGGAACCTGGCCAGGGCAAGCTCCGCGTGGGCAGACTGGTGCGATGACAAGTCGCGCAGAACTCATCCGCCGGGCACAGGGGCACGGGGTCGCGGTCTCCTACCGGAACTGGCGGGGCCGCACCGTCGAGGTGCCGGACGAAACGCTGACCGCGGTGCTCGACGCGCTCGGCGACGGGGCGCCGGACACCGCCGCGACCCCGGCCGGTACTCCCGGTCCCAGGGCCGCGGTGGCGCCGTTCCCGGCCCGCCGGTCGTGGGGCTTCACGGTGCAGCTGTACTCAGTGCGGTCGCGCGCGTCCTGGGGACATGGCGACCTGCACGACCTCGCTGATCTGGCCAGCTGGAGCGGCCGCGACCTCGGGGCGGACTTCGTGCTGGTCAATCCGCTGCACGCGGCCGAGCCGCGGCCGCCGGTCAGCCCGTCGCCCTACCTGCCGATGAGCCGCCGCCAGATCAGCCCGCTCTACCTGCGTATCGAGGATATCCCCGAGTACCAGGGGCTGAGCGCCGCCGACCGGGCCCAGGTCGAGGAGCTGGCCGCCCCGCTGCGCGCCGCGAGCGACACCGCGCAGCTCATCGACCGGGACGCGGTCTGGACCGCCAAACGCGCCGCGCTCGAGCTGATCCGCGCGGTGCCGCCGACCGCGAGCCGCCGGGCCGAGCTCGACGCGTACCTCGCCCGGGATCCCCGGGTGATCAGCGACTGGGCGACGTGGTGCGCCATTGCCGAGGTGCAGGGGCCTGACTGGCGGTCCTGGCCCGCAGCGCTGGCCGATCCGGGTTCGGCGGAGGTCGCCGAGCTCAGGCGGACGCTGGCCGACCGGATCGAGTTCCATGCCTGGGCGCAGTGGCTGACCACGCAGCAGTTCGCCGCCGCGCAGCACGTCGCCCGGCAGGCCGGCATGACGATCGGCGTCATCACCGACCTCGCCGTCGGGGCGCACCCAGGCGGCGCCGACGCGTGGGCGCGCCAGGACGTCATCGTGCCCGGCATCAGCGTGGGCGCACCGCCGGACGAGTTCAACCAGCGGGGCCAGAACTGGACGCTGCCGCCGTGGCATCCGGGGTGGCTCGCCGCCCAGCACGGCCGCCCGCTGGCCGAACTGATCGCGGCGAACACGCGCGACGCCGGCGGCCTGCGCGTGGACCACGTCATGGGCCTGGCCCGGCTCTGGTGGATACCGGCCGGGATGTCGCCGGAGTCCGGCACGTACGTGCGGTACGACCACGAGCTGATGGCCGGCGTGCTGGCCGCCGAGGTAGCGCGCGCCGGCGCGGTGGCGATCGGCGAGGACCTCGGCACGGTGGAGCCCTGGCTGCGGAAGTTCCTGGCCGGGCGGCGGATCCTCGGCACCTCCATGCTGTGGTTCGAGCGCCGGGCCGACGGCACCCCGCGCAGGCCGGGCGGGTGGCGCCGCGGCTGCCTGGCCACGGTCGGCACGCACGACATGCCCCCGGCGGCGGCGTTCCTCACCGGCGACCAGGTCACCATCCGGGCCAAGCTCGGCCTGCTGACCCAGCCGGAGGCGGAGGAACGGGCCGCGGCCCAGGCCGACCTGACCAGGTGGCTGGCCATGCTGGCGGACCAGGACCTGCTCCCCCGGCGGGCCAGGCCGTCGCCGGAGGAGTTCACCACCGCGCTGTATGCCTACCTGACGCGGACGCCGGCCGTGCTGATCGGCGTGTCCCTGGCCGACGCCACGGGTGAGCGGCGCCCGCAGAACATGCCGGGCACGGTGGAGGAGTATCCCAACTGGCGGATCCCGCTCACCGGGGCCGACGGACAGCCGGTGCTGCTCGAGGACCTGCCCGGGCACCGGGAGGTCCAGGCGGTCGCGCGGGCGGTGTCCGGCCGCCTGCGCCGCTAGCCGCCCGGCCGCTGAGACACGACCGGGGTGCCGCGCGGGTCACCCCGGTGCTGAAACCTGCCGGGCCGGCAGCAGCTGGATCCTGCAGCCGCCGGCGAACTCGGGGTTGGCGGTAGAGTCCACCCGTGACCCGCGATGAACTGGACGCGCTCTCCTCGCGTGAGCTGCACGATCTCGCCGTCAGGCACGCGCTGCACCACCTGGACGTGGAGTTTCTCTGGGAACTGCTGCGCGCCATCCCGGCGGCCGAAGCCTCCGAGGGACACACGGTCGAGGCCGGGCGGGACGTGAACCATCTCTCTGTGCTGATCGACGACGCGATCGACTCGGGGGAAGGCGACGTGGCCGAGGCGTTGCGCCCGCTCTACATCGACTACCTGACCAAACACGGCGTCGTCAGCTGAGCCGGGCACGCGCCCGGTCCGTTCGGCCCGGAAAAGGGGAGAAGGGCCGGAGCCGACCCGCGGCCCCGGCCCGCGATGGCTGGTCCTACTCGCCCTTCTGCAGGACGCCCTCGATCTCCAGGGTGATGGTCACCTTCTCGCTGACGGCGACGCCGCCGCCCGGGATCGGGCCGTTGTAGCTGACGCCCCAGTGCATCCGGTTGATCTCGGTGGTGGCGGAGAAGCCCGCCCGGGTGCCGCCGTAGGCGTCCGGGCCGAAGCCGTTGACCTCGAGCTTCAGCGTGACAGGCCGGGTGGTGCCGCGGATGGTCAGGTCGCCGTCGAGCAGGAAGTTGTCACCGTCGGGCCGGACCCCGGTGGAGCGGAACGTCATCGTGGGGTGCGACTCGACCTCGAAGAAGTCCGCGCTCCTGATGTGGTTGTCCCGGTTGGGCTCGCCGGTGTTCACCGAGCTCAGGTCGACGGTGGCGGTGACGCTCGACTGCAGCGGGTCCGGCGCGGTAATGATGGTCCCCTCGAACTTGTCGAAGCGGCCGCGGACCTTGCTCACCATCATGTGCCTGACCACGAAGGACACCTCGGAGTGCACCGGGTCTATGGTCCAGGTCCCGGCGACGTAGCCGGGAATCTCCACGGCGGTCTCTGTCATCATTCCTCCAGAGTAGATAGTTATCTGTCGTATGCGACTACACTGGCGTATCTAGCTTCCTTAAAGTAACTCGGCTTCCTAAAAGTAACCTAGTTATCATTGAAAAGTCAAGCACTAGGCCAGTACCTGACCTGCGAGTAACCTGGTGTGATACCAGGGAGGGAATGCCGTGAATACCGGGCCTGCCGCCCCGGGCCACGAACCGTCACAGGCGTTCGGCCTGCCGCCGGAGACGGGCTGTGATCCGGAGGCGGCGAGCGAGCCGATCGTGGTCGGCCAGCCGACGAGCTGCCGCGCGCGGGAGGTCCTCCAGCGCGTCGGCGATAAGTGGTCGATGCTGGTCATCGACCTCCTCGGGCAGGGTACCAAGCGGTTCACCGAACTGCACCGGGCCATCGACGGCATCACCGCCAGGATGCTCACGGTCACGCTGCGCGGCCTGGAGCGGGACGGCATCGTGACCAGGACCATCCATCCGGTCATCCCGCCGCGCGTCGAGTACGCGCTCACCCCGATGGGGCGTACCCTGCTGGACACCGTCGGCGAGCTGGTCAGCTGGGCGGACAGCCACCTGCCCGAGATCGAGGCCGCCCGGGCCGCCTACGACGCCCGGCACCCGGCCGAATAGACTCGCCCGGGTGAACGAGCCGGCCCCGTCTTCCCGTACATCGCGCACCGAGAGCGAGGCCGAGGAGGCGGAACGGGTGGGGCACGGCTCATCGTTCGGATCCGCCGCGGCAGCCTATGCCGAGCACCGCCCCGACTATGCCGAGGCCGCGGTCCGGTGGGCGCTCGAGCCGGTCCTGGGGCGCCAGCCGGCCCGGGTGGCCGACCTCGGCGCGGGGACCGGCAAGCTGACCGCGACGCTGGTCCGGCTGGGCGCCGACGTGACCGCGGTGGAGCCCGGCCCGCAGATGCTGGCCGAGTTGCGGCGGGCGATGCCCGCGGTTCGTTCGGTGCCGGGGAGCGCGGAGGAGATGCCGCTGCCCGACGCCAGCCTGGACGCCGTGCTGGCCGGCCAGGCCGTGCACTGGTTCGACCTGGACCGCGCGATGCCCGAGATCGCGCGGGTGCTCACGCCCGGCGGGGTCTTCGCCGGATTGTGGAACGTCGACGACGACCGGGTCGGCTGGGTTGCCGACCTGGCCGCGATCAGCAAGCGCCGGGCCGGCCTCACGCTGCTGCGCTGGCGCGGCGGCGAGGACCGGGCCCGCCGGGAACGGCTGCTCGAGGCGGGCGCCGGACGGTTCGGTGCGGCCGAGGAGGGCGAGTTCGGCCACGGGCAGGCGCGGACCGCCGATTCCCTGCTGGCCACCATCGCGACGCACTCTCACCTGCTGGTAATCGATGAGGCCGAACGGGCTGGGCTGCTCGCCCAGGTCGGTGGCTTCCTGGGCACCCGGCCGGAGACGTCCGGCGGCGAATTTACGCTGCCGATGATCACCGTGGCGCTGCGGGTGCTGCGGACATAGCCGGCCACGGGAGGGATGTTCGACCAGCGCGCTCTCCCGGCCCGCAGGCCGGCCAGATCGCGCCGAAGCTGTCCGCGTGGGCGATCAGCTGGACCTCGGCACGCATATCGACCCTCCGGCTGCCTACGTAGCCAGCTTGCGCCGGAAGCGATCATGTCGCCCGGATTTGAACGTTGCGTCATAGCGCTGCCGTGATCACGTCCCGGCCAGGCCCCGTCCCGGCGGGTCGCGGCCGGGAGATAAGCTCTGGCTACCGGGGTGCAGCACCACGACGGCCGATTGGGCATTGCGTGCTGCCCGGCCGAGGTGGTGAGACCGATGGGCCTACGGCGCCGTCCGCGTAGCAGCTCACTGGGCAGGCTACTACGGGGCTGGCGGCCGGACCGCAATCCGTTGCGGCGCAGGTCGGACCGGGTGGAAGCGGCCATCATCGGCCTGCTGTTCGCCGCCTTCCTGGCGGGTGCCCCGCTCGCCTGGCACTTCACGGGAAACTGGGTCTACCCGGCGTACGCGCGCCAAGCCCAGGTGGAGCGGGCCCTGGTGCACCAGGTCCCGGCCACCTTGCTCAAGGCCGTGCCGGACTGGACCGCGTCGGGCACGGGCGCGGGCGCGGAGGTGGAAGTCCGGTGGCAGGCGCCGGCCGGCCAGTCGCACACCGGCCCGGTGTTCGTGCCCGACGGGACGACGGGCCGCACCGTGATGGTGTGGGTCAACCAGGCCGGCCAGCTGACCGATCCGCCGCTGCAACCGGCCCAGGTCCTGAGCCGGGTTCAGCTGGCCAGGGTGCTCGCCGTCATCGCGCTCACCGTCACGCTGCTGGTGGCGGGCGCGCTGTCGCACCAGGTGCTGGTCCGGCGCAGGCTGGCCGCGTGGGAGGCGGAGTGGCTCGCGAAAGGGCCGGACTGGCGCTCCCGGCGCTAGGCGGCAGCGCCGGCCCGGATCCGCTCAGCTGGGCGCCGGGACAGCTGGCGCCGGGGCGGCCGGGGCCGGGACAGCCGGCGCTCGGCGCCGGCCCGGTCCGGGCCTTCCTGACGGAGGCGACCATAGAATCGCCGCGTGAGCATGCCCGTGAGTGACGCAGCCGCCGAGGTGCTGCACCGCGTGTACGGCTACGACTCCTTCCGCGGCCAGCAGCAGGAGATCATCGAGCACGTCTGCGCCGGCGGCGACGCGATCGCGCTGATGCCGACCGGCAGCGGCAAGTCGCTGTGCTACCAAATCCCGGCGATGGTCCGCGACGGCACCGGCGTGGTCATCTCGCCGCTGATCGCGCTCATGCAGGACCAGGTCGACGCGCTGACCGTGCTCGGCGTGCGGGCGGGCTTCCTCAACTCCACCCAGGATCCCGATTCCCGGCGCGGGGTGGAGTACGCCTTCTGTGACGGCAGGCTCGACCTGCTCTACCTGGCGCCGGAGCGGCTGCGCACCGAGTCTGCGCTGCGGCTGCTTGACCGCGGCCAGATCTCGCTGTTCGCGATCGACGAGGCGCACTGCGTAGCCCAGTGGGGCCACGACTTCCGGCCCGATTACCTGGCCCTGTCGGTGCTGCACGAGCGCTGGCCTGCGGTGCCCAGGATCGCGGTGACCGCCACCGCGACCAGGCAGACGCTGGCCGAGATCGTCATGCGGTTGTCGCTGGGCGAGGCCAGGCAGTTCGTGGCGAGCTTCGACCGGCCCAACATCCAGTACCGGATCGAGCCGAAGAACGAGCCGAAACGGCAACTGCTCCGGCTGCTGCGGACCGAGCACCCGGGCGAGGCCGGCATCGTGTACTGCCTGTCCCGGGCGTCGACGGAGAAGACCGCTTCGTTCCTGTGTTCCGAGGGGTTTGTCGCACTGCCTTACCACGCCGGCCTGGACGCGCGGACGCGGGCGTTGCATCAGTCGCGGTTCCTGCGCGAGGACGGGCTGATCATGGTGGCCACGATCGCGTTCGGGATGGGCATCGACAAGCCGGACGTGCGCTTCGTCGCGCACCTGGACCTGCCCCGGTCGGTCGAGGGGTACTACCAGGAGACCGGGCGGGCCGGCCGGGACGGGCTGCCGGCCACGGCCTGGCTGGCCTACGGGCTGGCCGACGTGGTGCAGCAGCGGCGTCTCATCGACGATTCCGACGGTGACCTGGCGCACCGCCGACGGCTCGTCGCGCACCTGGACGCGATGCTCGCGCTGTGCGAGACGGCCGGCTGCCGGCGGCGGCAGATGCTGGCGTACTTCGGCGAGACTCAGGCTCCGGCGGCGTGCGGGAAATGTGACACGTGCCTCGCGCCGCCTGCGGTCTGGGACGGCACGGTGGCGGCGCAGAAGCTGCTCTCGACGGTGGTCCGGCTGGGGCGGCTGAACGGGCCTTCGTTCGGCGCGGGGCAGCCGATCGACATCCTGCTGGGCCGTAAGACGCCGCGGGTGCTTTCGTACGGGCACGACTCGCTGTCGACCTTCGGCGTCGGCGGGGAGCTGACCGAGGGCGAGTGGCGCGGGGTGGTGCGGCAGTTGCTGGCCTCCGGGCTGCTGGCGGTCAAGGGCGACCACGGGACGCTGGCGCTGACCGGCCTGAGCGGCGAGGTCCTGCGCGGGGAGCGGCAGGTGCTTTTCCGGCGGGACGCCGTCCGGCCCGTGCCGTCGCGCGCGGCTGCGGCGCGGGGCGGGCGGGGCGCGAACGCGCCCGCGGGATCCGCGGCGGCGGCGAGTGCGGGCGCGGACGCGGACGCGGGCGGCCGGACGCCGGCCGGGCTGCCGCCTGAGGCTGAGCCCTTGTTCGAGCGGCTGCGCGCCTGGCGGGCCGCGGTGGCCAGGGAGCACGGCCTGCCCGCCTACGTGATCTTCCACGACGCGACCCTGCGGCTGATCGCCGCGTCGCTGCCGACGACGCTGGCCGAGCTGGCCCAGATCAGCGGCGTGGGCGAGACCAAGCTGGCCCGCTACGGCCGGCAGGTTCTGGACGCCCTCGCGGGCGCTCCCGGGGATCAGCAAACGCGCCCCGGGGATCAGTAAATGCGCCCGGGGAATGGCATGGTTGTGGCACCCTGCACGCTCTCTGCGGCAGTTCCCGCTCGGGATCATGAACTGCAGCCGGGCGGGGACTTCCGGCGAGGAGGCGGGGACCAAGGGCCATACCAGCCCGGCGGGCCCGCCCGGTGTGATACTGGCATGTTCCTTGGCGGCGAAACGCGGGCCGCGGTCAGCGCTGCGGCGGCGACGGCCCGGATGGCCTGCCCGGCCGGCGGCGGCGTGCTGGTCCGGGCCTCCTACGCGGCCTGGGAAGAGGTGACAGCCGGGATCGCCCCGGCCGGGCTTCCCGGGCTGCTTCTGGTGCGGTCCCGGGGACCTGTGCGGCGCGGGGCAGCATCGGTGCTGATACTGCGGTGGGAGGCCGCCGATGCGGACGGGAAGCGGTTCCCGGTCCTGGATGCCGACATTACCCTCGCCCCGGACGGCGAGCAGGCCACCCTGGTTGGTCTGGACGGCGTCTACCGGCCCCTGCCCGGGGCCTGGCTGTGCCCGGTGATCGCATATCTGGTCACGGCGGCGACCATGCGCTCCCTCCTTGGCCGCATCGCCGCCGCGATCACCGATCCCGCCGCCGCGCGGCGCGGGGAAGCCGGCCGCGCCGTCAGGCCAGGCACGCTGGCTGCCGCCGCGCCCCTGACCGGGCAGAGCAGCACGGCGGAGACTCTGGCAGCACTGACCGCGGGATAGCCGCAGGATGCGGCTCTCACCGGGCTGGCAGCGGCGGGCGGGCGGCCAGCAGCGTGCCGATGAACGGGCATAGGTGCATCCGGTGGCCGCTGATCATCCCCGGCTCGATCTCCACGACCTGAGCCGCGGCGGGCCAGCCGCAGTCGGTATCGATCCGCAGCCCGCGGGGGATCACCGACCTGCCCTGCACCTGGACCGACCAGCCCGCCCTGGTCACCGGGTCGATCGCATCGGCGGCAAACGCGATGATCGTCTCAGCCAGCGCCCGCTCGGGCGGCGCGTGATGCCCCAGGCATACTGCCAGCCTGCGCCTGTCCAGGTAGTACTGGACAGGCAAGATCACCGGCAACGCGCGGACCGACAGGGCCAGCCGCCCCACCGACGCCGTCGCCAGCAGCTCCCAGCACTCCCGCTCAGAGAGCGCACCATCATGCGCGGTCATAGCCCACGAATTTACGAACCAAGCCGATCACCTCCCAGGGACCCACATCCCAGCCGGACAGGACCAACTGCCCCGCACTAGTCCGAACCAGCCTGCGGGGATCGTGGTGAAGGCGCACGCGGTATTCGCCGGACAGGCACACATTCGCGGCTGACGCCGACAGCGGACGGGTACACCCATACGGCAAATAGCTGGCCGTGTCGCGACGCACGCCGCCAGCCGCGCGCCGCGACAAGTCCGGGACTATGCGGTGAACCCGGGGTTTGACGTGACAAACCGCCCGCTTGCACGGTAGGTAGCGAGTTGCGGCTGGAGGATCAGAGTGAGTAGGTCACTTCGATCCTCAGCCAGCGCGCAGCGCTGCCTGAACCGATGGAGGACTCAGACAACACCGCTCTACCGGTGGGATGGCCTGCTGAGGACCATCCCCTGCACAGTACGCAGGGTTTCATGCCCGCCAGGTGCGTGCCACACTGCGCGTAACTGCAGGTGCAGGCAGCAGCCTCGCGGTGCCTGCAACTTCACGTGAGGAAGTAACCCAGGTGATGCCCGATGGCGACCTTCAGAACGTACGCGGAGGTCCTCGCCATGCAAAGCGTACGTATTCGGAAATCGTGTGGCTTGGGGCGAGCGGGACCGCGTCTACCAGGCCAAACGCGAACCGGACCGCAGGACTTCCGAATAGTTACTGCAAAGCGGCATAGGTGACGTGACGAGCAAACGTTACATGCTGGCGGGGGTTCTGGCCAGGACCCGGGCCATGGGCGGGCGCTCGAGCAGCTCGGTCAGGTGCTCGTCCAGGCGCAGCCCGTCCCTGGTGGCCACCGCGTGCAGGTAGGTCTCCGGTCCGGGCAGGTCCCACAGGCCGGGCGCGCGCGACGCGGGCACCGCATGCTCCATGGCGGGCACCCGGCGGGCCAGCGCCCGCAGCACGGCGGAACTCATCCTGGTCAGGTCCCAGAGCGGCTGGTGGCGGTTCTGCCGCGAGCCGAGGTCCACCTGAGCCATCGCGGGCAGCCCGGCGTCGCCGAGCACGTCGATCAGGATCGCGATCTCCACCCCGTACCCGGTCAGGAACGGGGTCCGCAGCAGCAGCTCCCGGGAGGCAGCGAACTCGCCGGCCAGCGGCTGGACGAACCCGGTGAGTTCGGGGAAGAAGAAGTTCAGCAGCGGCTTGGCCATCAGCTCGGTGACCCGGCCGCCGCCGTCGGCGACGGACTGCTCCGCGCTGGTGAAAGGGCGCTGGTAGGCCGCCTTGCTGAACTGCACGCCCGGCACCATCAGCAGCGGCCCGAGCGTGCCGTAGACGAAATGCTCGCCGAAATCACGGGTATCGGCGTCGGCGAACATGACGATATCGCCGCGGGCCGCGGAAAGGGCGCGCCACATCGCGTCGCCCTTGCCCTGGGCCGGCCCGTATTCCGGCAGCAACTCGTTTTCCGAGTAGACCTCGGCGCCGTGCGCCCGGGCGATATCGGCGGTGCCGTCCGCAGAGTCTGCGTCGACCACGAGTACCTGATCGACTATCCCGCTGCACTCGTTCAGCCTGGCCACCGTGTCCAGGATCGGGCCGATGGTGGCCGCGACCTCACGGGCCGGCAGGATCAGCGTGACCGCCGGACGGCGCGCCGCCGCCCCGGGCTCGGCCAGGCCACTGAAATCCCGGTGGCGAAACGACCGCTGCTCGAACCAATCCCAAACGGTCATATCCATATGCGACCTTCATTTCGGACTGCGCATTTCGCAATGTAAGCAGGGTGAAATGCTGTCGTGATCCCCGTAAGTGCCTGCGCCGTTTGTCACGACGGATGGCTCACGATAGCCCCGCGGTGTTGACGTCGCGTGACAAGGTGTTGCGTCCGGGTTAAACCCGCGTCAGCTCCCGTCGGGGGTAGCCGCCCCGGTCCAGCTTCGGGCGGGGACGCTTCCGCCGCGGCCGGGCGGCGTGGCATCGGACGCTGGGCCTGCTCCGCCGCCCGGGGGCCGGCGGTGGCCAGGAGCAGGCCGGCCGAGCGGAGGCGCTCGCGCCGGGCGGCCGTTTCCTCTTCGCCGACCCGGAGATGCCATCCGGTCCGCGCGAGCAGTTTTTCGGCCTCATCGGCGGTGACCACGGACCTGGCGGGCTCCCCGAGGACGGCCACCGCGGCCTGGAAGCGGGCCCGGGCGCCGTCGTGGGGACCCGGGACAGGGACACGCTGATGGCCAGGCGGCTACCTGGCCCGGCGGCCTGGCGGAACTGCTCGAGGACGACCTCGAGGACGGTCGGCTCCAGGTAGACGGCGACCCCTTCGAGCAGGAACAGGCTGGACGCGTCCGCACGAAGCCCGGCCTCGCGCAGCCGGTCCGCCACCGGGTCGCGGGTGAAGTCGGCCTCGACGAACCGCACGTGAGACGCGGCGATGCCGAGCCGCTCCAGCCGGGCCAGCTTGTCGCGCTGGGTGGCGGGGTGATCGACCTCGAACCAGCGGACCCCCGGTTTGGCGTAGCGGAACGCCCGGCCGTCGTAGCCGGCCGCCGATCACCACTTGCCGCACCCCGCGGTCGATGGCGCCGGTCACGACCCGGTCGAAGAAATGAGTGCGCGCCGCCAGGTAGTCGCGCATCCGGTTCGCCGGGGCGGCCTGCCCGGCTGCGACGTCGGCGGCCAGGGCCTCGTCTGCGGCGGGGTCGCCGTAGTCCGCGGCGCGCCGCTCGAAGCCGAGCCGGTACGCCGCCGCCCGGCGCGCGGTGACCGAAGGACCCCCGTCTTCCATATCGGATCCATTCTGGCACGGCGCTACTGTGACCATCATGACGACAGACTCCGCGCATCGCAGCGTCCGGCTCGAGCGCATCGAGAACAGCAGGTACCTGGTCACCAACGACCGCGGCGGCCAGATCGGCATCGGCACCGGCCAGGGCACCGACTTCACCCCCGTCGACCTGCTGCTGGCCGCCATCGGCGGCTGCACCGCGGTCGACGTCGACATCCTGACCTCCCGCCGGGCCGAACCCGGCACATTCGAGATCGTCATCGAAGCGGAAAAGATCCGCGACGAGGCGGGGAACCGCCTGACCGACATCGTGGTGAACTTCCGGGTCAGGTTCCCCGCGGGCGAGCCGGGCGACAAGGCGAGAGCGCTGCTGCCGGACGCGGTCAAGAAGTCGCACGACCGGCTGTGCACGGTGAGCCGGACGGTGGAACTCGGCACCCCCATCGCGACCCGGATCCGGTAGATCCGGTAAGAGAATATCCAGCAGCAGTTCGATGCCCTCGATCCGGTGACACGGGCATCGGTTATCGCCCGGCTGAGTTCGGATGAGGTGAAGAAGGTCCGTGACCGCCGCCACTGATCGCGGGCACGGGCGCGATGGCTCCCGACAGGTACCGCGTGCGCTTCGGTCTAGCTCGGTCTAGCTGTGCCAGCGGAAGCGCCAGGCGGCGACGGCCGCTCCCGCGGCCGTCCACAAGGCCAGGTTGACCAGGTCCCAGGCCGGGAAGGGGCGGATCGCGTAGGCGTTTTGCAGCACCTCGGCGAGCGACTTGACCGGGAACGCGGCCACCACGCGTGACAGCCAGTCCGGCAGGCCGCTGAAGGTGGGATCGAAGACGCCGGAGATGATCGCGATCGGCAGAAAGCTGGCGTAGGCGACCGGCCCGGCGGATTCGGCGCTGGTGATGACCGAACTAACGGCCAGGCCGAGCGTGGCGAAGCACACGATGCCCAGGATCAGGCCGCCGGCCAGGGCGAGCAGTTCTCCCGCCCGCGGCACGGCGCCGAACGCGAGCCAGCCGATCAGCCCGGTGGCGGCGGTGATGAGGATCGCGGTGGCGACCGTGCTCACCAGCAGGCCGCCGATGTAGGCCCCCGAGGGCAGCGGCGTGGTCCTGATCCGCTTGAGCACGCCGTCGTGGCGCAGCACCGCGACCTTGGATCCGAGGTTCACGTAGGCGGCGACGATCACGCCGAAGGCCAGGATGCCGGGGACAAAGACGGTGGTGTTCTTGATGTTCGTGCCCGGCAGGTGCGAGCTGACGTTGGCCGCCCCGATCAGCAGCAGGATCATCAGCGGGAAGGCGAAGGTGAACAGCGCGTACTCGGTGCTGCGCCAGAAGCTGCGCTGCTCGAGCAGGGCCTGCCGGGCGGCCAGGCGGATGGTCCTGGTCACGGCTGGTCCCTGGTGAGCTGCAGGTATGTGTCCTCGAGGCGGGGCGCGGTGACGGCCAGGCCGTCCAGGTCGCCGAGACTGTGCTCCGCCGCCCAGGCGAGCAGCAGCCGCAGGGTCAGGGCCGCATTGCCGGTGTGGCAGACCGATTCGGGCCCGCGCACCGCCAGGTCGATCCCGGCCGGCCGCGGGACCTGCCCGCGGCGCAGCGCCGACGGCGTGGTGAAGGAGATGCGGGTGGCCAGCCCGGCCCGGATCGCGACCTCCTGCGTGGTGCCGCACAGTTCGATGCGCCCGGCCCGCAAGATGGCGATCCGGTCGGCGAGCCGCTCCGCCTCGTCCAGGTAGTGCGTGGTGAGCAGGATCGTCTTGCCCAGCCCGCGCAGGTTTTCGATCGCGGCCCAGCAGCGCTGGCGCGCCTCCGGGTCGAAGCCGGTGGTCGGCTCGTCGAGGAAGATCAGGTCGGGGTCGCCCGCCAGGGCCAGGGCGAAGTCCAGGCGGCGCCGCTGGCCGCCGGACAGCTTGCGGACCTGGGTGTTGCGCATCCCGGTGAGCTCCACCACGTCAAGCAGGTCCGCGAGCGGGCGGGGGTTCGGGTAGTAAGCCCGCCACACGTCGATGAGCTCGGCCACCCGGGCCTGGCGGGGGAAGCCGCACTCCTGCAGGACCATCCCGGCCCGCTCGCGCAGCCGGGCCGGCTGCGCCGCCGGGTCCAGGCCGAGGACCCGCACCGTGCCGCCGGTGGGCGGGCGGAAGCCCTCGAGGATCTCCAGCGTGGTGGTCTTGCCCGCGCCGTTCGGGCCGAGCAGGCAGAACACCTCGCCGCACCGGACGTCGAAGTCCACGCCGTGCAGGACTTCGGTACCGCCGAAGCTCATCCGCAGGTCGCGGACACGTACGGCGGGGCCGTCAGGCGCCGGTGCCGCCGGCCGCTCATCTATGACGCTAATGTCAGTCATTACCGGAATTATATGTAGATGGGCTGTGCACTTGACGAATCAAGCTCACCGGGAACGGGAGGGTCATGAAGGCCACCGACGTGTCATCGCTGCGGATGCTGCGCATGGCCCGGGACCGGATCGACCGCGACTACGCAGATCAGATGGCCCGGGACCGGATCGACCGCGACTACGCAGATCAGATCGGCTTCCCGGCGCTGGCCGCCGGGGCAGGTTACTCGCGCGAGCACGTCATCCGCGCCGTCCGCACGGTCTACGGCGAGAGGCGGCGGCCGTCAAGGGTCCGCGGCGGCGCGTCGGGGCATGGCGGTCAGCGGCGAGCGGTGCACGTGGCGTAGCCCTGCTCTAAAGTTTGTCCATGGCGGAATCCGAACCCGGCGGCGAGATCGCCCGCAGCGAACTGCGCGCATCGCACGACGACAGGGACCGGGTGGTCGAGCTGCTGCGGGTGTCCGCCGGGGACGGGCGGCTGACCGCGGAGGAACTCGACGAGCGGCTGGAACTGGCCATGACGGCGCGGACCTACGGGGAACTGGCCAAGCTGGTCGCGGACCTGCCCGCGGCGGGATCCCCGGCGACCCCGCCGACTGCGCCGCGGGCCAAGGACGTGGTGTGCATCGACACGCGCAGCGGCCACGTCCGGCGGGTCGAACGGTGGGTGGTCCCGCAGCGGATGGAAGTAAAGGTGACCAGCGGGGACGTGCTGCTCGACCTCACCCAGGCGGTGATCACGCAGCCGCTGCTCAAGCTCGACGTCGACGTGCGCAGCGGGCGCGTCAAGCTGCTGACCAGGCCGGGGATCGTGGTGGACACCGACGACGTGGCCATCCGCAGCGGCCATGTCCGGGTGAAGGCACCGTGGGACCCTGACGTCCCGGTCCAGCTGCGGGTCGAGGTCAGCGGCACGGTGGGCAGCGGCCACTTCATCGCCCGGCCGAAGTACCGCACGTTCTGGCAGTGGCTGACCAGGCAGCCCAAGCCCTCCGCGATCGCCACGCGCTGACGCCGATCGCGATGGCTACACGTCTCGTGCACCTGGGAAGCCCGCCGTGACGCCCGCGCAGGCCCGGACCTTCGCCGCCGTCCAGGCCGAACTGGCCCGGCTCGTCCGTTACGACGACGAATCCATCGTGCACGAGACGTGGATCAGGCAGCGGTACGACCTCGGCGCGGCGGCCAGCTACGCGCCCGCCCGGGTCGCGGCGGTCCAGACGGCCTGGCACGAAGCCGGGCACGCGGTCGCCGCGCTGGCCGTCGAGGCGCGGTTCAGCTCGGCCAGCATCCGCCACGGCTCTGTCCGTCACGGCCGGGCCAGCCAGGGCCGCGTGCACAGCGTCCAGGGCGGCGGCGAGCGGGCGTTCGTGATCGACGCGGCGGGCCAGCTCGCCGAGCGGCTGCGGGACTGGTCGCTGCCGGCGACCGACGACGAGCTCCGTGCGTGGCTGGCGACTTGGCGGGCCGACGGCGGCGACGCGCGGCGGTTCCGGCTCGGGATCGCCGCGCGCTTCGGCGGCGACGAGGTTGCCGCCTGGCGGTACTGCGAGCAGGCGCTGACCCCGCTGCGGCTGCGGATCCGCCAGCTGGCCCGGGCGCTGCTGGTGCACCCGCGGCACCTGCCCTATGAGGTGGCGGCGGCCATCGCCGACGGCGTCTAGGAGGCGGAGCGGTACCAGGCGGGGAAGGCGTCCAGCGAGCCGAGCACCACCTCGGCGCCCGCGTCGGCCAGGTCCGCGCCGGTGAACGAGCCGGTTGCGACGCCCACCGCCCGCGCTCCGGCCTGCACGGCGGCGGCCATGTCCGGCGGGCTGTCGCCGACGTAGGCCGCTGCTTTCAGGCGGCGCAGCACAGCCGCCTTCTCCGGGCCGTGCACCAGGGTGAACAGCTCGTCCGCGGCCAGGCCGGCCGCCCGCAGGCTCGGCCCGACCGAGACCGGATGCTTGGCCGTGATGATGACCACGCGCTCCCCCGCCGCCCGGACCGTGGCCAGCGCCTCGTGCGCGCCGGGCAGCGGGGTCGTCATCCGCTCCGCCAGCCGCAGGTAGTGGCGCCGGTAGACCTCCGCCAGCGCGGCCACCCGGCCCGGCGGGAACCAGAACGCCAGTTCGTCGTCCAGCTTGATGCCGAGCCTGCGGTCCACCGCGTCCAGGTCGATGGCGGTGCCGGTCTCCCGGGCGACCTCGGCGAACGAGGCCAGGATGGCCGGACGCGAGTCGATCAGCGTCATGTCGAGGTCGAAGCCGACCGGTCCCATTGCGCCCATCCTGCTTACCTGGATCTCCGGAGGAGGCCCTGTCCTCCAGGCCGGGAAGGAATGGGTAGCCCGCGAAGCGAGGCGGCAGAACCAGTTGGCAGCACGCGGCGCGCCTCCCGAAATCTTACGACTATTTGTTCGATACTGTCGGGGTGAGGACGGCTTACCGGTGCTGGGCATACCCCGACGCGGAACAGCAGCAGATGCTGAACCGCACGTTCGGCTGTGTCCGCGTGGTGTGGAACCGGACCCTGGCCTCCCGGCGCGCCCGCTGGCAGGCCGAGCGCATAAGGCACATGGTGTCCCTCCAGGTTACTGTGCCGCTATGACGTGGGAAGGCCTGCTCGCGTACTGCCTGGCCAAGCCCGGCGCCTGGCAGGACGAGCCGTGGGAAGGCGACGTGGTAGCCAAGGTCGGCGGCAAGATCTTCGCCTTCTTCGGGTCCGGGGCCACGGCGTCGGTCGGCCTGAAGTGCGGAGCCAGCCGGGAGGCGGCCGACGAGTGGCTGCTGCGGTATCCGGACGACGCGTCGGTGATGGCCTACATAGGCCGCTCCGGCTGGAACACGCTGCTCATCGGCGGGGCGATTCCGGACGACGAACTGATCGAGGCCGTCGACACCTCCTATTCGGCCGTTGTCAGCAAACTGCCGAGGAAAGACCGTCCTTGACGATCCCGGATTCGGCGTTCCCGATAAAAGCGCGAATTCGCCGGCCAGATAATTTAACATGAGCGTGTTGATATTAACTGCGCCTGGCCGGGCGGGCAGGAAGGGTGTGCGGGGCAGGCACCAGGTCCGTTCGGGATAATGGTTTTGGGTCTTTTCCGGCGGGGAGGTGTGCAGGCGTGACCGAGAAACCCACCACCCTCCCCGCGGTACCGGTGTCCGCCGGGGCGCTCATCTTCGACCGGGCGGGCCGGCTGCTGATCCTCAAGCCGACCTACAAGAGCGGCTGGACGATCCCCGGCGGCGTCATGGAGGCCGACGGCGAGTCGCCCTGGGAAGCGTGCCGGCGCGAGGTGCGCGAGGAGACGGGCATCGAAGTGAGCCGCGGGCGGCTGGCCGTGATGGACTTCCGCCGGCCGCGACCGGGCCGGCCGGGCGGCATCCGGTTCCTGTTCGACTGCGGGGCGGTCGGCGACCAGTCGCTGGCCGGCGTGAAGCTGCAGCCCGAGGAGATCGCCGAGTCCAGGCTCGTCCCGCTCCCCGACGCGCTCGCGCTGCTCCGGGGCCCGATCAGGCGTCGGGTGCGGGCGGCCACCGA
>Ga0335081_10001900_pt1 | contig 33089 bp, 36 predicted proteins | sample Lox_Sample_35_FD_206713 | JGI IMG/M metagenome (GOLD analysis project Ga0335081, IMG submission 206713) | Soil microbial communities from Loxahatchee National Wildlife Refuge, Florida, United States - Lox_Sample_3.5 | ecosystem: Environmental > Terrestrial > Soil > Wetlands | place: USA...
AAAATCGCGTTACTCTGCTTCCGGGGGCTTGTGGAGGATTCGGGCCCGCGGATTGGATTCCGGGGAGCCGAACCGCGCCGCTAAGCGGGAAAGGTCGGCGGGTGAGGGTTGCACAGCGGCAGCGGCCAGATTCTGATCGCGCACCAGCTTCACTTCATAAGCGATCACGGGCATGGACCGCGGAGCGCGGATTCCTACCTTCACCCGAGTTCGCCCTACATGCGCTATCAGGATTTCAATGTCGTCGCCGATCCGAATGGTTTCCCCTTCCCGCCGCGACATTATGAGCATACGGCGGTCTCGGGAGGAACCAATGGATGCTGATGGGAATAGCCGGGTTCCGGCGCGATGGCCTGGACGGCTTTCAGGGTCTTGGTATTGATGAGCACGGGCGCCAGCAGATTCGCCGTCGGGCCGCTCTGCTGTAGAGAGACCACGATCAGACAGGCAACATCGGGGCCGATCTGCAGCCGGTGCCCCGGCGCAAATCCCAATTCACCGAGGTCTTCATCACTCACCTGCAAACGGTAATCCGGATCGACACACTTCACCGGCAAGGTGATGAAGCATAGGCCGGCATCGGCCAGGCTTTGCAGGAACACCAGCGGCTTGGTGTTCTCGTAGTTCAGAGCCAGAAATTGCCGCTGTTCCTCAAAGCCGGGAAGGCCATTGGGAAACTCTACAACCGAGCCAGGCTGGTAGGAAACCGGCCCGAAGTTCTTCGTTTTAAACGTTGGCATGCCACCTCACTGAACTGGGTCATCGGCCGCTTTTTCGAAAAACTTTAGGGTTAATATTTGGTGACATGGCGCTCTAAGGTAGAATCGGCTATTCAGCAAATGCATTCGCGCCGTTTGGCCTGTCTGTTCCTGGGGATCTGGTTGGGTGCTTCCCTTTTGATGGCTTGGGTGGCCACGGAGAATTTCCGCAACGTCGATCGTCTGTTGGCCAAACCCAGCCCGGCCGCTATACTGTCCATCAAGCCGCTGGGGCCCGCGGCCGCAAGGCTACTGCTGCGATATCAGGTTTCCGAGCAGAACCGCCGGCTCTTCCAGGCGTGGGGGACTATCCAGCTGATCGCGGGAGCCGGCTTCTTCCTGTTTCTGCTGTTTGGGACGCGCGAAGGCAAGTACCCGCTCATGCTGGTCGTGCTGATGTTGTGCGTGGTGATTCTGCAGTTGTTCGCGCTGGTTCCCTCGATGGTCGCAGTGGGCCGGCTCATCGATTTCGCGCCGCCGGATCAGCTCACCGGCGAGCGCAGCCGCTTCTGGGTGTTGCACACAATGTACGTGATCACCGAGGTTTTTAAGTGGGGCTTGGGATTGTTTCTGGGCTTGAGACTGGCGCGCCGCCGCGGCCGCTCAGGAAACACCGGGCAGAATCTCGATCCCATCGATAAAGCCAATCACCGCCATGTCAATCGGTGACTGAGGGCGGCCCACGCTGCTCGAAGCGGCATAGCCGTCCGTGCTCAGCAGCACGCGATCGCCGACTCCCGCATCCACCGCATCGAGCGCGATTACGGCGTCGCCGCGATTGCTGCCATCGAGGTTGAGCGGCTGCACGAGAAGGATCTTTCGGCCTTCGTGGCTCGCGTGTTTCTGCGTCGCCACCAGCTCGCCGATGACACGGGCAATGAGCATTACGGTTTCCCGCCCGGCGGCGCCGCCGTGTCGCGTGCCACGTGCACTTCATCGACGATTCCCACGATGGTGGCGTCCGCGGCCACTTCCTTGGGAAGAAACGGAAAGCACGCCTCGCGGCCGCGCACCCAATAGATCAACTCACCCGCTCCAGCGCCGGCCGCATCCGCGCAGACAATAGGCTTGCCGGTGTTTTCGAGTTCCGGGGTCAGAGGCTGCACCAGGAGAAAACGCATCCCTTCCATCTGCGGATTCTTGGCGGTCGCCCAGACGCAACCCATCACACGGCCAAGGAACATGGCTAATCCAGCCGCACGTCGTCGACGATGCCGACGATGGCGGTATCCACCGGGGTATCTTTGCAGCCCTCCGCCATGCGCGCGGAACTGCCCGAGACCGCGAGAACGCGCTCGCGATATCCGGCGCCGACTGTATCCACGGCAATCACGTAACCGGACTCGTCCTTTCCTTCGGGCGATACCGGTTTCAAGATGAGGAGCTTCTTGCCTTCCAGGCGAGGGTCCTTCCGTGTGGCCACGACCGTTCCCACCACGCGCGCCAGAGTCATGGAGATTCCGAGCCCGGTTTACTTAGCGGCCGCGGCTTGTTGCGACTTGCCGATGGGCAGCACGTCTTCCAGGCTCTGGTGCGGACGCGGGATCACGTGCACGGCGATGAGCTCACCCACGCGGCGCGCCGCGGCGGCGCCCGCATCGGTGGCCGCGCGAACGGCCGCCACGTCGCCACGCACCATGGCGGTCACGTAGCCGGAGCCGATCTTCTCCCATCCCACCAGAGTCACCTTGGCCGCTTTGACCATGGCGTCGGCGGCCTCGATCATGGCGACCAGGCCGCGTGTTTCGATCATTCCTAAAGCTTCACCCATTTGAACCTCTTCCACGCCGCTTACCAACGGGCGCGGTTCTTCTCCGCCCTGTTACGCCAACCCGCGTGAACGCAAGGCCTCGTCCACCAGGCCGATCAGCTCCGCGCGCGTTACCCAAATGCGGTCATCCGCCGCCCCGTTCAGTTCCTCTGCCACCACGGGGCAACCCAGCTCGCCCGCGGGCGCCGCCTTGACGCCGTAGCGCGTGCGCGAATCGAGCAGCTTGTTCACTTCCCGGCGCGGCAGCACGTTCGGACCGCCCAGCATCTCGGCCACAAACTGGATGCGCGCGCTGTGTTCCACTGTCTCCATGCGAAAGTACGCTTGAAATACGTCTTCTCCGTAACACACCGCGCCATGATTGGCCATCAGCAGCGCATTGTGTTTGGGAATCAGCGGCCGCATCGGATCGGTCAATTCCGCGGTCCCGGGCAATCCGTATTGCGCAATGGGGACGCAGCCGAAGGCAATGATCACTTCCGGCAGCAGCGCCAGGTCCAGCGGTTTTCCAGCCGTCGCGAAGCCCGTGGCCACTGCCGGATGCGCATGCACCACCGCCCGGACGTCCGGCCGCAGATCGTAAATCGTGAGGTGCATGTTGATTTCAGTGGTGCGTTCGCGCGCGCCGGAAATCTTGTTGCCCTGCCGATCCAGAATGATCAGGTCGTCGGGATGCATCATCCCTTTGCACATTCCCGTGGGCGTCGCCAGGATGCGGTTCTCATCGAGACGGATGCTGATGTTGCCGTCGTTGGAAGCCACCCACCCCTTGTCGAAGACCAGGCGGCCAATCTGAACGATGTCGTCGCGGTATTCGCGCTCCGTCTTGTGCATCGGGGATCTTCGATTGTAGCAGAATGTTCCGCGCACAACGGGCGTAAAATGAGGCAGATGGAAACCCGCCGGATGTGCCCGCACTGCCGCGCATTTATCACTACCGACGACCGTGTCTGCCCCTATTGCAACGAGAAGGTGGGGGCCCGGGCTATCGATCGCCGCAGCCCTTCTCCGATCCTCGGCGGGCTGATTCCGCACGCGCAATTTACCACCGTCATCATCCTCGTGATCAATGCCGGCATCTTTGTGGCGAGCATGCTCAACAGCTCGCTGCTGGTAATGGGAGGCAGCGTTCGCGAGTTCATTCGGGAAGGCCAGTATTGGCGGCTGGTAACCGCCGGATTCCTGCATGGCGGACTGCTGCATATCGGCATGAACTCCTGGGTGCTTTTCGACGTCGGTTCGCAGGTGGAGGAGATTTATGGCGCCAGCCGCATGCTGGTGGCCTACTTCGTGGCCACGGTTTGCGGATTCTATCTCAGCACGCTCTGGCAGGCGGGGCTCTCCGTTGGCGCTTCGGCGGGAATCATGGGCTTAATCGGAGCAATGATCGCCATCACCGCGCACCACCAAAGCGCGCTGACGATCGCTCTGCGGGGCCAATACATCCGGTGGGTGATCTATATGTTGGTAATCGGCCTGCTGCCGGGGCTGCATATCGACAACGCCGCGCATATCGGCGGTTTGGCGGGCGGCTTCGGCATTGCCTATGTGGCCGGCCTGCCCAAATGGGAAGGCGCCTGGCAGGAGCGTTTCTGGCGCATTGCCTCTTACGTATGCATCGCCCTCACCGCTCTGAGCTTCTTCAAGATGTATCAGTGGATCACCACCGCTGGCCAGCAGTTCTAACAGGAATTACTCGCCGAGCCAGTCAGCGTGCGTGTCCCGCTCCCGGAAATCCGCCGTGGCCGGTTTTGATGGTGTAACCGGACGGCACTACGAAGAGCGACGCTGCGGGTTCGGCCTGGACAATCGAGGTCAGCTCCATATCTCGCGTGCCGAAACGCGGATCGCTGGTCTTGACCTCGACGGGGATCTTCAGCTCGGTGGAAATCCAGGTGATCCGTACGACCTGTATGGGCTGAGCGTTACCGAATGCTCCGGCTGGAATGGTCTCCGTGACTTGGGTCCCCGTGGCCAAGACACCGTTCACTGTTTGCGTCCCTAAACTGCTGCTGGTCACTGTGGGGCTGTTGGGGCCAGATGGTCGTGCAGGGCGGCTGCCAGTGCTGGCAGAAGTCCGGGGCGGAGGCAGCGGCGTTTGAAACGCAGTCATCGTTGCGGAATTCAATTCATACCTGTAACCCGCCACCGGATCGACGATGGTGACCTCAGTAAATGATGGCTTTCCCGACGCGGCGGGAGGTGTGATGGTCCGCTCTGTCCGCGTGCGCCCCTGGCTATCCCGATAGACATTCGACTGTTCTGAGCGAGTAATCTGATTCCCGTTAGCTAGCAGCTGCTGGCTTTGTTGGGTCTCAACGGCCGAATATGGCAAACCGGTCACCGGCGTTCTGGAAGCGCCAAAACTGCGGCCGCGCATTCCGAAAGCGCGATCCCGCGGCCCCTGGGCTGCTAAGACTGATGTAACCAGTGAGAGAGTGCAAAAAACCAGCGTAGTTCGCATACGTGTCTTCCTTACTGGTATTGACTTTGGTAGCATAAATAGTTCCAAAAGTTACTGTTCGGACGGGTTAGCCGCAATCGTTGTACGAAACTTCGCGCGGAGGGTGAGCGTCCTAACATGCAACGGGCCCTACAAGTTGCGAACACATGGACCGTTAGCGCAACATTACAAATGAAATGGAGAATGCTGATATGAGATCCCTTCGCGGGTATCTTCCCTTGCTCGCGCTGCTACTGGCGTGCGCCCCGTTTGCCGGCGCACAGAGTTCCTTCGATTTGAACCTTGGTTTCGGAAGTGCCCACGATGCATCCAACGGGACGGGCATTGACAATGCCTCGTCTCCCACCAATCCGTTTGGAGGTTGCACGCCCGGAACGGGCGACATTTACTGTCAGACGACTCCCGCCCTGAGCGGCTTTTTTCTGGGCTTCGGAGGAGACGTATTATTGCAGAAGCATTACGGTTTTGGAGCAGAGGTAAGCTTTAATCCGGCCAAACAAGACTACGGTCCGCTGCAATACCGGGAAACATTTTACGACTTCAACGGGATCTATGCGCCGGTAAATGAGAAGAAGGTCCAATTAAAGATAATGGGCGGCATCGGCGGCGCTCGCACCGGTTTCTCGTTTACGCAGAGCACGTGCATCGGAACGGCGGCCTGCTCCAGCTACTCGACCCCTGTAGCGAATGCCAATCACTTCCAGTTGCATGTGGGAGTGGGTGTCGAGATCTTTGTGACGGAACACGTATTCATCCGCCCCCAGTTTGATTTTCACTACGTTCCCGGGTTTACGGACGAGTTCAATAGCACCGCGGTGCCCGCCGGAATGGTCTGGGTTGGTTATAGCTGGGGCGACCGGTAGCTCGCCGCGACATTTAGGAGGACGCGCCCTCCGAAGTCCGCGGACACCTGCCCACACCGATGCGGCACGGACTGGTCTTGACCGGCGTGCCGCAAAGTTCCGCAATCTTCAGTTCACTGGCCTTCAGACGGTCCGCCATTGCGCGCAACAATCCCTGTAAGATTTCCCGGCACAGGATCGGGTCCGTCCGAAACGTTTCTTCCAAGGCGGCCCCGTCGATCTGCAACATAGTGGCTGCTTCCTGAACGCGTACCTGAAACATCGTCTCCCGAGACCCCAGTAGAGCCGACCAGCCGAACATCTGGCCCGCGCCCAAAACCTGGACACCGACCGTATACCAGTCCTTACGGAGCTCCACGACGACGGTTCCGGCCATGATGATGTAGATCGAAGTGGAAGGCTGGGCTCCCTCCAAGATAATTGCGTCTGACGGGTAGGCCACTTCGCTGGTGACAGCCGCCAACCGCGAGATCTGCGATCGACTCAGCGCGTGAGTAAGCGCCTGATTTGTCAACAAGCCCTTCACCAGTTCCATGGCCTTCAATCCTTCCGTAACGGCATCGGCCGATTGACTGTTGATATTCACAACAATCGGTGGCTTTTTCTGCAGCCGTGACGAGCACGTTCGAGGCCACCGCGTTTGCCAGGGGCTGCAGGTGCAGCCCACGTGGCTTAGGCCCCCTTATCCCGATAACTCATAAGGGCTATTAAGGCCTTAAAATGAGATATTTGCCTCTGAATTCCTGTGGGAAATCGCGCAATCGCCGCCCCCACATGAGAGATTGCACTCAGCGGAGGTGGCTTCTTCCCGAGGGTAAAGCACGCCAGCCGTTCGAGAGTTCGTTTGGCCGCACGAATGCTTGCCTCCGATCCACAGAACCGCAACTTACGGATCAGGAGAGTTACCCATGGGAGAGATCGTTGCAGCAATGGCGAGCGTGCATGCGCCCCAGCTTTTCACGCGTCCACCAGAGGAAGATCCGAAACAACTGGATGCGGGAATCGCTGCCATGCGCCGGCTCGGCAAGGTTCTGGATGAGACCCGGCCCGACGCGTTGATTATCTTCGCCAGTGATCACATGGAAACCTTCTTCCTGCGAACCGTGCCGACGTTTGCGGTGATGGTGAGCGACCGCGCCAACGCGGCGTTCGCGGGCAAGACCTGGAGTCCTCCGATCCACCAGCCTCTCGCCGAGGCGCTGTTAGAGGAACTGGTACGCCGCGATTTCGACATGGCCTATTCCCAGGACGCCGATCTGGGCCACTCCTTCGCCGCCGTCTTCGAGTGGATTCTGGAAGACCGGGCCATTCCCGTGGTGCCGATTTTCGTGAATACCTATTTGCCGCCACTGCCGAATGCGCGGCGTTGCGCGGCCCTGGGAAAGGCCATTGCCGAGGTGATTGCGGGGCGGGCCGAACGCGTCGCCGTGTTAGCCAGCGGCGGCATGTCGCACTATCCCGGCACCGCCAAATACTACCAGCCGGCGTACGATTTCGACCGCTGGTGCATCCACGAGCTCGAGAATAGCCACGAGGATTCCTTCCTCAACCTGACGCCTGAGCAACTCGACGAAGTGGGCAACACGGAGATGCTGCCCTGGGCTCTGGCGCTAGGTACGGTCGGCAGGCAGCACCTGGAACTGCTGTCCTATCAGCCCACGACGCACCACGGTCACGCGGTGGTGCGCTTCCACCCCGGTGAGAAACCCAACGCCGAACCCTCTCAAACTTACTCTTTCCACAACCATCCGTATCACTACTACAATCATCCGCCGCTTGCGGCGTATAAGCTCAACAAGCTACTTTACGATTCGCGATTCAAGCCGAGCTTGCGCGCGCGGCTGTTCCAGGATGCGGCTTCCGTGGCCAGGGATTACGGCCTGACTGTGGAGCATACGCAGGCGCTGCTGGAAAGCCTTGCCTTCCGGCACATCGACACCGACAAGGCGGGGAAGGATGCGGATGCTCTGGTTGCGGCCGGCGCGCATCCGATCGGCGCGTTGATGGCAATGCACGGCCTGCAGCAGGAAAAGCGCAAGCTGCGGAAGGATTCAGCGGTGAAGCCGGAATTGGTCGCACATTAGGATTTCACCAACCAACCAGAGGTAAGAGCGATGTCTCTTCTCAGCATTTGCCAATGGATTCAGCAGACCCCCACTAGCACCGGAATCCGGGAATCGCAGTGGGTCTTTCCCATAATCGAAGCGACGCATCTGCTGAGCCTCGCGGTTTCAGTGGGCACGATCGTATTCGTGGACCTGCGGCTTATCGGCGCTGCCATGCGCCGCCAGCCGGTGAGCGACGTCATCGGACAGCTTCAGCCGTGGGCATTGCGCGGCTTCGCGCTGATGTTCTTGAGTGGCGGGCTGCTTTTTTGGTCGGAGCCGCTGCGGTGCTATCACAGCGTGTTTTTCCAGGCCAAGTTCGTCGTGTTGGCTTTGCTGGGCATCAACGCTTTGATGTTCCACAGCGGGGTGTACCGCAGCGTGGCCGCATGGGACAAGGCTCCCGATATTCCATTGCGGGCGAAGTTCGCCGGCTACGTTTCGCTCACGCTCTGGACCAGCGTAATCCTGCTCGGCCGGGGCATCGCGTACTTCAGCCATTAATTGAGGAGGGTTCACCGTGGCAATCTCTCTGCAGCCATTCTTTGAGTGGTCGGGCAATACCTGGCTAAGCCTGGAGATTCGCGATTCCACCTGGCAGTTTGCCATATTGGAAATGGTTCACCTGGCCGGCCTTGCCATCCTGCTGGGCGCGCTGGTCGTCATCGACTTGCGGCTCTTTGGGTTCGGCATGCGCAACATGCGGCCGTCGCAACTGGCGCAAGAGCTCCGGCGGTGGATGCGAATCGGAATGGTAACGGTGCTCGGGTCGGGTGTTCTGCTGTTTTTCGGCGAGCCCATGAAGCTGTACGGCAACCCGTCGTTCCAGGTGAAGATGATGTTGCTGTTCTTCGCGCTACTGCTTCAGGTCACGCTGTTCCGACGAGTCAGATCGGACAGCGTACCGTCTGGTTCAGCCATGAGCACGATCATTGGGACTGTCACGCTGGTGTTGTGGTTTGGCGTGGGGCTGGCGGGCCGGGCGATCGGGTTTCTGTAAGCAAGATACGCAGGCCTGGAGGCCCGCGCTACTTCATCGCTTGCGCGTTGAGTTGAACCGGGATGCCGCGCTCCTGCATGAGGCGGGTAAGCAGCGCCACGGTGTCTTTGTGGTAGATCGCCGACGCCATGCCGATGGGTACGCCCTCGGCCCAGTTGAGCGGAGTCATCTTAACCGTGCGCGCGCCGAATCCGTAGTCCTCGCCATTATCGACGGCGTCCAGTTTCGCGCCGCGATCCACGAGTAGTTGCACCACCTGGTTCGCCCCTTTGTAGGCCGCGCCGTGGAGCGCCGTGATGCCGTGATCGTTGGCGGCCTTGATGTCTGCGCCCAGATCGAGAAGAAGCTTAACCAGTTCCGCGGTCTGCTCTTCCGAGTATTCGTGGATCATGCCTTCGGCCCAGCCGACGCCGGCAGCCACCATCAGCGGTGTGGTGTGATCGAACGTGGGAATGGAAGGATCAGCGTGGTGAGCCAGCAGAAGGCGCACCACGGTGAGATCGCCCGACAACGCCGCGCGTAGGAGCGGTGTTGCGCCAGCCTCGCGCAGCCAAAGGGCAGTCATCCCCTGGTGCACTTCCGTGTCGGCCTGAATTCGCGCATTCGGGTCGGCTCCATGATCGAGTAGCGTAGCGATGCAGTCCAGGACACCATCGGTGTTAGGTCCTGGAATGGCGGTGCTCTCTTGATTGCGGTCCTTGACTGCCAGGTACAACGGCGTCCAGCCCTTGGCGTTCGCCCGTTTGGCATCGGCGCCGTGGTCCAAAAGGAATCGGGCAATCGCATACCGGCCATTCTGCACAGCGACCAGCAACGGACTGCTGCCATCGATGGCGGCCTGGTTCACATCCGCGCCCTTGGCCACCAGCGCCTGAACGCTATCGAGTGAGCCTTCGCGGACCGCCAGCAGTAAAGCGGTGACGCCGCCCTTGGTTGGCACTTTGGATTTAGCGCGGCCGGAAGCGCCGAAGATTACGTTGCTGCTGGCAAATCCCAAGCCGCGGCGTCCGGGAGGAGTCAAGGCGGTGGATTGAATTTTGAAGTCGGCTCCGCGATCGAGGAGCAGCTGGACGACGGCCGCGTGGCCTTGCTCGGCTGCCCACATGAGCGCTGTGGTTCCGCGCAGCGTGTCCTCGGTGTTCACCTGCGCGCCGTGATCGAGCAGCGCCTTGACCGCGTCTACGTGACCGGAGCGCGCTGCCATCATCAACGCCGTTTCACCATGGGAGAGAACCGGCGCATTCACGTCGGCTCCGGCTTTCAACAGTGCCTCAACCATGACTGCACTGCCGTTCTCGGTTGCCACAAACAGTGGCGTCGCGCCATCGCGGTTGGCCGCCTGCACATTGGCGCCGGCGCGAATCAACAGACCCGCCATTTCCGCGTCGTCCCAGCGGGCCGCCCAGTGAAGCGCGGTAGTTCCATCGGCCTGCGGCGCGTTGACTTCGGCTTTCTTTCCAAGCAGTGCGCGCACGGCATCCAGATTCCGCTGCATAGCGGCGTCGGCAACTTCGCAGTTGACGGCCGAAACCGACGGCAGGCATGCCATCAAGAGTACAGATACCAGCCGGACTGCATTTGTCAGGCGCATGTGATTAAAGAGCTATCGGTCCGGTGCTGTCGCCCAGGCTCTCGCGCTCCATCCCCATCATCCGCAGAGCAGTCAACAGCAGATTCGCTGTGGAGCCGCTGGTCTTCTTGTGAAAGCCGCCTTTGTGCAGGCCCATCGCGCCGCCCACTAACATGTGGCTCACGTTGCGGTGGCTGTGCAGGTTGGAATCTCCCATATTGCTGGCCCACAGGATCAAGGTATGATCCAGCAGCGTCCCATCGCCATCCCGCGTGTTCTTCAGTTTGTTAAGGAAATACGGGAAGCATTGCACGTGGTAGCGATTGATCTTGGCCCAATCCTCCAGCTTCTTCGGCACGGCCCCGTGATGCGAAGCGGCGTGGTTCGCGGTGGTTACACCGGATTCCGGATAGCTGCGCATGCTCACATCGTGCGCGTACATCAGCGTAGACACGCGCGTGATGTCGGCCTGGAACGCCAGAGCCTGCAGATCCCACATCAGGTTGAGATGTTCGCTGAATGATTCCGGCATGCCAAACGGCACCTGGGCGTCCGGCGACACGTCGGCGGATTTCGACATATTGTGCAGCCGGCGCTCAATCTCGCGGATATCGTCGAGGTATTCGTTGAGTCGTGAGCGATCCGTTCCCGGAAGCGTATTGTTGAGTCGCGCCACTTCTTGAGTCACGGCATCGAGAAGACTGGCTTGCGCATTCTTGCGTGCCTGACGCTCCGCGGCCGTGCCGCCATCGCCGAACAGCCGCTCGAAGACCACTTGCAGATTTGCCTCGTGCGGCAGCGGCTTGGTGGGGCTCGACCAGGAAACCGAATTCACATACGCGCAGCTATAACCCCACGGACAAGTCGCCAACGCGCTCTGATCTTCGATTCCGAGCTGAATGGAGGGCAGCGCGTTATCCTGGCCGTACTTCTGCGCGATCATCTGGTCGATCGTCGTTCCCAGATAGATGTCTTCACTCACCGTCTTCTTGGGTGGAACGCCGCTGAACACGGCCGCGCTGCGGGAGTGATCGCCGCCGGTTTCACCCTGGCGGGGCATGGACGACGTGGCATCCAGGCCGCTGATCACCGTCACCGATGCGCGCCAATCCTTGAGTGGCTCCAGCACGAAGGGAAGCTCAGTCAACGGGCCTTCCGGAAACTCCCAATAGGACGGCGCCCAACCGTGCGGGTTGAAGATGCCGACGAAGCGGGGGATCTTCGGCGTTACCGCGGCCTTGGCCAGCGGCGTGAACGCCGGCACCATCGAATCGAGCACGGGCAACGCCAATGAGACGCCCGCAGCCCGGAGGAGCGTGCGGCGCGAAAGATGCTTCCTGGTGATGAACATACTTCTCAACCCTTCAATGTTTCAGAGCTACGTTGACTGCGCTCTCCGGCTTACGATTCATTTGAAACGGCTCGCTGTGTACGATCCCCAGAACGATCGACGAAAACCGGTAGTCGTCACGCTCAGCTTGATGGACGATCGATCGCACTACCGGCATATCACCGTATTCGACCCCTTGACCCAGTGCATACGTCAACAGTTTCTCGGTGAACGTGCGCACAAACTGCGGCGAATAGCGCAAGAGCGCCGCGCGAAGATCGGCCACTCCATTAATCCTGGTGCCATCTGTTAACTGGCCGGAAGCATCCACCTTCTGCCCGAACTCGCTGGTTCGCCACTTCCCGATCCCATCAAAGTTTTCGAGCGCGAAGCCGATCGGGTCCATCATTTTGTGGCAACTGGCGCACGCCGGGTTCGCACGATGCGCCTCCATTCGCTGGCGCATGGTCTGGGCCGACGAGGCCGTGCTGCCGTTATCCTTGAGTACCGGAACATTGGGCGGGGGATCGGGGGGGATGGTGCCCAGAATATTGGTGAGCACCCACTTGCCGCGCTGCACGGGCGAAGTCCGGTCAGCAACCGACGTTACCAGCTCGACCGCGCCCTTGCCCAGCAAGCCGCGGCGCACATCCAGATCCCCTTCGAGTTTTACGCGGCGGAACTGGCTGCCGTAAACATTTGGAATCCCATAGTGAACGGCCAGGCGCTCGTTGACGAAGGTGTAGTCGCCGTTGAGCAGATCGATAATGCTGTGGTCGTCGCGCATGATGCTCTCGAAGAACATCTCGGCCTCGATGCGAAACGCCTGCCGGAGGTTATCGTCAAAGTCGGGATAGATGGTGCCTTCGGGCGTCGAACTCGGCATGGTGCGCAGCGCCCACCATTGGCCGGCGAAGTTCTTCACCAGTTCGTGGGAGCGCGGGTCCGACAGCATGCGACGCACCTGGTGGTCGAGAACCGCTGCGTCTTTGAGCTTGCCCTGCTGAGCCAGAGCAAGCAGCTCATCGTCGGGACCGCTGCTCCACAGGAAGTAAGAAAGGCGCGATGCCAATTCGCCATCGCTGATGCGATACGGCTGGCCCGCCGGCACGTTGCCCGGCCCATTCTCCGCGCGGAACACGAACTCCGGATGGCCGAGAATGAACTGGAGTCCGCTTTCAATGCCATCTTCGAAGTCGCCCTTGTTCCGCCCCGTCTGGTAGAAGCCCAGCAGCTTCTCAGTGTCCTCATCGGTCAGCGGCCGGCGGTATGCCTGGCGGGCCAAGATGGTGAGGATCTTGCGCGCGCACGGCAATTCGTCGGGCGCGCCGGTGGGCTTGCACACCAGGATCTTCTTGCGGCTGGCAGTATCATCCGGGCGTGTCCCGTTGTAAGGGCCCGAGATTGTGATCGAACTGACTTGCGGAGTAAATGTATAGCCGTCGACCAGGTTGTCGTCCAAAATGCTGCGGTGGTAGTGCTTGTTGAGATCGACGTTCGGGACATAAGTAGTTGCGAGGAAAGCCACTCCCACCGGCCGCAGACCGGCCTTCACGTTGACTCGCACCTCGTTCTTCTCATGCAGGGCAGTCAAGGGCACGTCGGTCCCGACCTTATACAACTTCACGCGTTGGCCATCGACGAGGAGTTCCAGCTGCTCATCCTCGCTGTCGCCGCCATACAAGCCGCCAACCGTGGTTCGCACCGGATCCCACCTAATGCTGTATTCGCCGTCGCTGGGAAAGTAATGCTCGACGAGCATCCCGCCGCGCGTACCGAACGGCAAGCCTTCGATGTGCTCTTCCTGCGAATAATCCTCGCGAACGTGGTAGACCTTGCGCGCGGGCGAAGTGTCATGCCCCATCGCCAGGCGGCTGATTTTGGCGGCGGCGGACACGTAGCCTTCCACCAGCGCCGGCGAAACACCCAGGCCGCTGGCCACGTTGTCGAAGCCGTAGCTCGAGTCATCGGCGGGCAAAAACGCCGCGGGATCGATATCGAGCGCCAGAAGCTGCCGAATCGCGTTCGCATATTCCGTTCGGTTCACGCGATGCACCGCGGGCGCGGCGAGCTTGGGCTTACCGGCCGCAGCCTGGTCCAACGCGTTCTCCAACGCGACCGTTAAGGCTTCGTAGGTCGCCGCGTCAGGTCTAGGCATTCCCTGAGGTGGCATCATCCCGGCGCGCAATTTTCGGACGACTTTTTCCCAAGCCTCGGGGTCGGACGAGACCTGCGCGGGGTCGAGCTGGTCCAACATCAGGTTCGCCGTCTTCAGGTTTTGGTTGTGACAAGTGACGCAGTATTTGTCGAGGAGGGCGCGCTGGGGCGATTGCGCACTGCCCGGCAGTGCTACTAACGCTATGATTCCAATGGAACTTAAGATCCCTCTGCGCATCGGCCCCGGCCTGAAAAGTACCATAGGGGTAGAGCCGGGGTCAAGGCAGGGTGGCCGCGCTGCCGGCCGTTTGCGAGAAGTGCGAGCACGGCGAAACTCACAAGTGCCAGGTATCTGAACCACAGTATCGTGTTGCCAGGGCGCTATCGTTTCGCGCCTGTTAGCATCGTGCGCGTTGTATATGTTGGTTGTATACTGAATCTGTGGCGGCTGCGGACCCGCTCGAGAACTGCACCGGCTTTGATTGGGACGACTCCAACGCTGGCAAGAACTGGGAGCGGCATCGCGTAACGCCCCAAGAAGCCGAGGATGTGTTCTTTAATGAGCCGCTTGTGGTGCGTAGTGATGTCCGGCACTCCAAGGGAGAAAAGCGTTATTACGCTCTCGGACAAACCAGCGCAGAACGCAGTCTATTCATCGCGTTCACGATTCGACAAAGCCAGATCCGAGTAATCTCGGTTCGTGATATGAACCGCAAAGAAACCGCAATCTATGCCAAAGCTCAAAAAGAGAATTCCTGAGTTCAAGAACGAGGACGACGAGCGACGGTTCTGGGCTACCGCGGACTCGACTGAGTACGTCGATTGGCGGGCTGGACAGCGCAAGAAAATGGTGCAACTGAAGCCGTCCCTGCGGACGATCTCCCTACGCCTTCCGGTTTCGATGATTGAGGATTTGAAGCTGCTGGCAAACCGGCGCGACGTGCCATACCAGTCGCTACTCAAAGTCTTCCTGGCGGAGCGGTTGGCTCAAGAGCGGCGCTGATGACGTCAGCCGTGCCGCGCCTCCTCACGGATGCTTCCGTCCGCGGCCAATCGTAACTTCCGCCCGCGCCAGTACGCGGTCGATCCGAAGCATCCGCCCAGCCAGAGGGCGAAACCGAACAGGTCGCGTAGAGGCATCAGCCAGGCTCATTGGAGCCCCTGTCGCGACACGTGCACGGTGGGACTATAATCAAACGCAACGACCCGTGAAGAAGGACCTCCTTGATGTTCCCGATTCTGATCGGCTGGTTAGTGCTCGCCGTCGGAACGATGAACGCCCAATGTATTTGCACAGAACCGCGACTCAAGCCTCTTCGGTGCGTTCGCGGAGTCATTAGCGACGAGTCGGGTGCACCTGTTTCGCAGGCTACTGTGAGCATTGTCCAAGATGGACAGGTTCTGCATAGCGCGGAAACCAGCGAAGCTGGCAAATTTTCATTCGTTCAACCTATTGCAGGAAGGTATGTTCTCTGGGCTCGAGCAGACGGCCTCCGCAGCTTCGAGTATCCGATTGTAGTTGCGAAGCCGGCGAAAAAATGCAGCCGATCGCTGGCAATCATCCTCAAGGTGGGTGGCGGCGAATGCGCACAGTGCCCCAATATCAGTCTGGTTAAGGAGAGACCGTCTAGTTTGTCGGACCTGTCGCGTTGATGCTTCCGTCCGCTGCCAATCGCAACTTCCGCCCTCGCCAGTACACGGTCGATCCGAAGCATCCGCCCAGCCAGACGGCGAACCCGAACAGGTCGCGTAGAGGCATCAGCCAGAACCAGCGCTTCACGATCCGATCCTTGAGGATAACCGCTCCCGCGATCCAGCCGGCTAAGAGCCGCATCGCCATGGCGAATGCGCCGGCCCACCATTCGCCCGCCGCGAACGCCACCAAGGCCCAAATCGTCCCGTGCGTCACCAGCGAGCCGTAAAACCCTGCCGAGCGCGAGATGCGGATCGTCCGGGCCCACCGCAATTGATGCCGCCACGCCTGCTTCCAGGAGACGGCGCCCAGACCCGTCTCGACGATCGCGGGCGCGAATTCGACGCGGCAGCCGGCTTTGGTCACGCGCCGGCCTAACTGGTAATCGTCCGCCAGGTACGAAGCGATCGGCTCGAAGCCTCCGATCTTGCGCAAGGTTTCCACGCGGATCGCCATGGTGGCGCCGAGCGCGAATTCGACCACCCCGACCATTCGCGCCACCAACACGCTGGGCACAAATTCCGTTGCGATACCGAGAGCCTCGGCGCATGCCGCTAAGGAATCGGCGTGGGCACGGTAGAGGCACGTCACCAGACCGGTCTTTGGATCAGCCAAGGGTGCGACCACCCGGCGGAAATAGTCCGGCTCCACTTCGATATCGTCATCGTTCACTACCAGCACGGGATACCGCGCCTGTTGCGCCAGCGCCGCCAGCACCATTACTTTCGGGTTGGGCGCATCTGTCTCGACCGGAATGACGCGCATCGCAAGCGAGGGGAATTCGCGCTGCAGCCGGTCGATTTCCTTCAGAGCCGGGTCGCTCGAATCGCTCACCCCGAAGAGCATTTCGAATTCGGGATAGTCCTGAACGGCGTGGGAGCGCAGCGCCTGATAGAGGCGCGGGTCGCTTCCATACATGGGCTTCAGAAGTGAGATGGGCGGCGTCGCGGCTGGCCGATCCTCCGTTTGCTTTGGCCAACGCAGGGCGGCGACGATTGCCAACAGGTAGTAGGCCGCGGCCGCCAGGGCCGGTACGGCCAGCAGGATCACGCCGAAACCAGCGCCACGCCGAAGACGACCAGCGATGCGCCGGCCCAGCGCAGCCAGCTCACGTGTTCCTTCAGCACGTACTTGGCGAGCACCGTTTCCAGAACGCAGGTGACTGCAGTCACCGGCACGGCAAAGCTGAGTTCGGAAACCGTCAGCAGCCCTAGATACGCAAAAAACGACACCGCCATCGCCACGACGGATGCCACTACCATCCAGTTGCGTACCAGCACGGAGAGCAAGCGCCCGAGCGCCCCCAGACGAAAATCGCGAATCTCGCCGTGCCTACGCATGCCGATGGCCTGCAGCACTTCGCCTACCGTGGTGGCCCCGACAATCACACCTACCAGCGCCCACTTCATCGGCGGTCTCCTCGCGTGGTTTCGCGGGAATAGGTTTGCGGCGCGGTGCCGCCGCCCACCAACGCAACCCCGGCCATAATCAGCGCAATTCCCACCCAACGCTTGTTGCTGATCTGCTCATGCAGCAGCACCCGCCCTGCGATGGCCACCAGCACATAGCCGATCGAAGTGACGGGCAGTACGTAGCTCAAGTCCGCCCAACTGAACAGCGCCAGGCGCGATGCCAGCCAAAGGATCAGCAGCAGAACTCCCAGGGTGACTTCGGGCCGGAAGAGCACAGTAATGTAGGCGAGCGGGGTGGGCAACTCGGCCGGCATGCCGCTCTTCAACAAATAATTGCCGGAAACATTGCTCGCCACCACGACCGCGGCGCAGGCCCAGGTCTTCCAGCGCAAGCGCGCCGTCTCTTTGGTGATGGGGCCCGCTGCGGTCACGTTTTAGTCGCCGGCTGCGGCGGCCGCGGAGGGACGGGTATCTTTGCTGGCAGCGATATACTTCTTCCGCTTCGAGCGGAGGGCCATGTACTCACGCGCCTCTTTGTACAGGCGCTTGCGCTCGGCGCCATCGAAGATGGCCTTGCGGACAATGCGCCACGCCACGCGCGGACGGAAGAAATACTCGCCATAGAAGCGCTCGACCCATTCCACCAGGTCGGCTTGGGTCAGGCCGGCGTACGAGAAGTTCGGAAGCTGGTGGCCGGCGCCATCGTGCATGCTTCCATCGATGCTAATCAACTGGTTGTTCTTCAGGTAATCATAAAATTCCGTGCCGGGATACGGCGCCGCGATGGACACCTGAATCGTCTCGCTATCCATGCGCTTGGCGAACTCGATCGTCTTGCGAACTGTTTCGGGAGTTTCGCCCGGCAGCCCGATGATGAAGTCGCCGTGGATGGTCAAGCCCACTTTCTTCGCATTGGCGGTGAAGCGCTCCGCCATCTCGATCGTCGCGCCCTTCTTGATGTTCTTGAGGATCTGCTGGTCGCCTGATTCATAGCCGACAATCAGCAGGCGCGCGCCCGCGTCCTTCATGGCCTTGAGCGTCTCGTAGTCGGTGGTGACGCGCGACGTGCACGACCACGTGAATTTCAGCTCCTTCAGCTTCTTGCACAGCTCGATCGTGCGGTCTTTACGGTAGTTGAAGGTGTCGTCGTCAAAAAAGATCTCTTTGATATTGGGGAACTGCTCGAGCGCGTAGCGGACTTCGTTCACCACATCGTCGGTGGAGCGCAGCCGCCAGCGGTGGCCGGAATGCGTCTGCGGCCACAGGCAGAAGGTGCACATGGCCGGGCATCCGCGCGTGGTGTAGAAGGAGATATACGGGTTCAGGAGGAACGGGACGTTGTATCGGCTGATATCGAGGTCGCGTTTGTAGACCTTCGTCACCCAAGGCAGCTCGTCCAGATTCTCGATCGCCGGAGCCTCGGGATTGTGAACGAAGCCGCCGTTCTTGCGGAAGCTCACGCCGGGCAAATCTTCGAGGGGCTTTCCCTGGGCGTAGCCGGCAATCTGGTAATCGAATTCGCGCCGTACTACGAAGTCGATCACCTTTCCATCATTCAGGCACTTTTCCGGTTCGATGGTTACCGGAGGTCCCACGAACGCCACCTTCAGTTTGGGGTTGGCGTCCTTCATCATCTCCGCGATCTTCAAATCGACCGTAAAGCCGGGGGTCGAAGTGTAGAGCACCAGCAGCTCGAAATCGCGGGCTGTGGCGACACACTGATCGATCGAGACTTTGTGCGGCGGAGCGTCCAACACTTTACTGTCCGCCAGCATGCCCGCGGGATAGCAAAGCCACACCGGATACCAGTACGACTCGATCTCGCGCGATGCCGGCCACCGCGAGCCGGCGCCGCCATCGAAGCCTTCGAACGAGGGAGGATTCAGAAACAGTGTTCTCATGTAATCTCTCGCTTTACTGGCCGCCGATGCGCGCCGCCCCGGCGGGCTCTGGTGCGTCCACGGAAAAATTGCTGTAATCGATTTCCAATTCGGCCTGGCCCCAGATCCGCGTGTCCACGATGCTGGCCACCTGCCGCGGCACCGGGATGCCGTCGCGAATCTCATACTTTCGGGTGAAGGCGACCCGCTTCAGAAAGATCGATGGGTTCTTCACCAGGTAGCCGCTTTCCTTCACGCGCAGAAATGTGGTTGCGTCGATCCACAGCGAACCCTGGTAAAGGCCCGCGCGCCTCGTGCGCGGTTTCACGTTAAAAACGTAGGCTTCCCGGCCATCGATTTCGGTGCGCCCGGCGTACTTGAATTTGTAGTTGTCGGGCGTCACAGCGAGCGAAGGCGCTGGTGCCTTTTGAGCTTCGATTTCCGATTCCAGATACCGCGCGATCACCTGGTTCTTCACCGCGCCATCGCCTTCGAAGGCCAGGTGCTCGTAAGTGATGCGGCCCAGAACCGAAATGCGGCGCAGGGCGTGCAGCCGGCCGTGTTTCTTCAGCTTGGGGAGCGAAGCTCGAATCTCAACCTCCATGGAAGAGCCGTCGAGCGACCGCCCCTGGTCGCGGCTGGCCGAGCAGTAATTCTGGACAATCTCCTCCGGCGGAGTCGCGTTCGTTTCCGCGAGCAGGCCGCCGCAGCTCAATGCAAACAACAGTAGTGTATGAACCTTCAATGACACTCCGAACCCTAGATTGAGACTGAATCTCTGAGTCTAGCAGGGATCGGTCGTCAAGGGCAATCAGTTCATGAGGTTGGGAGCACAAAGCCAACCCAATCTCGGCAGAGGAGCGAGCCCGGATGTGCCCGTCCGCACCAACGTCTCCGGTACCAGGCCGCCCTCAAAGCGCCGGGACGGACCGTACCATAGGCCATGGATAGGTGATCGACCCTGAGATAAAATGGAGCCAAATGGAATCCGGGAATCTCGAACCCGACGTCCGCGCCGCCGACGAAACTGGTTCATTCGGCCTGAGTCCGTACTTCAGCGATTCCATCAACCGGAATGTCGTCGAGTCGGAGATCCTGGGAGGCGTCAATCTCCGGGATGTCCCTCCGGACACGGTGATCGAGGTGGAAACCCAGAACCACACCTACACGATCGTGCACAAGGGCTGGGGCCAGGCGTTGATCTCGGGACATCCGGATTTCTGCCCGGACCCAGTGCTGGTCGAGATTCACGGGTCCACCTGGGGCGGTTCGCTGCTGAAGCAATCGTATATCGGCCGCGGGATGCATCTGGAATTCCGCCCGATCATTACATCGCGTATTTTGGAAGTCCGCGCCCGCTAGCGGTCTCAGTCACAAGCGCATTTCGCTGCCTTCCGTAGGGCAGACCGTCGTCTTTCGCGGTCTGCCCGGGCGTGCGAAGCGCGCCTTTGCGGCGCCGGCAGACGACGGAAACCGATCGTCTGCCCCACATAGTTAACCAGCATTCTGTATGACGCGCGCTCCACTAGGCTTTCGCCGCCTGTCGTCAAATTACTCGCTCAGCCCCGCCATCCATGCTTCCAGGTCCGGTGGCACTGGCGCTTCAACCGTAATTTCTTCCCCAGTAGATGGCTGCCGAAACCGAATGCGATGAGCGTGGAGAAAGTAGCGGCCGAGGGGTGGCTGGCCCTCCGTCTTCGCCGGCGCACCATAAACCGTATCGCCCACCACCGGGTGTCCGATGCTCGAAAGATGCACGCGGATCTGGTGCGTTCTGCCGGTACCGATGCGCGCTTCGAGCAGCGTGAACTTCGCGAACCGCCGCAGCACGCGGTATTCGGTCCAGGCGGCGCGCCCCTCCTTCAGGCGAGCGGTCATGCGCGTACGCCGCACCGGGTCACGCGCAATGGGGCGCTCAATTCGCCCGCTCTGCGCCTTTACGGCACCGTGCACCAAGGCGAGGTAAACCTTTTCCACCTGGCGGCCGGCGAACTGTGCCGCGAGCGCGTGGTGCGCCCGGTCATTCTTCGCAACCAGTATGGCGCCGCTCGTAAACCGGTCGAGCCGGTGCACGATTCCCGGCCGCAACGCACCGCCGACCGCAGAAAGCGCGCCGAAGCGATGAACCAGTGCGTTCACCAGCGTGCCGGAATGAACGCCGGCGCCGGCATGCACGACCATACCGGCGGGCTTGTCGATCGCCACCAGGTCGTCATCTTCATACAGCACGGTGAGCGGAATCGCCTCGGCAGTGGCGCGCAGCGGCGCCGGCTCAGCGGGTTCGACATCGATGGAATCGCCGGCGCGCACCAGATGAGACGCGCGCTCGCGGCTCTGGTTCACCTGAACGCGTCCGGCCTTGATCCACTCCTGAATGCGCGACCGGCTAAACCGCGGCAGCTTCTCGTGGACCAATTGATCCAGGCGTTTTCCGGCATCGTGCGGTTCGGCGGAGAGGTGCACCTAACTATCTTTAACGGGTTGCATCTCCGGTTGAGGGACGGGCGCTTCTGAGGCCAGGGGGCGGCGATCGTAGAATTGCAAGCGGCAGATGCGGCAATGCACCAGCCGTCCGCCCGCCAACCGTTCCACCAGGTTGAACAGCCCGGTTTGCATGCGATCGATGCGGTCGCGTTCCTTGAGCCGGCCCAGCCGATAAGTCCCGCAACGCGGGCAGCGGCACTGCGGTCCAAAATGATAGCTGTACGGATGCGGAGCGTATGCTTCGGTCTCGCAAGTGTCGCATTTGAAAATCGCCAGGTACTGAAAACGCTCGCGGAACGTCCGGTGCACGCGCCGGAGTTTGCTGCCGCACTCGTGGCACTTGATCATTTCTGGCCTTGTTATAGCGCAAATTGCAGACGCCATACAAGACACGCGACAATAGTAAGGTTCGTACTTCCCCACTAACTCTAGTTATATGCTCGACCGAATCACAGTGCACGGTGCGCGCCAGCATAACCTGAAAAATATCGACGTCGAAATCCCGCGCAACACCCTTACGGTGATCACCGGCTTGAGCGGATCGGGCAAGTCTTCCCTAGCATTTGACACCATTTATGCGGAGGGCCAGCGGCGGTACGTGGAGACGCTTTCCACCTACGCGCGGCAGTTCCTGGATCAAATGGAGCGGCCCGACGTCGACTCGATCGACGGCTTGAGCCCGGCAATTTCCATAGAGCAAAAGACTACTAGCCGAAGCCCCCGGTCTACCGTCGGTACCATTACCGAAATTTACGACTACCTGCGCCTGCTCTATTCTTCGATCGGCACGCCGCATTGTCCGGTTTGCGGGAACGAGATTTCGCGCCAGACCACGGAGCAGATTCTCCAGCACGTGGTCCAACTGCGGCCCGAAGAGCGCATCATGGTCCTGGCGCCGATTGTCCGGGGACGGAAGGGCGAGTACAAGAAAGATCTGGAGAAGCTGGCCCGCCAGGGCTTCGTCCGCGCTCGGATCGACGGCGTGCTGCGTTCCCTCGACGAAGACATCCCGCTCGACAAGCGCAAGAACCACACCATCGAAGTGGTCGTGGACCGGCTATTGGTCAAGCCGGGGATCGAAAAGCGCCTGGAGGCTTCCATCGATACGGCCACCAAGCTCGCTAACGGGCTGGTCGTGATCGCGGTGGTGAATGGCGAGGAGCGGCTCTATTCACAGAAATTGGCCTGCACGGAATGCGGCACCAGCATTCCGCAACTGGAGCCGCGCTCCTTCTCGTTCAACAGCCCGTTTGGCGCGTGCGAGCAGTGTCACGGGCTGGGCAGCATCTGGTCGCCGGATCCGGCCAAGGTCATCGTGGATCCGTCCAAGCCGTTGTTCGACGGCGGATTGGGCCCCGGCGGTAATTCGTGGAGTGTGCAGCACCGCCTGAGTGAACTAGCGCGGAAATATCGAATCAACCTGAGCCAGCCGTTCGACAAGTTGCCGGCCAAATCGCGCGAGTTGCTGCTCAATGGCGTGGAGGGATTACCAGGGATACTGGGCATCATCGAGGAAGGCATCGAGTCCTCATCCGACGCTTACCGCGAGTGGATGATGGAGTATTTGTCCCCTTCAACGTGTACGGCTTGCCAGGGCAAAAGGCTCCGTCCGGCCAGCCTGGCGGTACGCGTGAAGAATTTTTCGATTGCCGAGTTCACCGCCCTCCCCATTGCACGCGCCCTGGTGACGGTGCGCAACTGGGAGTTCCTCGACCGCGAGATGCAGATCGCCGGACGGGTGCTCGATGAAGTCCGGCGGCGGCTGGAATTTCTTTCGGCGGTCGGTCTCGACTATCTGAGCCTGGAGCGCTCGGCTGCCACGCTTTCCGGCGGCGAAGCCCAACGGATTCGGCTGGCCACGCAAATCGGGTCGAAGCTGCGCGGCGTGCTCTATGTGCTGGACGAGCCTTCCATTGGCCTCCATCCACGGGACAACGGGCGGCTGCTCGAAACGCTGGCGCACTTGCGCGACATGGGCAATACGGTGGTAGTAGTGGAGCACGACGCCGAAACCATCGAGCGCGCCGATTACGTGATCGATCTGGGCCCCGGCGCGGGACGGCTCGGCGGCGACCTGGTGGCTTCGGGCGTTCCCGCTGATATCGCCCAAAACAAAAAGTCGCTCACCGGTCAATACCTTTCGGGCGCGCTGGAAATTCCGGTTCCGGACCAGCGCCGCGAGCGCACGGACAAAGCCTTAGCCATCCGGGGAGCGCGGGAACACAATCTGAAGAATATCGATATCGAGATCCCGCTCGGCGTGCTGACCGTGGTTACGGGCGTTTCCGGGAGCGGCAAATCGACGCTCGTGAACGAGATTCTGTACCGTTCGCTGGCGCGCGAGATCTACGGATCGCACGAAGAGCCCGGTGAGCACGACGCCATCGAGGGAATCGACCACATCGATAAGGTGATTCGCATCGACCAGGCGCCCATTGGCCGGACACCGCGCTCGAACCCCGCCACCTACACCGGTCTCTTCACGCCGATTCGCGACCTCTATGCCATGCTGCCCGAATCGCGCGAGCGAGGTTACAAGCCGGGACGCTTCAGCTTTAACGTGAAGGGCGGCCGTTGCGAAGCCTGCCAGGGCGATGGACTCAAGCGAATCGAAATGAATTTCCTGCCGGACGTGTACGTGACCTGCGATGTCTGCCGCGGCCGCCGCTACAACCGCGAGACCTTGCAGGTGAAGTACAAAGGCTACTCGATCGCCGACCTGCTCGACGCCACCGTGGAAGACGCACTCGGCCTGATGGAAAACCTGCCGCCGATCCGCATCAAGCTGCAGACTCTGTTCGATGTGGGTCTGGGCTACGTGCACCTGGGGCAGTCATCCACTACGCTTTCCGGGGGCGAAGCCCAGCGCATCAAGCTTGCCAAGGAATTGAGCAAGCGCCAGACCGGTCGCACGTTTTATCTTCTGGACGAGCCCACCACGGGTTTGCATTTTGACGACGTACGCAAATTGCTCGATGTGTTGCAGCGCCTGGTAGCACTGGGCAATACGGTGGTGGTGATCGAGCACAACCTGGACGTGGTCAAGACCGCGGATTGGATTATCGATCTGGGCCCCGATGGAGGCGAATACGGCGGGCGGGTGGTAGCCTGCGGCACACCCGAGCAGGTGGGGCGGTCGAAAAAGAGCTATACCGCAGAAGCACTGCGGAAAGTCCTGGGAGCGAGGAAGGCGGCGAGTAGCGGGCGATGATGCCTGAGTCGGACGTAAAAGCACCGCTCCCTTTGGTCACGGCTCGTTAACACCGATAATGGATTGACTGCATGAGCCGATACGCCAAGCCGCCGCTGGACTTCGCGCGCCTCAAGACCGTCCCCCTAAAAGAACGCGGCGGCAAGGTTAGGACCGCCGACTTCGCCTCCGTCTACCGCGCCGGTTCGGGAATCACCGGCTGGCTCGATTCTCTGCCACACATTCTGGCGGGGGATTCGTTCCGCGCCGTTGTGAACGCATTGCGCGCCGGGCGTGAGAAGCGGCGAGCCATCATCTGGGCGCTGGGCGGCCATGTGATCAAATGCGGGCTGGCGCCGATCCTCATCGATCTCATGCACCGTGGATACGTGACCGCATTCGCGCTCAATGGCGCGGCGGCCATCCACGATTTCGAAATCGCGCTTGCCGGGCACACCAGTGAAGACGTCGAATCCGTGTTGCCCGATGGCCGCTTCGGCGCTGCCGAAGAGACGGGCCGCGACATGAACTGCGCCATCGCCGCCGGCGAGCGCGATGAATTGGGCATGGGCGAGTCGTTTGGCCGTTGGCTCGAAACAGGGGCCCATCCAGAGTACGGCGCCGCAAGCCTGCTGCTCCAGGCATACCGGCACCGCACTCCGGTCACCGTCCACGTGGCCCTGGGCACCGATACACCGCACACGCACCCGGCCGCCGACGGCCGCGCGATCGGCAGCACGAGCCACCGCGATTTCCGGCTGTTCTGCGCCTATGTCGCCGATCTAAATGATGGCGGCGTGTATCTGAATTGCGGCTCCGCCGTGGTGCTGCCGGAGGTTTTCTTGAAGGCTGTCTCCGCCGTGCGTAATTTGGGGAATCCGCTGGCGCACTTCCACACCGCGAATTTCGATTTCCTGCAACACTATCGTCCGCGCGTCAACGTGGTCGAGCGCCCCCACGCCGGCACGGGCGGCGCAGGCTATGCCCTCACCGGGCACCACGAGCTGCTTCTGCCTTTGCTGGCGGCCGCGCTCATCGAGAAGGACGCATGACCGGGCAGCCGTTCGAACCGCTCGGCCCTCCACCCGAGCCTCTGCCGCCGCCGGAAACGCCCCCGCCTGTCTCCCAGGATCGCGATCCCTTCTGGCACTACGCCGATGTGGCCCTCTTCGCAGGCCTGTTACTGGCGGCTGCACTAATCAGCATCGTGCTGGTTCCCTTCGCGTTCTCGGTATTGCACATTCACTTTCAGTCGAAAGTGACCGGCGCGATCATCCTGCAAACCTTTCTCTATCTGCTGGCATTCTCCGGCCTGGCGATGCTCTTTCAGGTGGAATACCAGCGGCCGTTCTGGCGCTCGCTGGGCTGGACCGGCTTCCGCTTCCCCGCGCCGTTGGTGGTGATCTGCGGCATTGCCACTGCTTTTGGTGTGGGTGCGATCAGCATTCTGATCCGAACACCCAATACTAATAACCGCATGACCGAGATGCTCGGGGATGCGCACGCTGTGATTCCGGTCGCGATTTTCGCGGTGACGCTGGGCCCGCTCGCCGAAGAGCTCGGCTTCCGCGGTTTCCTCCAGCCCCTTCTGGTGCGCAGCCTCGGGCCGGTAAAGGGCGTAGTGGCCGCCGCCATTCCGTTCGGGCTTTTGCACTTTCAGGAATATGGAAATTCGTGGCGCCACGCGCTGCTGATTTCACTGGCGGGCTCAGCTTTCGGATGGATGCGCTACCGCACCGGCTCCACGCAGGCTTCTACGCTAATGCACGCGTCGTACAATGCCTTGGAGTTCGTCGGCTTCCTCGCCCAGCAAAGGACTTCGCCGCACACATGATCGAGACCATTCAGTGGATCGACAACACAGTCGTGATGATCGACCAGAGGAAGCTCCCTCTCCGAGAAGAGTTCCTCACCTGCCGGACGTATGAAGAAGTCGCGGCCGCGATACGCGACATGACCATCCGCGGCGCTCCCGCGATTGGTGTGGCCGGCGCAATGGGTGTGGCTCTCGGACTCTTGCACGCTCCGGCCGGCGATCTCGATGGCCAGATGGAGACCATCTGCAACGCGCTCGCGCGAACGCGCCCCACCGCGGTCAACCTGTTCTGGGCGATCGATCGCATGAAGCGGCTCTACACAACGCTGCGGGGCCAGCCGGCTGCCGAGATCCGCCGCCGCATGATCGAGGAAGCCATCGCCATGCGCGCCGAGGATATCGCCATTTGCCGCGCCATTGGCCGCAACGGCGCCGCGTTGGTGCCCGATCAACGTACCGTATTAACGCACTGCAATGCAGGCGCGCTGGCCACCGCCGGCTACGGCACCGCGCTGGGCGTGATCCGTGCCGCGGTCGAAGCGGGAAAGCATATAGACGTATTCGCCGATGAGACCCGCCCGTTCCTCCAAGGCGCGCGCCTCACCGTGTGGGAGCTGCAGCAGGACGGCATTCCGACGACATTAATCACGGACAACATGGCCGGCCATTTTCTGAAATCGGGCCGCATCGGCTGCGTGTTGGTAGGCGCCGACCGCATTGCCGCCAACGGCGACGTAGCCAACAAAATCGGCACCTACTCAGTCGCGGTGCTGGCCAAAGAGAATCAGGTGCCGTTTTTTGTAGCCGCGCCTCTATCGACGATCGATCTCACCGTCGCGTCCGGCGGCTCGATTCCCATCGAGCAACGCCCGGCCGGGGAAGTCACGCACGTTTTCGGCCAGCCCGTGGCGCCGGCAGGAACCATGGTCGAGAATCCGGCCTTCGATGTGACTCCGGCGCGGTACGTCACCGCCATCATCACCGAGCGTGGCGTGGCGCGCGCACCATATGAAGAATCGTTGCGGGGCCTGGCGAACGCCGTCGATCCGCTCGCGGCTCGTATGGTAAGGTGAACCTGAATGCGAACCATCATTGCCGCCCTTCTTTGCGCCGCCGCGCTTTCCGCGGCCGATGCCAGCCGGCGCGCGCCCGGCTTCTCCCTGCCAGATTCCAAGCAGCAACAGCACGATCTGGCCGATTACCGGGGAAAAGTGCTCATCCTCGAGTTCATGCAGACCTCGTGCCCGCACTGCGCCGCCTTCAATTCGGTGCTGAGCCGTGTGGAATCGAAATACGGAGACCGGGTGGTGATTCTGGGAGTAGTCAATCCGCCGAGCGACATTCCCAAGGTGAACGCCTACATCTACGCCAACAAAATTGCCTACCCGATTGTTTTCGACTGCGGGCAGGTGGCGTATTCGTACCTGCGGTCAGGGGCATTCGACACGCCCCACGTCTACTTGATCGACGCCAACGGCGGCATCCGCGACGACTTCGGTTATTCGGACGCCACTAAGGACATCTTCGAAGGTAACGGCCTGTTCGCGCACCTCGACGCGATCTTGGGGAAGAAGTAGCCGGGCGGCGGATGGCGGCGCGGCACAGATGCTAGATTGAAAAGAGTGTCATGCGTCTGCTGAGCAAACTCGTTTTGTGTTGCCCCGTACTGTTGTGCGCGCAAACGCCTAACGCGGGTTTGCAGCCGGATTGGGACATCCGTGTGATCCTGCAGGAAATGAGCGACCACGCCGCGCGCCTCACGCCCGTGCTCAACGAAGTCGACGCGGGCGCCTGGGTGGAAAAGGGCGCTTCCGAAACATACACGGCACAATTGCAATCGAGCAAGGACCAGGCGCGGGCCATGGGTGATGACGCCAAGGCGCTCGAGCGGAATCCGGAGAAGATCTCGGCATGCTTGCAGTTGTACTTTCGCATCCAGGGCCTGGAACAGATGGTCGGCTCGTTAGTGGAAGGAATCCGCAAGTATCAGGGGCCTGAGCTGGCCGAAAAGTTGGCCAGCCTTTCGGCGGAAAACGGCGCCAACCGGAACCGCTTTGAATCGTACATCGTTAACCTTGCCGCGCAGCAGGAGCAGGTGTGCGCGGTAATGGACCACGAGGCCCAGCGCTGCCGAAGCATACTGGCTACGCAGCCTCCGTCCAAGGCCAACCGGGGAAAGAAGAACTAATTTCGTCCATGCCATTTTCTTGCAGCATCTGTGGAGAGGAATCGACGCGCATCTGCGCGCGCTGCACCAAAGACACCTGCAGCAATCACCTGTGTGAGAAGTGCCTGTGCTGCAGTGACTGTTGCGAATGCGAGGTGACGCTCGATGAGCCGATGCGCGAACCTGTGCGGTCCGTGTTCCCCTCCGTCCGGCCGGTGCCGGACCCCGAGCCAGAACCTCCACTTCCGCCCGACCCCGATCCGCTGCCGCCAGAGGAGCCCGAGCCTGGGCCGGTAAACCCGTGATCGTAGGGCAGGTCATCGCTGTTTGTGACCTGCCTGCCTAGCAGACGACACAAACCGATCGTCTGCCCCACAGGCTCTGCGCTATCTCGCGTTGCCCGCCCAAACGTACGCCGCAAAGCGCCGCAGTGTTTGGAAGCCCACTCGATCGTATAGTGTGACTGCGCCGGTATTCGCCGCTGTCACGGTCAAACTGGCGGAGCGGCACTGCGCGTCGCGCAGCGTGTTCAGCGATTGCCGCAGCAAGGCGTAGCCCACGCCGGCCCCCTGCACATCGGGAGAAACGCAGATCTGCGCGATGTGTCCGGTTTCCGGCGCCACCACGCTTGCCAGCGAAATGCCGATGAGCTGCCCGGTGGTGGCTTCGAAGGCCGCATACGATGCCGGTCGGTAGAAGACGCCGCAGCCGGGGTACTGCACGATGTTGTAGAGGAATCGCCGCGCGGCCGCGCTCGTCCGGTATTGATCGTTGATCAGGCTATCCACGTGGCCGCGATACGACTCCGCGATCAATTGCGCCCCGGCCTCTTGATAGTGATCCGACCATCGCTCGATGAAGATCGGGTGGCGTACGGGACGTTCGCGGAGAACCGTCCGGCCGAGATCGATGCGCATGAACAGCCGTTCAAAAGCGCTGGCCTGCGCGGCACGCGGCAACACGCGGGTCACCGGCGATTGGAGCATCATCAACTGGCATTCCACCCGCGCCACTTCGGAGCCGCTGAGGAGCGGATCGAGCGCCGCCTCCAGCAGCCGCGTCTCGGGTTCCGCGCCGCGAAACGCCCGGCGCACGTAGAGGTCGCCGATCAGCCCCTTGTGCTCTTCGATCACGTAATAGACGTAGCCGATGACCTCGCCGTCTTCGACCAGCGCGCTGCCGCTCAAAGCCCGCAAATCCACGAAGCGCCGCACCAGGTCGGCCGCCTTGGCAAAATCCCATTCCAGTTCGTCGCGCCATGCGGCCGTCTCTTCCTCCAGCAATCCGTCCAAATCGCGCGCGGCGACTTGCCGCAAATCGACGATTTCTTGCGTGCGGGAAAGAGCCGGATGGAGCCGGGCAGCCATTTTGCGTCTGCCTATTTTAACCCGTACATCGCGGCATAGCTCAGCTGCTGCTTCACGTAATCCCGCGGATAGGAAAGAGCGACGGAGGTGATTTTGCCCGAGCCATCCAATCGCGCGGCGAGATCCGCATTAATACCGCACCAGTAGGCGGGGATGTTGAGCTTGTTATAGCGCGCCACAACCTGGTCGCGCAGACCCGGATCGAAATGCACGCCGTACTTATCGATCAGCGCTTTCAAGCCGGGGTAGTCGCCTTCGGCTTTCATGCGCATCAATTCCGCCAACAGCATTCCCACGCCCTGATGCATCTTGTCGAAATCCTTCAGCAGCAAATAGGTCTTTCCGTTGCGCTGCACCTTTTCGATCGCGCCGGTCTTATCCATGATGTAATTCACGATCAACTGGCGATTTCTTTGGTGATCTTCTTCGATGGTGTCGCCCTTGGGGATGCGGTAGAGCTGCGTGATCCCCACGCGAACGGCGGCATAATACATGGCCTTAGCAACTTCCGGGCTCGAGACCAACCCCAACTCGCGCAGCTTCGGATCGTTGATATTCCAAAGCGCCATCAAATCGGCGCGTGCTTCTTCCATCGCCGAAAAGTATTCCTTCAAGATTGCTTCGGTACCGCCCTGAAACTTGGGATTGAGCTTACCCGATCCGTGGCCGATGATCTCGTGGAGCGCCGTCATCAAATCCGAGGCTTCGCCGCCGTACCTCTTCTCAACCGCGATCTCCCCGGGCGAAGCCGCAAACTCTTCGAGCGGCCCGTCTCCGGTAGCCTGCCGCAGAATTCGTGCGCTCCCAGTGAATAGATAGCTCTTGGTGCCATACTTTTCGCGGATCTCGTTTTCGTTAGGCAGGTTATCTCCGACGGTATTTACGTGGAAGTCGCCGGTCTCGACTACGGCTTCCACCGCCTTGGCAAGCGGCGGCTTTACGCCTTGCTTCTTGTATTGCGGGAGCCACGGGGCGCGGTCCTCGAAATACTGCGCGTTGGCGGCTAGCGTCACCATCAGGTGGTTCATCTTCTGATCGGTAATGGATACGAAGCTCTGCGACGTTCCCTTAGCGGCGCGAGCATCGCGGTAGACTTCGATGAACCCATTGGCGAAATCCACCGGCGGGTTGTTCCCCACCCACAGAGCTCCGAAGTGCAACCAGTCCGCGGGATCACCGGTCTGGTAGAAGCGGATGAGGGCTTCGAGCACGGGCGCCTGGCCCGGTTCGGCATAAGCGCGCGCTTTTTCCAGATACCCGATGGCCTTGCCCAGGAACTCCGCATAGCGGCCCGGCGGAATCTTGCCGTCCGGCGTGCCCGCGCGGTAGACCTCCTCGACGAGTTTGCCGTCCCTGGTTTTCACCAGGCGCGAGTTGAGCGGGTACTTGTCTTGGAATCCCTTGAGATCCGCGAGGCTGACTCCCGAATAGAAGTTGTTGGCGCTGGCCTGCAGTATGTCCAATTTTCCCTGCGGGCTCTTGGCCGTGATACTCGGCTCGAAATTCGGATCGAATAGCGAGGCTCTCAGATCGTTCAACTCGCGGTCGAGGTCCGCCTGATTCCGGATCGCCGGCGTGCCGTAGGGCGTCCCCTTGAAATGGCCTCCCTGCAGGGCCGATGTAGCCGAAGCTCTCAACCATTCGAAAGAAAACTCCGGCAGGAACTTTTGCGCGGTCTGGTCGTAGTGATTGCCACGATTGGCCCAGAAAAGCTTGAGGAAGTCAGAGAGGAACGGCCGGCCACTCTCCGGCAGCCCCACGAGGGCCTCCAACAACCGCTTCTGCCGCAGCCCGAAGCGCGAGTTCTGATCGTAAATAATGGGATCGATCGCGATCGACGCTTGCGTCAGCCAGTACGTAAGCGCCTGCTGCCTGGGCGACATCTTCTGAAAGCTCTCCGCTTCGAGCTGGACGAAGCCCGTCGACCCCACCCGGTCTACCAACACGCGGTTTTGAGCGAGATCCGCGCCACACATAAATAGGAGAAGCAGACAAGAGCGCAAGACAGCACCTCTTTGTCCATGGTAATCCGACTCGGTCACTGCCACCGGGCAACCCGCACGTTTGGCCCGCGCGGCGCCCACACCACCGGGTCTGTGGGACCAAATATCGCCAGCACCGGTGTGCCCACCGCCGCCGCCAGGTGCGTGATGCCGGAATCGTTGCCAACATACAGCCGCGCCTTTGCCAGCCAGCAAGCGAGTTTATACAGGTCCGGAATGTGAACGGCGTCGTCGAGCGGAGGGTCGTCCGGACCGGCACACCAGCGCACCGGCATCGTGCGTCCCAGTGACTCTGCCATCCGGTGGAACCGTTCGAGCGGCCAGTTTTTGCGCGGGCTTCCGGAGAAGGGGTGAATGGCCGCAAAGCCCTCGCGCTCCACCGTGCACGGGATATGCGGTACGGCGCCGAGCGGAGCTTGCACTTGCTCGAGGTAAAAATCCGTGGCGTGTGTGCCGGCGCCTTGCGGCGGGAGCGCCGGGAAGAATTGAAACGGCAGGCCAAGGGAGTGAACGAGGTCGCGGAACTCCGGCCGGTTGGCCCCATACCAGGATACGATCGAATCGAACCGCGCCAATTCATCAAGCAGCGGCAAGGGTGGCTCGGTCACCCCCAGCAGATCGAGGCCGGTCGAAGCGATGGAGCGCGCACGGTCCGCGAAATACACCAGCGGCACGTTCGGCCCTGCCGCCCAGACCTCCAGGTAATCCGTGCGCAAACTTTCGATCGCCGGCAGTGAAACGATGAAGTCGCCAATCCCTCCGGGCCGGATTACCAGGCGCCGCATGACTCCGTATCGTATCGCAAAAACGGGATGTCGCGATCCTGTTTTATCCACAAAACATCCACGTCCCTTCGACTATAAGTCGCTGAAATGAAACCAAAAAAAAATTGTTGAAAATAAGTGTTTGACATCCAAAAATCATTGACGCAAACGGGCATTGGGAGCATAGTGGGGAAGGTTCCAAGAGGTTTGAGGAACAGCAAGCCTCCGGAAAGGTAGCGAACTTGGAGCATTGATCCGCTCTCACCGACTAGCAATAGAAAGACGGGAGCGGGGA
>Ga0335081_10001901_pt1 | contig 33081 bp, 30 predicted proteins | sample Lox_Sample_35_FD_206713 | JGI IMG/M metagenome (GOLD analysis project Ga0335081, IMG submission 206713) | Soil microbial communities from Loxahatchee National Wildlife Refuge, Florida, United States - Lox_Sample_3.5 | ecosystem: Environmental > Terrestrial > Soil > Wetlands | place: USA...
GTGAACCCGCCCTGTGCGTTTACGCCCTTCGCCACCTGCCCGCTGCCGCCGGAGCAGAATCGGCTGGCCGTGCGGGTGGAGGCGGGGGAACTGAGGTACGGGCACTGAAGAGAACGATGAATTATGAATGATGAATGAAGACTAGACAGTAGGTGTAGACGGTAGACAGCATAAGGAGGCGGTAGACAGTGGACGGTAGATGGGAACGGCTTGCGACCTCTTCCCTCTATGCCGTCTACCGTCTACTGTCTACCTGAATCACCTTTCCACTGAAAAGGAGACAAGAAGATGGGCACATCCGCATTTGAGTACTACAAGGCAAATCACGACCAGTTTTTGACGGGACTCACGGACCTGTTGAAGATCCCGAGTATCTCGACCCTGCCGGAACATAAGCCGGATATCCGGCGCGCCGCGGAGTTCATTGCCGGCGAGTTGCGCGGCATGGGCTTCGACGGCGTGGAGCTGATCGAAGGCGGTGAAGATCGCCACCCGCTGGTTTACGGGGAGTGGATGAAGGCGCCGGGGAAACCGACGCTTTTGATCTATGGTCACTACGACGTTCAGCCGCCCGACCCGCTCGACGAGTGGAAATCGCCACCGTTCGAGCCCGACGTCCGCGACCAGAACATCTACGCCCGCGGCGCCGTGGACGACAAGGGCCAGACCTACCTGCTGATGAAGGCTGTCGAGGGCTGCCTCAAGGGCGAAGGCCAACTGCCCATCAACGTGAAGTTCCTCATTGAGGGCGAAGAAGAGATGGGCGGCGAGCACATTGAGGCGTACGTCCGCCAGGCGCCGGATCGGCTGAAGTGCAGCGCGGCGCTGATCTGCGACACCGAGATGTTTGCGCCCGAGTTGCCGACGCTGACCACGGGGTTGCGCGGCCTAGTCTATACCGAACTGGAAGCCCGCGGGGCGGGGCACGACCTGCACTCCGGCATGTACGGCGGCGCGGCGCCCAATCCGTTCCAGGCGGTGGCGGAGATGATCGTCAACCTGAAGGGACCGAACGGCAAGATCCGCATCCCCGGCTTCTACAAGCGGGTGACGAAGCCCAGCGCCAAGGAACTGGCGGCATGGAAACGGCTGCCGTTCAACGAGAAGAATTTCATGAAGAAGGAGATGGAAGCCACGGCTTTAGTCGGTGAGAAAGGCCCTAGCGTACTTCAACGGCTGTGGGCGCGGCCAACGCTGGAGGTCCATGGAATCCGCGGCGGCTTTACCGGCGAGGGCGCCAAGACCGTGATTCCGGCCGTGGCTACGGCCAAGATCAGCATGCGCCTGGTGCCGGAGATGGATCCCAAGGAAGTCATCAAACAATACACCGCGTACGTGAAGAAGATCACGCCCAAGGGGATTGCGACCAAGGTACGGGTGCTGAGCCAGGCGCCGGCGTCCGTGGTCTCCACCGAGAATCGCTTTATCGAGGCGGCGGCAGAGGCCATGGAGCAGGTGTTCAAGAAGAAGACCGTCTATATGCGCTCGGGCGGATCGATTCCCATCGCCGGATTGTTTCACGAGATCCTCGGCGTTCCCGTGGTGATGATGGGCTTCGGCCTGCCGGACGACAACCTGCACGCGCCCAATGAGAAGTTCTACCTGCCCAACTTTTATCGAGGGATAGAGGCGGTGGGGAAATACCTGGCGTTGCTGGGGCAATAGCCTCGAAGCTCAGCGTCGAAGGGGTGGTCTAATGCGAACGTTTTCTGCATATGTTGAATGGGATCCCAGCACACGTCTCTACGTGGGAGTCGTGCCCGGGATCCCAGGGGCGCACACCCAAGACGCCACGCTGGACGAGCTCCAGCAGAATTTGAAGGAGGTGCTGGAGCTCTGCCTGGAAGAGTACAAAGGCTCGGGTGACGACCTGCCGCGTTTCGTGGGCCTGCAGCAAGGTTGAGGTGGCCGTTTGAATCGCCCGCCGGTGGTTGGATTCCCAGAAATCGAGAAGGTTCTCCTCCGGCTAGGGTTTCAACGTGTTCGGCAGAAGGGTAGCCATTTTTCTACCCCCACCCCGACGGTCGAAACAACCACCGTTCCGAACCATCCCGGTCGAGATATCGCCCGCCCCTTGCTTCGCGAAATCCTGCGGGAGATTGAACTAACGCCGGAGGAGTTCCGGGGCGCGCGGGACCAGATTTGATTAAGGCTCGTTGATGGGCTGAGAAGGCCGACAAGATGCGCCGCATTGGATTCCGACGCCTGCTGCCACCGGTTCAGTTGGTGTTGTTCGGCAGCTTGCTTTGGTTTGCTCACTTAGAGAAACAACGCCAGGAACCGTGCATCGTGTTTTTGGCGTCTCTAGCTCCTCCGGCCTTTGCTCAGGAATCGGTCGAGATTCCGTTTGGGCCTCCGTGTCGTACGCTGAAGGCCGAGTTGATCGCAAACGCCATGGACCTTCCGGCCGTCTTTGCAGGGGTGCTTGCAGCAGCCGCACTCCGCCGCGAGACCGATTCGTGGCAACATGGCGCCTCGGCACCGGCGGTCGTTCTCCTCTGATACTGGGTCGGGTTGTGGATCGACAGGCGTCTGGGTTTCGTGACTGTCCCGCGCCATCGGCGGCGGTACCCTGCCCTGCTCCTGAAGTTAGCCTTCGGCCTCTGCCTCCTCTCCTTCATGGTATCTGCTGCTCGGTGGGCGCTCGGCACGAATCGCGGGGAAGAGTGGGCTGCCTTTGTCATTGCCCTTGCGTGCTGGTCTGGGTTCCTTTACGTGGTGGTCCGATCAAACCGGCCCCGGCCGCTTCCGGCGCCGCCCGCGGAGTCGCCTAAGCAGGCGAATGGGTGACGGCTCCCTACGCCGGCGCACAAGTTCCCCTGCCCAGCTAGAAGCCGGGCGAGAACGCTTGAGGTGTTCAGGGGCGATAAGAGAAACCTACGCCGACGCGCGGTTGACCAGCCTGGTCTGTGCCTCCCGGCTAATCGCTTCCCAATCCTTGTCATTCAGATCGGCAACGGTGCCGGCGCTTTTCACGCTCCGAAGTAGTGCGTGAAGGCGTTGTTCGGCGCGAGAGCGCTCGAAGAGGAGGCGAACCGCTTCCTCTACCACCGCTTGCGGCGTGTGGTATTCTCCACTGCGTACCTTTTCGGTGACGAACGCTTGTAGTTCGGGATTGAGGTCAAGATTCATGATGATTCTCCTGGGCACATACCTTAAGACTTATTATTCGCGTTATTTGAGTTTCCTAAAAGTTCGTCATACTACACGAGACCCCGCAAACCTGCAACAGTTCTTTTCGGCCGGCCCCGTTCTGGCGTGGCCTCAAATGTAAGCGTCGCAACCGACGCTCAACCTGTGATGGTCTCTATTGTATTCGATGTTCGTCCAGGAGGCAAGGGTGCCTGAGTTTAAGCCTTTCGTTTCAGCGGATTCCAAGGAAAGAGAGTTTACCTTCAAGGCCGTCCTGGCCGGCATCTTAATGGCGGCCATTTTTGGAGCGGCCAATGCCTATCTGGGCATGAAGGCCGGGCAGACGGTGGCAGCCACCATCCCGGCGGCGGTGATCGCCATCGCTCTCTTTCGCCTGCCGTTCTTCCGGGGAGGCGTCCTGGAGCAGAACCTCACCCGCACCGCGGCCTCGGTGGGCGAGGCACTGGTGGCTGGAGCTATCTTTACCATCCCCGCCTTCATGATGGTGAACGTGGGTGGCGAGCGGCTGTGGACCGACCTGCGGAGCCATTACTGGGTGGCCACCTTCATCCTGCTGGCGGGCGGACTGTTGGGCGTCTTCTTCATTATCATCCTGCGGCGCCCACTGTGCGTGGAATCGCCTGACCTGCCCTTTCCCGAGAGCACGGCCAGCGCGGAGATCGTGAAGGCGGGGCAGCACGGCGCCGCCGACGCTCCCAAGTACATCTTTGGCGCCCTGGGCCTCGGGGCCCTGCTCCAGGTGTTGAAGGACGAGCGTGGCCTGCAATTGTTCAAGGACTCGGTCTCCTTCTTCTGGCGCTTCCCCAAGTCGACCATCAGCTACATCTACGACAACAACCCGGTGGGGTCGGTCGCCTATAGCGGCGGCATCGCCTACACCACTCCGTCGGCCTCGCCGGCGCTGCTCGGCATCGGGTATATCATCGGACCCCGGCTCGCGGCGATCAACTTTTCCGGCGGCGTCCTGGCATGGTTGCTGCTGATCCCGCTGGTCCTTTTTGTCGATCCCGACCTGCCGACACGCCTCGGCGCCACTGTCGGCGGACACGCCGGTTGGGACGTGGTCAGCACGGCCGTGTGGTATAGCGTGGTGAGGCCGATCGCCGTCGGTGCGATGCTGGTGGGTACGGTTTACACGCTTTACGACATGCGCGAGTCGATCCTGCGCTCGGTGAAGGGCGCGTTCGAAACCGCGGAAGCCAAGGGCGCTCACATCCTCAGCCGGACGCGACTGGACACGGACGTCCCCATCAAGTGGATCATCGTGGCCATCGTGGCGCTGATTATTCCCATTACTTTCATCTACCACCATTTCTCAGGAAGCTGGACGTCGGCGATCCTGGCCGGGGTAGTAATGACGGTCACCGGCTTCTTTCTCTCCGCGGTGGGCGGATACCTGGTGGGGCTGGTGGGCTCCTCCAATCAGCCGGTGTCGGGTCTGACGCTCTGCGCGCTGGTGATTGCAGCCATGGTGATGGTGGGAATCGGTTCCAAGGGACTGGGCGGCGTGGCGGCGGTGCTGGGCGTGGCCAGCGTGGTTTGCTGCGCCTGCTGCCTCTCGGGCAGCATGATCCAGGACCTCAAGGCCGGGTACCTGCTGGGTGGCACCCCGTGGAAAATGGAGGTGGTGGAGATACTCAGCGTCACCGCCGTTTCGTTCTTCCTGCTCTGGCCGATCATCAAACTTCACCAGGCGTACTCAGCCTCCGGCGGCATCGGCGGCCGTGAATTGCCTGCCCCGCAGGCGGGTCTGATGGCCGAACTTGCTCAAGGAATCGTCGGTGGGCAGATGCCCTGGGGCCTGCTCCTCATGGGCTGCCTCCTCGGCGTCGCGCTCATCATGATCAACGCGCCCTCACCCATGCTGATCGCGGTCGGGATGTACCTGCCGCTGGAGACGACCTCGGCGATCTTCGTCGGCGGCATCATAAAGTGGGCGGCGGACCGCGTGGCAGCTCGCCGGCGGTTGACCGGTCCGGACAAGGCAAACTTCGAGGAGAAGGGCACGCTGCTCGCCTCGGGCTTCATCGCCGGGGAGGCCATTGCGGGCATCCTGCTGGCCGCGCTGTTCCCCAAAGGCGGCTCGCTCACGCACGTTTTCACGGGCCGCGACGAACTGCCGTTTCTGGCCAACTGGGGTGGCTGGACTGCGTTGGCGGCTTTCGGCATTCTGGCCTATTGCTTGATCCAAATCCCGGTGCGCCGGAAGGCCCCAAGTCGCTCGTGAGACCGCGAAGGGAGCGATTGCGGAGGCGAGGGCAAAGTTTCCGTCGCGCTTTCGTTGACTTTCCGCGTCCCTTGTTGTAACTTCTGAGGCGGCATTTGCCTTGCCAAAAACGACCTATGACTGCTGACGCCAACGCCGTCGAAGCGACGCTCGATAGCACGCTGGAGAACGTGGAGGTGGCGGACGATCTCGCGATGCGCATGTGCGCCCTCGCCGGACTCGAAGAAGAGGACCAGCACAAGGTCGAAATGGCCGTCCACGAATCGATGATCAATGCGGTTCGCCACGGCAACAAAAGCGATGCCAGCAAGAAGGTCTGGCTGCGCTTCGAGGTTCGCCACGACCGCCTGGAGATCCACATTCGGGACGAAGGGACGGGGTTTGACGAGAGGCAGATTCCTGACCCCTTGGCGCCGGAAAATCTGCTGAAGGTTTCAGGGCGAGGCATTTTCCTGATCCGGACTTTTATGGACGAATTCCGGATCGAACACCCGGCGGGACTGGGTACCGAGGTCGTTCTGATCAAACACTTGAATTCGAACCAACTCAAGGTTCACGAAGGAGGACATAGACCGTGAGCATGAAAGCTACAGCACGGGAAGTTGACGGGGTTACCGTCGTTGATATCAGTGGCCGGATCACTTTGGGAGAGACCTGCAGCCAGTTGCGCCAGATGATCAGGGATTATCTGGCCAAAGGCCACAAAAATCTGCTGTTGAATCTCGCCGACGTCACTTACATCGATAGCTCGGGAATCGGTGAACTGGTGAGCGCTTTTACGGCTGTCTCCAACCAGGGGGGCAACATGAAGCTGCTGAACCTCACCAAGAAGGTTCACGACCTCCTGCAGATCACCAAGCTGCTGACCGTCTTCGACGTTCACACCGACGAGGCTACGGCGATTGCCAGCTTCGCCAAGACCGCGAGCGCGTAGGCGCGGGACGAAGAATTGACGATTGCCGATTGGAAGTCGCCCGTGGTTAGTGGTCCGTTGTCCGTTGCATGCGATGACCATAGTTCCAGTTCCGCTCCTGCCGCTCTTGCGACGGACCACGGACAACTGGCAACGGACGTTTTCCAATCGGCAATCGTCAATTCCTCACTGGGTCAGGCTGGAAATCTGGACGTGCTGGTGGTCGAGCAGCGCGCCGGTGGCGTGGTCCAGCGCCGCCACGGCCATCTGGTATCCGACGTCCGCTTGCACCCGGCCGGACTCGGCAGTGGCGAGATCGGTCTGAGCCTGCAGCACGAACTGGATCTGCTCGTTGCCCAGCTCATACTTGCGCTGCTCCGCCTCCAGGTTCTTTTGCGCCAGGTCGCGTGAGATCTTGGCCGCCTCCAACGATAACTTGGCTTGCTCGAGTTGGTGCACCGCCGACACCACGTCCAGGCCGATGCTCTGGTTCTGACGACGGAGCTGATAGAGATCGCTCCTCTTCTGCACTGACGCCTGACCCAGCCTGGCGGCAGCGTTGCGGTTGCGCAGCGGCAGGTTCAACGACAGCGTGAAGCCGTAGGTGGGGTAGTTGAACCCCCACAGTTGGCCGAGGGCGTTCCCGAAACCTCCAGGGATCACGGTGGGGGGAGTTGCGGTGCTGAGTTGGTTCCCGCCGATGCCGTTGGAGGCGTAAAGACCCGTCAGTTCCAGGTCCGGCAGCAGTGAGTTATGCGCGAGCCGGAGGCTAGTGTTGTCGTTCTCGAGTTGCTGCTCCAGGGCGCGAAGCTCGGGTCGATGCTGAAGGGCCTGGTCGAGAGCAGTCTTGGCATCGACGGTCAGAAGTTCGCCCTTGGGGTCAGGGGCCTCCACCAAGTCGAGGTCGAGGACGCTGATATAGGGATCGAGGTCGGCACCCACCAGGGGCCGGAACGCGTCCTCGGCCTGCTTCAGCGCGTACTCCTGCTGAATCACCTGCACGCGGCGCTGCGCCGTCTGTGATTCCGACTGATAGATGTTGAGCGGCGGCAGCGCCCCCAGCTCGAGCGCGCGCTTGTCGTGCTCGTAGCTCTTCTGTGCCTGGTCGAAGGAACTTTGCGCCACGCGCAGGCTTTCACGCGCCAGAACCACCTGCCAGTATTGATCGATCACCGTTTGCAGCGTCGTGCTGACCTGGGCTTCAAAAGTGGCGCGCGACTGCGCCAGGTTGCGTTGTGCGATCACGATCGGCGCGCGGTTGGGAAAGCGCCCTCGGTTGCGCAGCAGCGGCTGCGTGAACTGAAGGTTGAGCCCGGCGCTGAGATAAGGGTTGATGAAGAAAAAGCTGCTGTTGGTGTCGCCCTTGCTGCCGTTGAACCCAATATTCAGATTGGTGCCGGTGGCGAAAGTCTGGGTGTAGGTCGACGTACTTTGCTGGGCTAGACTGGATACCGTGGGCGCGCCTTGCAACTGGCTGGTGGCGGGCGAGAGGCTGCGGGTCGAGCTGTAGTTCGTCACAAACTGAGGATCGAAGGGCGCATAAGCGCCGAGCACACCGTACTTGGCGTTCTCGATCTGCAACTGGTCCACGCGCACGTCGGTGTTGTTCAATAGCGCCAGTTGCACGGCGTCGTGCAAGGTCAGGCGTAGCTTCCCCGCGACGACGTAGTCGCGCAAACCCTCCGGACCCTGCACCCGCGCCGGTGGGGGCGCTTGGTGGATGATTTGATGGAAGTAGTCGGAAGTGGGAAAGGTCTGCGCCTGTAAAGCAGTGACGAGTGACAAGTGGCCAGTGACGAGCAGGAGAGCAGTGACTAGTGGCCAGTGGCGAGTGGCCAGTAGGAAATGAAGAATGAATCCGTGACGCGTCGTCATACCGTATCCCTCTTACAGAGCCGCGAGCGTTAGCGAGCGGTCCAACCTTGCGCGGTCGGTCACGCCTCCGATTTCCGCTCGCTCACGCTCGCGGCTCCGCTCGTGATATCAAAAACTGCCATGGGCTCGCCTTGTTCGCGCAGGACGTAGTGGATGGCTCTGTCTACGTCCTCCGGCTTCCATAAATAGGGTGTGCTACCGTGCCGTCCCCAGCGTTTGCGGCCCACCGAGTCCAACTCGCTCTGGTTCAGCCGGCGGCTGGCGTACCCCTTGAAATCGTTCATCACCCGCTCCGGCGTGTCGTTCGCGTCCACAACCACGTGCACGTGTGTTGTGCGCACGTGGACCGCCAGCAGTCGCCAGCCGCGGTAGCGGGCAACTTCCCGAATTGCGTTCAGCACGACCTGTCGCCGGCGTGCGTCCATCTCATAGGGCGGCTGGTCCATGAGTCGGCGCTCCTGCGCCTCGCGCGCAGAGTTCGGACAGACGAATGGATGGCCGGGCAGATTGTGATCGCGGTCAACCGAAAGCCGGTCCGTGCCGTGCAGCCAAGTGCCATAACAGGCGAAGGTGATGAAGTACGCGAGTGGCACCGCGCGCTCACGCGGAGGCTCAGGTTGTTTACGTTCGTCCATCAATGCCACTACCCAATTTCCCCTCCCCAGACTGGAGTTTTTATCGGAGCCGCGAGCGTCAGCGAGCGCCATTGTTCTACTCGTACCGCAGCGCCTCCACGGGATCGAGGCGCGCTGCCTTACGTGCCGGATATATCCCAAACACCAGGCCCACCGAAACCGAGACCAAGAAAGCCAGCAGGATCGAATTCACGGTGACGATGGTGGACCATCCGGCCAGCCAGGCGATGAGGCGCGACAACCCGAAGCCGAAGCCGATGCCGATCAGCCCGCCCACAAACGAAATCAAGATCGCCTCCATCAGGAACTGGCGGATGATATCCCGCTGCCGTGCCCCGATGGCCCGCCGCACGCCAATTTCGTGCGTACGCTCCAGGATGCTGGCCAGCATGATGTTCATGATCCCGATGCCGCCCACCAGCAGCGAGATGGAGGCGATGGCCACCATCACCATACTGAAGATACTCTCAGTGCGCTTCTGCTCGGCCAGCAACTCCGCCGGCACGATCACGCTGAAGTCGCCGCCGTTGTGGTGCGACGCGTTGAGGATGCCGCGGACCAGGTCCGCCACGGCGACGCTGTCGGCGCCGTCGGCAAGCCTCAGATACACCCCGTCGATTTCGTCCCGGCGGCCGCTATTGACGTCAGCTAGGCGGTAGATAGCCGCGTACAACGGCACGTAGATGAGGTTGTTCATGTCCTGGGCCGGAAGCCCGGGCAGGTTGGTCTCGGCGGTGAGTTGCGGTCCCACCACGCCGATCACATGGAACCACTGGTCGCCGGCCTTGACGTAGTGCCCCAACGCCTCGCGGGGCCCGAAGAGATTGGCCTTGGCCCCTTCACCCAGGACGCAGACCGGCGCCGCATGCTCGGTCTCGTCGTCGCTGAAAAAGCGGCCCGTCACCACATGTAGGCTACCAATCTCCCGGTAGGCGGGGCTGACGCCGTAGATCTCGGGAATGTCCTGGCCGGGCTTGGGGATCATCTTGGGAGGGGTGAAGCGCTTGCGGGCGGTGGATTCCACGATGCCGCCCACGTTGGTGCGAATCACCCGCAGGTCCTGGAACGTGAGGCCGGGCGAGATGCGCCGGATTTTCTGGTACGACTGATCGTCGGTGGCTTCCTTAGCCTCCACGATGAGGTTGTGCACGCCCAGTTGCTCGATGTAGGCCATCACCTGCTTCTGCGCGCCGGCGCCGATGGAAAGCATGGAGACCACCGCCGCCACGCCGAAGATCATGCCCAGCATGGTGAGCAGGGAGCGCAGCTTGCGCTGGCGCAGGTTTTCAAAGCCCTGGAGCAGATCGGGAAAGAACTGCGTCCAGCGCCGGGGCGGGGCCAAGCGCGGAAGCACCGCAGTATCGCTTAAGGACGTCATAATAATGAGCCTTCAGCTCTCAGCCGTCAGCGGAACACAGTGGCTAGCGACTAGTGCATCGTCCGATTAGTTCCTTCTGTTATGTGCCTTAGCCCCTCCGGGCTAAGAACGGGCACTCGCCACGATCACTTGCCGCCGAGCGCGGAGCCCAGAGGTCCGGCGGCCTTAACCGCACTCTTGTTCCGCACCTCCGGATTCAGCAGGGCCACCTCGGTGCCGACGGTGACTCCCTCCACCACGGTCCGGGCCTCGGCGTGTGACTTGACCTTGATCTCCTGGGTGCGAAACGCGCTGCCGTTCTTCACATAGACCACCGGCTTGCCGTTCTTCTCGAAAACCGCCTGGGTGGGAACGTAGAGCACGTCGTGCAGAGAATTGGCGGCAATGGTGACGTGGGCGGAATAGCCGGGGCGAAGCTCGGGGCCGGGTTTTTCGATTTCAAAGGTCACCCCGAACTTGCTCATGGTACTTCCGCCCTCCCAGAAGTCGCCGCGTGATGCCATCCCCGCAATCGTCTTCACCTTGCCGCTGAAGGTGCGGCCCGGCAGCGCGTCAATCTCTACTTTCGCGGCCTGTCCCTGGCTGAGGTTGGCCCGGTCGCCTTCATCCACCTTGGCTTGGATCTCCATGTCCTCCGGGTCCATCGTCTGCGCGATCATCTGTCCCGGATAGGCCTGGTCTCCCTCCCGGAACTCAGGCAGGACCATCCCGGTGAAGAAGAAGCCTCCGGCAGCCCGCTGGTTCAGTTTCACTTCCACCAGACCATCCAAGGGCGAAACGACGCGCAGGCTGGCGATGTTGCGCTCGGCTTCCTGCATGGCCAGCGTCGCCTTCTGGCGCTTCTCCTGGTTCACGGCCAGGGTCGCCTGGCTCGAGACCGCGTGCGATTTCATGTCCGACTCGAACTGGGCCAGCGCACGCTTGGCCTCTTCCAGAGCCAGCACGTTCTTCTTGGCGTCGATGGCGCTCACCAGCTCGTTCTTGTCGACCTCGAATTCGGCGCGCTTGACGTCGAACTGGTCCTTCAGCAGCGTCACCTGGTCCTGCGCTGCCTGGACGGCGGCGTCGGCCTTGGCTTTGGTGATCTCCTGTTCCGCCTGGGCCAGGTCCGACTTGGCCTGCTCCAGGTTGTATTCCTGCTCGCTCGGGTCAAATTCTATTACCAGGTCACCTTTTTTTACCGGCGTCCCGGTCTTGAGCAGGTGGACGATGGTGAGCGAGCCGCCGCCGACGGGAGGTGCGGTGAGCATGGCGGTATGCCCCGCCTGAAGCGCGCCGGTGGTGCGCACGTCGAGCGGTACGTCGCCTCGTGCGACGCGCGCCGTCGGGACCCCCTGCTGCGTTTTGCCGCGAAACTCTTGCAGCTTGCCGCGTGCCGCGGTTCCAAGCGCCACCAGGAGGGCCAGGGCGATTAGTGACCAGACGGTCTTCTTAGTCTTCATATTTGTCGATCTCCCCAAAAGGGGTTCGGGATTCGGGGTTCGGGTTTCGCAGAGACGCTCATCCGCGTTCCGCCTCAACAGCTCCTGAGCATGACCCCCTCGCTTTTCTCGATCTCGCGACGAATTGTTTTCATTGCGTCCTCAATGCTTGAATTAGTCGATTGAGCATTTGCCCGATTCCCTCGATCTCTTGCTGCATTTTCTTGACCTGCTCCTCCTTCAAGTATCCCAAGTCATGACAAATCGTCAAATGTGTTTCCAGTTCCATAAGCGAACCACGGGCGACAAAAAGGAACTGAATGTACTCGCGCGTCGAACCCCTTCCCCAACCTTCGGCGATATTGGCTGGCACCGAGACAGCCGATCGCCGAATTTGAGACGTCAGTCCGAATTGCTCCAATCGAGGGAAAGCGGCGGTAGCCTTATAGATCTGCACCGCGAACTGCTTCGATTTCTGCCAAACGACCAGCTCTTTGAAATTCCTCATCCCTGTACCGCGTTGTTGAAAGCCCGGCGGCGCACGCCTTGCGGGTTCCGCGAACCCCGAAACCCGAACCCCGAATCCCGATGCTGCTCTAATCCCTCTTCCCTTCCGTCGGGTCCTTCAGGGCAACCTTCTCCCCGGGCTCAAGACCCTTGGCCACGGCCAACTGGCCCTCGCTCTTGCGCGCCACCTCGATGGCGCGTTCTTCGAACTTCGATCCTTTCAGGACGTAAGACACCGTCTGCCCGCCCTTCTGGAATGAGGCTTCGGTAGGGATCAGGATGGCATCCTGCAAGTGGTCCACCGCCGCGCGCACCGTGGCGCTCATTCCCGGACGCAGCCGCGGATCGAGCTGAGGGAGCTTCACCCGGAGGTCGAAGTTGCGCGGAAACGGCCAGCCAGCTTGAAAGTCGATTTTAGCCAAGGCACTGATCTCGGCCAAGTTTCCCTGGAATTCCTTGTCGGGCACCGCGTCCACCCGCACCGTGACCGGCAAGCCTGTCTGGAGGCGTCCCCGGTCTACTTCGTCAACGCGAGCGTCGGCTTCCAGAGTGGAAAGGTCCGGCAATTCCGCAATGCTCGCGCCGGGCCACGCCTGGTCGCCCTGCTTGAAGTCAGGACCATTGTCGAAGGGTCCGCTGGCGCGCCAGTTGGGCAACATGGTTACCAGCCCGGCGATCGGCGCCTTCACCGCCAGGAGCGTGATCTGCTTCTGTGCCAACTGCATGTCGTAGAGCGCTTTATCCCTGGTTTGCTTTTTCCCTTCCAGGTCGGCCGCCGCATCCGCCTGGTCGGACTTGAGCTTCTGCTCCGCCTGCTTCAGCTTCTGCTCGGCGTCGGCGAGAGCCAGTTGGTTCTCTTCGCCCTCGATCTTGGAGAGAATCTCCTGCTTGCTGGCTTCGAGTTTCGCCCTCTCCACGTCGTAGCGGGCTTTCATCAGGTCCGTTTTATCCTGCTCTTCGGTGAGGCGGGCCTGAGCGCGGGTCTGCTCGATCTGCCCCTCGGCCTGTTTCAGGTCCGATTGCTTCTGGCGTGCCGTCTGCTGGAGCTTGGTGGCGTCGAACTCCACCACCACGTCGCCCGGCTTTACCTGGGAGCCGTTCTTCACCAGCTTGAGGATTTGGAGGTCGGTGCCGGCCTGTAGCGGAGCCGTTACGGTGACGGACTTGGTCGCCAGAAGCTGGCCGCGAAGCTGGAGGTAGTCGGTAAAAAGGCCGCGTTTGACCTCGGCGGTGGGAATTTGAGGGGTGGCATGGGAAAGGCGCACCGCTCCCAGGCTGATGGCGGCTATGGCTCCTACCAGGAAGGCGACCAGCGCCCACTTGCGCCAACCTCGGAGAATTGTCGATCGACGGTTCATCATTACAGGTTCTCAGTTCACAGTTTTCAGTTCTCAGTCGTCAGTTATCAGTTTTCAGCTTTCAGCCATCAGACTGTCAGCTATCAGGTCTTCCCCTGACGACCGACGCCCACTGCGATGGGCAAACGGACTATCCTGTTGCCTGCCTACGGCCTTCTGCCGACTGCCTACTGCTCGTGACGGTGGCTTCGTTCCTGATTTTTCCGAGGCCCGATCCTTTGTTATCAAGCAAATCGGTGGCTTCGTTTTTTGAAAAGCTGTCTGCTTTCAGCTATCGGCCATCAGCAGCGCATGCCTCTTTCTGCCTCCGGTTACGACCTTCGGCCGACCGCTTCGTAGAGGCCGGCTTTAGCCGGGCATCTTTCTTGAAGCCAACATGCCGCCCCTTCGCTTCGCTCAGGGCAGGCCCCAAAAGCCGCCTACTAAGACCGCTCCCGTCGGATTGTACGCTTGACCAGCGTGATTCACCGACCGTCTGGCCCCTTGTTACATCACCTTCGGCAAGAGGATAGAGACCCGCCGTTGAGACCTTGACATCAGCGACAGAGCTTGGAAATCTGTTCATGACTTTGCCGCGAAAGACCTCGATCTTCTGCCCCTGTTCTTCCAGTCTTGGTTTGTTGGTCGAGCAGGCGCCAAAATGGAACTGTAACGTGGCCTTCGGCCCAACTTAACGTGCTCCGGACTCGAACATTCTGCGCCCTTCCAAAATTGGGTTCGTATTGGGTTCGGTCCAGGACGCCCTCCTTTGTTTTCAATAAGTCAGTGGCTTCGGTCCTTTAGAAAACAACTTGCTTCGCCCTCCCTCACCGTAAGGCTTGCGGCAGCCGCACAGCCGACTTTCATCGCCGGGGGGACAAAACGTCATCGAGCTCCAGTTACTTCGAAATATATTATAACATCTATAAGCATGCGGAGCACGTGCTTTTTTCGTGAAGGCAGGCGATTTTAACTCTAGATGTTGTACCACCTGAGTAAATATGCCCGCACATCCGCTGAACTAACTAGCACATCGTTCGATTAGTTCCCTGTGTTATTTCTTTAGCCCCGGAGGAAGCGAAATAAGTGTAGCCCATGGCGCGAGCCTTGGGGAGAGGCCCATCACCCGCCCTTCCGGTTACCCTCTCCCCTCTGGGGAGAGGGAAGGGGGGGACTCACGCTAACCCAGGGCTGACGCCCTGGGCTACTATATTTCGCCCCTCCGGGGCTAAGGACACTCAAAGTCTCGGGCGGTCACGAAATACAAAGGACTAATCGAACGATGTACTAGCGAGACCATCAGAGCGAGCATATCATATGTCTACAAACTAAGTACGTGCTTTTCTAGATATCGAAGCGCTTGGTGAATCTCCAGGCTCCTTAATCGAGCTTTTCTCGGCGCTCTAAGAAGTAGATGCGCCAACCCTCCGGCAGGGCCGGGACCCGTGTGGCACGATTCAGGGTTTCCACCTCGGCCGGGCCGTAGCGCTTGCTCACGTATAACCCCGTGATGTCCGGAACGGTGACGTTGTTCGGGTCCCGATCGATCAACGCGACTGCATCGCCGGCCCCGACCTCACCCTCGCGGGACACCGAAAGATAGAACCCGGTTCGACCGCTGGCCAAGAACCGTTTGACCGTATCGTCCCGTCCGAACTTGATTCCGAGCTTGTAGCAAGGAAGGCGCGGTTGCGTCACCACCAACTCCGCCGTCCCGATGCGAAAACGGTCGCCGATATTGACCGCGTCTTCCGCCAGACCTTCGGTAGTAAAGTTCTCGCCGAACATTCCAAACGGCATCTCCATGCCGGCCAACTCGCCGCGCCAGTAGTCGTAGTGCTCGGCCGGGTAGGCATAGACGGCCTTCTCCGCGCCCCCGTGCACCGAAAGGTCAGCCTGCCGGTCTCCATCCAGGTTCAGCGTTCGCAGCTTCACCCGGCCTGGGACGGGCTCTTTGAAGATTCCGGTGCTCACAATCCTCCCCTTCCACGCGACCTCCCGGGGAAGCCCCACGTTTACAGAAACGAGCCTCATTCGCCCCACCACACCTTAGTAGGCAGTAGGCAGAAGGCAGCAGGCAAAAAGGAGAGGGCAGTCTACTGCGTTCTGCTCTCTGCCTTCTGCCTACTGCTTTCCGCCTACTGCTTCTCTACCACGTCGCCCGGCTGTATCCCGGCCTCGATCACCGCTTCGACGTCGCTCATGGGTCCGATCTTAACCGATCGTTTCTCGGAGCCGACCCGACTCTTCACGCGAACGTAGGTTTCGCCCTTCTCCGTAAAGATCGCGTCGCGCGGGACAACCAAAGCGTTGGGCGCGCGGTCAAGCTCCACGTCCACCGCCGCCGAGAGGTCCGGCATCAGCCGAGGGTCGCTCTGGTCGATGGAGAAGACGGCGGAGGACTGCCACAACTTGTCGGAGAACTCGCTCTGCAAGGCGATGGGGGAAAACTGTTCCAGTTTCCCCGTAAACGCGATCCCGGGGTAGGCGTCCAGGTGGATCTCCACTCGCTGGCCGGAGCGGAGATACGGAGCGTCCATCTGGTTCACGTTAGCCCGGACCTCCATCCTGGTGGGATCCACCACCTGCATGAAGGGCATCCCACCCCAGACCTGGTCTCCCTCCTGCACCTCGCCCATCCCGTTACCTTTCCAGGTGGTGTTGAGCACCACGACGCCCTCGGTGGGAGAGCGCAGCACCATTTCCTCCTCATTATGCTTGGCGTGCAGCATGGCGGCCTGCTTTGCATCACGCTGGATTTCAAGGTCGTGAATGTCCGCCTCGGCGGCCTGACGCTTCAGGGCATACGTGGCGCGGAGTTGCTTAAGGTTGGCTTCCGCGGCCTCCACGTTCAGCTTGTTCTTAGCGGCGTCAATGCGGGAGAGGATGGGTTCCTTCTGGACCTCCAGCCTGTCCTTGTCCAGTTCGTCCTCCGCCGCCTTCAACTCGGTGTCGTCCTTGGCGCGGGCGGCGGCTTCGTCAGACTTCTTCTTGGCGATCTGGTCCAGCAGGTCCTGATACTCCGCCTGCCGGTCCATGTAGTCCTGCACCTGGCTCTGGCGGTCGAACTCTGCCAGCGCGTCACCTTGCTTTACCTTGGTTCCGGCCGGAGTCAGCTTGGTGATCACCATCTGACCGCCTCGCGACCCCTCCAGCCTGGGCGCGAGGACAGGAAAAGAACGAACCGCTTGCACCGTGCCGCCGATGCGCAGCACCTGGACGAAATCGCGGCGCACCGCCACTGCCGTACCCGCTGCCCGGCCGGCTGACGCGTTCCGGCTGGCGCGCGTGGCTGCCCACTCGGCGAGCGCGATCACTACCAAGGCAATCGCCAGCGCCGCCACCCAGTAGCCTCTGCGTGGTTGCGGCTTGCGAGATGGCGTTTGAGAGGGAACCGGGACCAGTTGAGGGGCAGGCCGGGCGGGCGGCGGGGATTGCACCTCCGGCGGCATTTCGGGAAGCGGCGTCGCGGTTCGATTCAAGATAGGTTTCGCAAAGTCAGCCACGGAGGCCCCTCCGAGTTTCCGAGCAAGCTTAAAGGACAGAGTACAACCGGGACGCGGTAAGCGCCAGTTCTTTAGACTGGCCCTCTGGGCAAAAGGTTACCCGTATTCCCAGAGCAGAGGCAACGTGAGCGCAGCAGCTTTCAGCTCAATAGCAGGGTGATGAAAAACCCGGTTTCGAGCGGTTTTCGTAGCGGCGCCCTTTAGGGCGGCACTTTGAATTCAACAAGATGCCCGGCTAAAGCCGGCCTCTACGAGAGCCAAGACGGGTTTTTCATCACCCTGATAGGGGGGAACGAGAGCTTTGCGCTTGCAAGCGGGAGGGGCGGAGACCGGGGAGAAGGCGGACGCCGCATAGTCGCTACCACCGCCACGGTTTGGGATCGGAACTGTGTTACATTAAGCTAGGATCGAGGTGGATAAATCATGCCGACGACGGTTGCTTCGCTGATCGAGATCGACAGCAAAGGAGTGGCTTGGATTGCGGGTGCCAACACTAAAGTGGTTGAAGTGGCTCTCGACAAGATCGCTTACGGCTGGAGTCCCGAGGAAATGCACTGCCAGCATCCCCACCTGTCTCTGGCGCAGATTCATTCCGCCCTCGCCTATTACGACGATCACAAAGAGAAGATGGATGCCGAAATTGAACGTCGACAGCAGGAGGCGGAAGCTCTTTTGGCCGAGTTCTCAGACCCGGTCTTTCGCCAGAAACTCCTCGACCTGAAGAACCGACGTTGAGTTTACGACTCTACATGGATGTTCACGTGCCCTACGCGGTGACCGTGCACTTGCGGTCCCGCGGAGTGGATGTCATCACTGTCCAGGACGACGGGGCGACGGAACGGGAAGACTCGGCTCTGCTCGATCGAGCATCGACTCTGGGGCGAGTGTTGGTGACTCAGGACGAAGATTCGCTCAGGGAAGCGTCGCGGCGACACAGGAGCTCCGTGCCCTTCGCAGGCCTCATCTACGCCCACCAGCTCACAGTGACCATCGGCGAGTTGGTCGGCGACCTGGAGTTGATTGCTCATGTTCACGATCCCAATGAATGGGTAAGCAGGCTGCAGTACCTGCCGCTAAGGTGAGGCTGTCAGAACGGCCTGCTGAGAAGTGCGGCCGGTTAAACACACGAGGGGACGCCGTCCTCATGGACACTTATCCCGACCGTGATCAACTGAAAAGAGAAGCCGCCGAATCGGCGGTGGCCCAGGTACAGGATGGCATGATCGTGGGTCTCGGCACCGGATCGACGGCGTGGTTCGCGGTGGAGGCCGTCGGCAGGCGCGTGGCGGAGGGACTGCGCATCGTCGGTATCGCCACCTCGGAGCACACTCAGGAACACGCACGCAGTTGGGGGATTCCGATGTCCACCCTGGCCGAGAATCCCCGCATCGATCTCACCATTGACGGCGCCGATGAAGTGGAACTGGGCGCACTCGATCTCATCAAGGGCGGCGGCGGCGCCCTGTTGCGCGAGAAGATCGTTGCCAGCAGTTCGGCGCGCCTGGTGATTATTGTGGACGAGGCCAAGCTGGTGGAACACCTGGGTGCGTTTCCCGTTCCCGTCGAGGTGGTCCCGTTCGGATGGCAGGTCACGGCGCGACGCGTGGCTGAGCTGGGAGGCAATCCTACACTACGCTCCGGTTCGGATGGGAAACCTTACGTCACGGACGGCGGTCACTACATTCTCGACTGTCGCTTCGGGCCTATCGCGTCGCCTCGCCGCCTGGATGGCGAGTTGAACGCCGTCGTCGGCGTTGTGGAGCATGGCCTTTTTATTGGAATGGCTTCGCAGGTGATCGTGGCTGGTGCCGGCGGCGTAAGGGTGTTGGGAAGAAACGATGAATGATGAATGATGAACGAAAAAAGAAGAGAAGGAGACAGAAGACAGGAGACACAGAATTAAGACCTGTCTTCTGACTCCTGTCTTCCTCTTTTTTCGTTCATAATTCATCGTTCATCGTTTCTTCCAGGAGTGTTTCATGGTTAATTGCAATTCTTGCGGTGCACAGGTTCCCGACGCCGCCCGTTTCTGCCCGTCATGCGGGGCGCCCACCGTGTCCAGCCTCGATGCGACGGCGGGTGCTACTGCGACGGGGCCCTTGCCTCCAGCTTCCCCACGACCGACGCCGGGTCCAGGATCGAAGCCTCGCCTTGCGGTAAGCGGTTCGGGCGTCCCCCGCAGTTCCAGCCCTTCCAGCGGACTTTCCAGCGAAGGCCGGTTTCTGCCTGGCACTTTGCTGGCCAGCCGCTACCGGATCATCGCCGTGTTGGGAAAGGGCGGGATGGGCGAGGTTTATCGCGCCGACGACCTGACACTGGGCCAACCGGTGGCGCTGAAGTTCCTGCCGGAATCGGCGGCGAAAGATTCAACTACCCTGGAACGTTTTCGCCACGAAGTTCGCACCGCGCGGCGCGTGTCGCACTCGAACGTCTGCCGGGTGTACGACGTGGGCGAAGTGGAGGGCCAGACGTTCCTCTCCATGGAATATGTGGACGGCGAGGACCTGGCCTCGCTGTTGCGGCGCATCGGGCGCCTGCCCGGCGATAAGGCCCTGGAGATCGCCCGCCAGCTTTGTGCGGGCCTGGCGGCGGCGCACCGGGAGGGCGTCCTGCATCGTGACCTGAAACCGGCGAACGTCATGCTGGATGGCCGAGGCCGCGCGGTGATGACCGATTTCGGCCTGGCTGGCTTTGCCGACCAGATCACCGGGCACGATGTGCGCAGCGGCACGCCGGCCTACATGGCGCCGGAACAACTAGCAGGCAGGGAGGTGACCGATCGCAGCGACATCTACTCGCTGGGTCTGGTGCTCTACGAAATCTTCACCGGCAAGCGCGCTTACGACGCCGAGAAACTCGCCGACCTGGTGAGGCTGCGCAGCGAAAAACCGCCCAGCAGCCCGTCGACCTTGGTGAAGGATATCGATCCGGCGGTGGAGCGCGTGATTCTGCGCTGCCTGGAACCAGATCCTGCGAATCGGCCCGCTTCCGCATTGGCGGTGGCCGCGGCACTGCCGGGAGGAGACCCGCTGGCGGCCGCGCTGGCGGCGGGCGAAACGCCTTCGCCGCAGATGGTGGCCGCGGCGGGCGAGACCGAGGGCATCGCGCCGCGAATGGCCGTGGCCGGCCTGGCCGCGGTGATCGCCGGCCTGGCGATCTCGGTTGCCATCGGGTGGCACATCAGCGGCCTCGAGCTAATGCCGTCACTGCTGCCTCCCGACGTTCTGGCCGTAAAGGCACAAGAGACCATCAAGAGTCTGGGCTATCCGGAGTCACCCGTTGACCACAACGCCGAATTTTATTACGACACGGACTTCACCAACTACGTCCACGACCACGACCTGCCGCGTCCCAACTGGGCCAAAGTCCTGTCCGAACAGCCGCAAGTGCTGCTCTACGCGTATCGGCAGAGCCCTGTGTATCTGGACGCGGATGGGTTTCAAGACCTCTCCCTGACGCCCGGTGTCGTGGTGTTTTTTGATCCGCCGACGATTCAGTCGGGCATGATCAACCTCATCCTCGATTCCCAGGGTCGGCTTCGCTACCTCCAGGCGATTCCGAAGGAGGTGGATCCGAATCCGCCGCCCGCGATCCCGCTGGACTGGAAACCCCTCTTTTCGGCTGCCGGACTTGATCTGGCCGCCTTCCGCGCCGCCGAGCCGCAATGGCTGTCGCTCGCCGCGTTTGACGCGCGCGCCGCCTGGACGGGCACCTGGCCTGGCTCCGGGCGTCCTTTGCGGATCGAAGCGGCTGCCTGGCGCGGTAAGCCAGTCTACTTCTCCTTGATTGGACCCTGGACCACGCCCGACCGGTCGCAGTATTCCAACATGACGGCCGGGCAGCACGCCGGACAGATCATGGAAGTTATCATGGCGATCCTACTTCTGAGCGGCGGGGCCTTGATCGCGCGCCGGAACTATGCCGCGGGCAAAGTCGATCTGCACGGCGCTCTCCGGTTGGCAAGTGCAGTCCTTGTGATTGAAATCGCCATCTGGGTGTGCCGGGACCACTTTATCCCGACGCTTGCGACCTTTGGACGCTTCATCATCTGTTTGAGCACGGGCCTGTTCCTCTCCGCCGCCATCTGGACGCTCTACCTGGCGCTTGAGCCTTACGTCCGCCGACGCTGGCCGCAGGCCATCATCTCCTGGAGTCGCTTGATGGCGGGCCGCTGGCGCGATCCGCTGGTAGGCCGCGATGTCCTGTGGGGAGTCATCATGGGTGTGGTGTGGGCAGTGGTGGTTGGCGTGGGCCTGCTTGCGCTCAAACGGGAAGGGGCTCCGCCTCACCTGGGCAGCCAGAGTCTTCTTCTCGGTGGCCGGCAAGCGATAGGTATCTGGCTGTTGGAAATCGTGCAGTCCATCCTTGGGACCCTCGAATTCTTTTTCGTCATGTTCTTGCTCAGAGTGGTACTGCGCAATAGATGGCTGGCGATGCTCGGTTTTGTGGCGATATTTGCAACGCGGAATACCCTCGGGGGCGATCATCCTCAGTACATGGCGGCGGTGTGGCTGGTGGTCTTTTCCATCGCCGCGTACGCCGTCACCCGTTTCGGCCTGATCACACTGGCCGTGGCCATCTTTACGGCCAACATCGTCCTGAATATGCCCTACACCTTGGATTTTTCCAACTGGTACGCGCCAGCGGTTTTCGGCGTGCTCCTGAGCTTTGTCGCCATCGCAGGCTGGGGTTTCTACACCTCCCTGGGCGGCCAACGGTTGTGGAAGGAAGACCTGTTCGAATAGCGGCAGCGTGAATTGACGATTGTCGATTGACGATTGACTATTGGAAGAAAACGTAGCTCGGGTCGTCTTTGCCAATCGTCAATCTTCTCGACTCCTCCCTGAACTTTCTCCCCGACGCCGGACCCAACTTGTGCGTTCGTCACACGCCTCTGTGACGACCGTTACAGAGTCCCAGTTCGTGGTTTGTATACGCTGCATATGTACCTTGGGGCCAGGGATGATTCCGCTGGCGAATTACAAACTGTGGCGCCCTAATTCAACTTAGAACGGGCAAGCGCAGAGAGTTGAATCAGCAGTCCCGGCAAGGAAAGGAGCAAGAGAATGCGTACGCATCTAGGGTGTACTGGGAGTGTTGCGCTGGGCGTGCTCAGCGAAGAAACTCAACAGAAGCTGGAAGCGATCGAGGCGATCTGGCTTGAGTTCTCACCTGATCCGCCATCGTTGGTGGTAAGCCACGTCCAACCCGACGTGATTTCGGCACCGAGGGAGATCGCTGGGGAGCTACTGGACTTTCTCAGCCACTTGTCAGACGTCGAGCGCAGGGCGGTCCCCGGCGGCGCCCTCTACTATCTCGATGAGCAAAGTGGACAGTACTTCCGGCTGAGGGTGTGGCGGGGCGGTAATCTCACGGTTTCCTGGGCACATCCCGACTATGCCGAAGCCAAGTGGATTCCTTACGAAGGCCAGACCTCGGCTGTGGTTTTCGAGCCCTATCAGTGCCTGAATGGGTCGGTGAGATTCGAAGCCTTACCGGGTGCCTTGGACGAGGTGAGAACGGCGCTGGAGCGCCCGGGAGGTCTTTGTCCGCAGGGTGAGTACGAAATCCAGCCCGTGGGGGATGCCGTAGTTCTTTCTCTCCGCGATGTCAATTCCAATGTGTTAACCCTTCTGGACGCCCTCCGCAAGGCGGCTCAGCCCGGGTCGATTCAGGGACAGGTCGAGGTCACTTCTTTTCGGGCCGGCGACCTGGACGACTATTGCCGGTTTGTCTTTAAGGACCGCGATGTGTGGTTGGTGAGGCCGTCCCTGTGGAACGATGCGCCGGGAGTGCAAGTTGTGGCGCCGGAGCCGGCCGATTGCGCGGTGAAGTAGATCTGCCAGCAAGTTTTCGGTCGTCAGTTTGCAGTTCTCAGTTTCTTCAGCTTCGCCTTAGAGATCATCGAAGGGACGCGGGGCAGGCAAATCAGCACTGGAAGCAGAACTAAAAACTGATTACTGAAAACTGAGAACTAAAGGGTGCCGAGACTTCTCTTACGGAGATTTCCCAATGATGGACTACGGATTCACCGAGTATCAGGCCGCCATTCGCAACTTGGCGCGCGAGGTGGCGGAGAAGGAGATCCGTCCGGTTGCGGCGGAATACGATCGCGAAGGCAAATTCCCGTGGCCCATCGTGAAAGTATTGGCCGAGACCGACCTTTTCCGGGTGTTCATTGATGACGCCTATGGCGGCCTTACGGAAGGCACTCCCATCATGAACATGGTGATCGTGACCGAGGAGCTCTCCAAAGCCTGCGGTGGCATTGCCTTGAGCTTTGCCGGCACGGCGCTTGGCACCATCCCTATTCTCCTCGCCGGCAGCGAAGAGCAAAAGCAGCGCTGGCTGCCCGATATCGCCGCCGGCAAGAAGCTGGCGGCTTTCGCCCTGACCGAGCCGCAGGCGGGCTCTGATGCCGCCGCGGTCCGCACCACCGCCATCCGCGACGGAGACCACTACGTCCTGAACGGCACGAAGCAATGGATCACCAACGGCGGCGAAGCCGAAATTTACAGCGTGATCGCCCTCACCAACCCGACCAAGGGTCCGCGCGGCGCCTCGTGCATCGTGGTGGAGAAGGGAACGCCCGGGTTTAACTTCGGCAAGAAGGAGGACAAGCTGGGTATCCGTGCCTCCGCCACGCGCGAACTGGTGTTCGAGGATTGTCGGGTGCCGGCGGAGAACTGCCTCGGACGCGAGGGTACGGGCTTCATCACCGCCATGAAGACCTTTGACGTGTCCCGGCCTGGCGTGGGTGCCCAGGCGCTCGGGATTGCCCAGGGAGCGCTGGACCTAGCCTTGGAATACTCGTGCACGCGACGCCAGTTCGACGCCCTGATTGGCTCATTTCAGGGATTGCGCTTTCTCCTCGCCGACATGGCCATGAAGGTGGAAGCCGCGCGCGCCCTCGTCTATGCCACCGCGCGTCACATCGACAAACAACCCAAGGAACGTCCCACCCTCTATTCCGCCATGGCCAAGTGCTTTGCCTCAGACGTGGCCATGGAGGTGACCATCGATGCCGTACAGGTCTTCGGTGGCTACGGCTACATGCACGATTACCCCATCGAGAAATACATGCGCGATGCCAAGATCACCCAGATCTACGAAGGCACTAATCAGATTCAGCGCGAGGAGATGTCGAGGGTTCTCCTGAGCGGCTTCCGCAGCAAGAGCGGGGTCGCCAGCGCGGCCTGAGGGCAGGCCCGTGGTAAACTTGAGTGGGGCGGTCGCATGAACCGAGCATCGGACTGGTTAAGACAAGCGGAAGACGACCTCCGCGCCGCAGAAGATTCTGCCGCGACCGGACATCACGAGTGGGCGGCCTTTCAGTCGCAGCAGTCGGCCGAAAAAGCTGTCAAGGCGTTGGTTCAGTTCTTACATGGCTCCGTCCGAGGCCACTCCATTACCGACATTTTGCAGCATCTCTCGGCGTCCGTGGCGGCGCCGACAACGATTCTGGACGCGTCGCGAGAGTTGGATAAGGTTTATGTCACCGCGCGCTACCCGAACGGCTTTATGTCCGGAACGCCGTCTGATTACTTTACCGAAAAGGACAGCGCCGAAATGATCGGTCATGCCCGAAGCATCCTGGAATTCTGCCGAAGTCAGATTCATTGACCGCGACCAGGTGATTCGCGACCTTCGCCATGCGGTGGCCGAGGCCAAGGTCCGCTATCCCGAGATCGCGAAAGTGTACCTCTTTGGCTCGCTAGTCCAGGGCACATGGACGGCCGATAGCGATGCGGACCTGATCATCGTAGTCCGGAGAGAGTTCAAAGTTTTCTCTGAGAGTTGCCCCTACCAGATCTACGCTCCCTCCATCCCCACGGACTCCCTGGTTTATTCGGAAGCTGATTTCGAGAGGCTGAGGAGCGATCCTGGCAGTTTTCTTGCCCAAAACCTAAAGTGCGCCGTCGAGTTGTAGCGCCCACCAGCTTGGCTGGGCGGTGAAAAACTCGATCTTAGGAGTTGCTGCTGCCTCGCTCGTACACACCATTGCGCCTGCCAGCTATCGCCGTTTCTTCGTCGCCGCGCCGGGCGGAGCGGGTTCCGGCATGTAGATGTGGAAGTCACCGGGGGCGTGGGTATGTTCGAACTGGATCGTGGTGTGATGGATGCCGAATCCGGAGGCCAGCACGTCGCGCAGGCACCGCGCGATTCGCTCGCTTTCCGAAGTGGGCATATCCAGAATGCGGATGTGGCAGGAGAGCGCTTTGCTCTCGGAGCCGAGGCTCCAGATATGCACGTCATGCACCTCGCGGACCCCCTCGACGCCGAGCATGACCGCCGCCACTTCTTGCAGGTCCATCCCCTTGGGAAGGCTTTCGAGCAGGATATTGGCGGACTCGGCGATGACGCCGGCTGACGACCAGAGGATCATGCCCGCAATCAGAAAGGCCAGCAGAGGATCGATGAGTGGCTGACCGGTGACGCGGATGAGCCAGGCGCCGCCGATGATGGCGAGATTGGAGAGGGCATCGCCCAGATTGTGGATGAAGACGGCTCGCAAGTTGAGGTCCTGGTGGCCGCGAGCGAGCGAGACCGAAATGACCCCGTTGATGACGAAGGCGACCACTCCTACCGCCAGCATGGTGCGGGCGGCGACGTGCTCGGGGCGCACCACCCGTTGGTATCCTTCGTAGCAGAGAAAGAGCGCCACCGCCACCAGAATGAGGGAGTTGACGAAAGCGGCCAGCACGCCCGCCCGCTGATAACCATAGGTCCGCTGCTCGTCGGGCGGCTTGCGCTCAAAGTAGAGCGCGATCCAAGCCAGCGCCAGGGTGGGGACGTCGGAGAGGTTGTGCCAGCCGTCGCTTACCAGCGCCAGGCTATGGGAGAGCGCGCCGGTGACGAACTCGGTGGCCACCAAGCCCAGGGTGATCACCAACGCCAAGCGAATCGCCCAGGTCATGGAGCGTGTGTGTCCGTGCAGGTGCATCGCCGCTCGCCACTGTATCTTCTTAAGTGTAGGACAAACCGAGAACAGGTTAAAGCCAGCGCCGCACGAGGCGGGCGGCCAGGCGCGCCTTCTGGGCAAGCGGCATTCTCCCGATCACCGTGGACGAGGCGCCCTTGAAGTAGCGCGTCATCTCGCGGTACTCCACGCGCGCATCCACCACCGCGAGACTGCCCGAGGCTAGGGCCGCCCGCAGTTGCAGCTCGATCTCGCCGTCGTTCGCGATCAGAAAGTAGTTGGCTCCGTAAGCCTTTGCCAGGGCTTCGAAATCGGGATTGTGCAGCTTAATGGCACCGGTCCGACGGAAGATCTTCTCCTGCGCCTCGCGGATGATGCCGAGCTCGCCGTCGTTGAAGATGAGCACGATGGGGTCGAGGCCGAGGCGAGCCGCCGTCACCAATTCCGTGCCCGTCATCAGGAAGCTGCCGTCCCCCACCACGCCGATCACCTGGCGCGAGGGACAGGCCAACTTGGCGGCGATCATGGCCGGCATGGAGTAGCCCATCGACTGGTAGTCCGTGGGCGTCAGGTAGCTGCGCCGCTCGTAAACCGGAAAGTACTCGGCCACCCAGAATTGATGCCCGCCGCTATCCGTGGTGATGATGGCGTCGCGGGCCGCGAGCTTGCGCAACGTCCACATCAGCTTCGCCGGATTCACGCTCGATTCCCAGGCCGGCTCGCTCTCCACGCGGACCGCAAACTCGGCCCGCCACGCCTCGATTCGGTTGATAAGCCGGGTATCGGGAGGGCGTGAGCGAACCTCGGGGTCGTGGTCGAGCGCCGCCACTAACCACCCGAGTGCGGCCTGCGCGTCGGCGGCGAGTCCCAGAGTGGCCGGCATATTCCTTCCCACTACGTCCGGGTTGATATCGATGTGGACTAATTGCTTGGGCCGGGGAAAACCGTAGGCCCCGGTGGCGACCTCGCCGAACTTGCAGGCGACGGCCAGCACGAGGTCGCACTCGGCGAAAACGTCCTCGGCGATCGCCGTGCCGGAAGCGCCGAAGCCGAAGCCCACGGAGTAGGCGAAGTCCTCCGGCACCACGCCGCGCCCGCCGAGTGTAGTGGCAATCGGCGCCTGCAACAGTTCTGCCAGGCGCATGAGTTCTCCGCGGGCGTTGGAGGCCCCGAAGCCGGCGTAGATGCCCACGCGTCTTGCCGCGCGCAGCAGGTGGAGAATCTTCTCGATGGTCTGCGGATCCGGCGGAGCGGGGGCCGGTCGCGACGCGGGTTGCCTCGCCTGTGCCCGCCACATGAACAAATTGAATGGCACCTCCACCACCACGGGACCTGGCTCGCCGGTCGTCGCAATCTCGAAAGCTCGCCGGATTTCGGGGTAAATGTCATCCGCGTTCTCGATGCGGATAGCCGCCTTGGTGATGGGTCGCGCCAGCTCCGCCTGCAGCATTTGGTGAAGCTGATACTTGAGCGTGGTGTCGTTGCGTGGGCCGGGGATGATCACCACCACGGGCGACGAATCCAGCAGCGCCTCGCCGATGCCCGTGAACGCGTTGGTCAGCCCCGGACCCGGTACCGTGAGGGCGCAGCCTGCCTTGCCGGTGACGCGTGAGGTAGCCTCCGCCATGAAGGCCGCGCACAACTCGTGCGTCACCAAAACGGTTTCGATCCCTGAGTCTTGCAGCGCGTCGAACAGTTCCAGGTTCTGGACTCCCGGAATGCCGAAAATGCGGTCTACCTCCTCCGCCTTTAACGCACTTATAATCAACTCAGCACCGCTCTGCATAGTTTCTCCAGAGCCTTATCTACAGATTTTCGCAGATTCGGTCGCGGTAGACTGTAAACGGTAGACAGCATAAGGGCACCAGAACCCGGCATCGATGGCCCGTATATCATCTACCGCCTGCCGTCCACCAAAAATCCCTCACACCCACTGAGCAATGTTCCGCGTCAGGTACTCCGCCGTTCGATCCGCCAGGGCCATGACGGAAAGATAAGGATTCACCTTTGCCGAGGTGGGAAACACGCTGGCGTCGCACACGAAAATGTTCCGCGTGCCGTGAAGCCGGCCGTAGGAATCCACCACCGAGTTCTCGAGGGACTTGCCCATGCGGCAGCCGCCCTGCGGATGGGCAGAGGCGATCGGGGCCTGGCCGCGGCGGAAAAACCGCGGGTGGATCTCGTCCTCCAAATCGGCGGCGCTCGCCGTGGCGCTGACGGCTCCCGTACGCGAGGCAGGGATCAGCGCCGTCTCCGCGCCGGCGGCGAAAAAGACCTTCGCCGCGCTGCGCATCGAATGGACCAGACTGTTCACCGATCGCTCCGACAGCCGGTAATCGAGCACCGGCGGACCCTCGCGTGGCGCCGTGAGGCGGTTGGCCTCATCAGGCTCGTCGAGTTCAAGCACGATCGCCGACATAAAGCGCCGGTACTGCTTCATCCACTCCTGGTGGTGAATCCCGAAGCCGGGCAGGTTTCTCGCCGTGACGCCGGGGAAATAGAACGCTGTCTCCAGCAGGTAGTGATGCGACTCGGCGAATTCGTCGGTGTAGAAAGTCTTGGGATAGCCGCGAAACCCGAGAACCTCGTGCGGCAGGATTCCCGAGAGCGTCACCGCCGGATGCAAGGTCATGAATTTGCCGAGCGCCGGGCTCTGCTTGGGGAGCGACGAGCGTAGAAGAATAGCCGGCGTGTGGAGCGCGCCCGCGGCCAGGATCACCAGCTTGGCGCGAAACAACGCCAAACCGGGCGCAGCCTTCCACTGTACGGCGTCGGGAGGCGGTGCGGCAGCCATGGCCACCACGCCTTTCTCCCCGACCTGAAGAGCCGTGCAGGTGGGAATCAATTCCACGCCCTGCGCCAGCGCGCGCGGAATATGGACCTCAAGCGTCGATTTCTTGCTGCCGTTCCAGCAACCGAGATTGCAGAATCCACAGCCGTTGCACTCGAGCGTCGCCGCCAGCCGGATTGGCAGGCATTTCCATCCCAGCGACTGGCATCCGGCGCGAAACAACCGGTTGTTCTCGTTCACGCGCTCTTCCGGCATCTCGCCCACTTCCAGCTCACGCTCGAGCCGCGCAAAACGGTGGTCGAAATCGGCGGGATCGAAGTCCGCGACGTAGTTGCGCTGCCAATCCTCCAGGACGGCGCGGGGCGTCCGAAAAGTCACGGCCGTGTAAACCGTGGTGCTTCCCCCGACGCACCGGCCGGCGGCGATGCTGACGGAACCGTCGCAAACATAGAACGCGCCGCGTGACCAGAACAGCTTCGACATCTCGTCTTCGCGCTGGGTGAAGGATTCGCGGGTGTAGTACGGCCCGGCTTCGAGCATGGCGATCCGCGCGCCTTGTTTCACCAGCGGACTCAGCCGCTCGGCGAGCACGCCACCCGCCGCGCCGCTGCCTACGATGACGATGTCGTAATCCAGAGTGGTCATAAGAAGGTAGACTGTAGACTGTATCCGGCAGACAGGGCCCTGTCTACGTCAACAGTCTACCGGTTGCTCCAGCACTGGGAACGTCACCCCGCCTCTCGGAAAAATGGCCACCGTCGCATGACGTGGCGCCCGGGTGGCGGCGCGCCGGACCACCTCCTCTGGCTTGGCCACGATCCGGAAAGTTCCAAGCTTTTTGGCTTGGTCATCGGTCAGCGTCGGCGCATAAGCCAGGACCTCATTGCGCTTCAAGATCTGCAGCCCATAAAGCGCGAGGAATTTCTCCTCTACTTCGAGGTCACGCCGAAAGCGGTTGAGAAATCTGAGCATCTGGTCGCGGTTCATCATCCGCACCAGCGCCTTCAGCAACGGTCGCGGCAGGCTGCGCCCGGAGATCTTGAAATCGCCGATACCTTCGCTGCAGCGCAGAAAGGCCAGGATGGTCCCGCCCTCTTTCACCGCGCCGAGCAGGTTCCCGATACACTTGGCGCTCTGGCGCAGGTCCGTATCCATGGGCGCGGAATCGGTGATGATCACGTCAGCCGGCTCCGGAATGGGGACGCCGTAGATGGTGCGCGCCAACTTGATTCCCTCGCGATGCGCATGCTGCGCGTGGCCGGCGAAAATTCGCACGATTTGCTGGCTGGCATTGAGCACCGCGTTCACGAGGAAGACCTCCTTGCCCAGGAGGCCGGCGGCTTCTTCGAGGTCCCGACGCAGCGGATTCGTTTCCGGGTCGGCGCCCACCACTGCCGTCTCGCTGCCGGAAGCGCCGCACAGATGATTGCTGGCGATGGTCTCGGCGCCGGCACAACCCGGCACCAGTAGCTTCAGCCCGCCGCCAAAGCCCGCCAGCACGTGCGGCTCGATGGAGCCGATGGCAATCACGAGGTCCGCGTCCACCAGGCGTCGGTTGAGATAGACCTTCGTGCCGGCGCGCGTCACTCCCCGGAAAACGAGGTTGGCCGCGTCGTAGGCATTGTGGTTTTCCCAGCGAACGTCCTGCAGACCGGCGCTTCCCACCTTCCGCTCCATCTCAGTCGCCGTCATCGGCCGGTGGACGCCGAGCGCGGATAGGATCAGCAGGTTTTCGCGCGTTGCTCCCGCAAGCTCCAGTTGGCGCAGCAATTGAGGAAAGAAAAGGTGCGTGGGGGTGGGTCGGGTGAGATCGTCCACCACTATGACGACCTTCTTGTCGCGAAGGTCTCGGCCGGCGAGTGGGCCGACAGCTTTGGACCCGATGGGCCCGATCGGTTCGGACAGGGCGCGTGCGAACTCGTCCTCGACCGACGTGCAAGCTGGAATGCTCTTTGGCTGACCCTCGGCGATCACGCGCCAGTCAGCCGGCAGCTCGATTTCGATCTCCGTCTCGCCCCAGGGCAGCTTGGTTTTCATGGCTCCGCGTCCACTAAGAATTGCCGATTGCCGATTGACGATTCTCCGACTCAAGCACCGGACCCGGATATCCGATCATCGGCCACGACTCAGGCTGCGTGTAGAACGCGAGCAACGCCAGATTGCGGAGGCTGGAGAACCCGAAGCGAAAGGTCCGAACCCGGGAAAGCTCCCACGCGCGCATGTAGAGGTCCTGCTTCGCTGCCGGCAGTCGCGTGAAACGCCTTCCGAAAAAGAGCAGCGCGCCCCACTCGAAAACCTTCAGGAGCACCCCCAGCTTGACTCGAACCGTCTCCTCCTGCCCTTCCAGAAAGCGCTCCGCCGCTCGCAAAGTCAACTCCGACCCTGCGCCCAGAGCACTCTCGCCCTCGCCAGGCGCCACGCGAGCGGCGACAGCCAGAAAGGTCGCGGCGCGCGAGCCAGTGAAGAATGCCGATGTTGAAGTCACAGCGTCTTGCAAAATACCACATTTCAAGACGGAACGGTGCTTAACGCTGTACGCCAGAATCGGCAAGTACTCTCCGAGTGCGCCGGCATTACTGGTCACGACCGCAAGCTGAAAGAACCGCTAAAACGTCCGGTTTGCTCACTGCTGTTTACAGGCCTAGTCGACACGTTCTGCGGATGCCCTCCACCACTGCGTTCCACTGCCTTGTGTACTGCTTATGCGAACCGCCCGGCTCGCCCGAGCAGGATGTCGTAGTATACTGGCCTCCTACTTTTCTGCGTTTCACGAGGGTGGTTCCTTATGTCCGACATAACGCCTTATCTCGAACGGATCCGATCGTATGCGTTGGGTAACGATCCAATGGCGATGCAACGGGAGGCCCCTGAGGTCATCGCCATGCTGATCGAAGGAGTGCCGAATGACCGCCTAAGGCGCAGGCCTGAGGCGCAGAAGTGGTCGATTGTCGAAATCGTTGCCCATCTGGCGGAGGATGAGCTGGTCACGAGTTGGCGTTACCGGCAGATGCTCGAGACGTCCGGGTGCGCGCTTGCCGGTTTCGACCAGAACCTGTGGGAGCAATTGGGGAAATACGGCACTTGGTCTATGGATGAGGCGCTGGCAATGTTTCGCCTCTTGCGCCAGGCGAATCTGCGCTTGCTGCAGGATCTTAGCCCGGAGCAGTGGCGAGCATTCGGTGTACATGCGGAACGCGGGAGGATATCTGTCCATGATCTGGTGGTCCACATGGCCGGGCACGACCTGAATCATATCGAACAGATTCGACGAATCCTTGGATTGCATGAGACGGATGCGCGAACCCGAACCGCCGTGGGGTAAACCGCGGACGCGCTCATGGGGCCATTGAGGGGAATCCTGCCCGTGATGGAAGGAGATTCAGCATGAACGAGAAACGATGGTTCGCGAGCTTCACGTTGTTGTTGTCGCTGCTGGCGTGCGTTCGGGTGGCGCGCGCCGCGCCCGCCATTCGCGCCATGATTCTCACCGGCGAATCCGGCGGACCTTATCACGCGTGGCAGGAGACCACGCCGTACCTGTGGAGGATGCTCGAAGAGACGGGCCTTTTCCAGGTGGACGTGGTTACCGCACCTCCCGCCGGAGGCGATTTCACCAACTTCAAGCCGGACTGGGACCAGTACCAGGTTGTCGTACTCAATTACGATGCGCCGGACAACCGCTGGCCCGACGAGTTGACGGGTTCGTTCGAGCAGTATGTGAGAAACGGGGGAGGGTTGGTGGTGGTTCATGCCGCCGACAACGCGTTCCCACATTGGGGGGCGTACAACCAGATGATCGGCATCGGGGGTTGGCGCGGACGGGACGAGAAGGCCGGCCCCTACTGGTACTACAAGGATGGCAAGCTGGTGTCGGATTCATCCCCGGGGCCGGCGGGCAGACACGGGGCGCGGCTGCCGTATAAGATCGAAACCCGGGTCCCCAATCATCCCATTACCGAGGGGCTGCCAAAGATCTGGATGCAGGTCGGGGACGAGTTGTACGCAGGGCTGCGCGGTCCCGGCGAGAACATGACCGTCCTGGCGACGGCTTACTCCGAACCGGCTAACCGGGGAACGGGCCGCGATGAACCCATTCTCATGGTGATTTCCTACGGAAAAGGGCGGGTGTTTCACACCATCATGGGTCACGACCTCGCGGCGCTCAACTCCGTCGGGTTCATCACGATTTATCAACGTGGGACGGAATGGGCCGCTACGGGCAAGGTCACGCAGAAGGTGCCGGCGGACTTCCCGACCGCCGACAAGCCCAGTACGCGTGCCGAGTATAATCCGCCCGCCGGCTGGACTTCGCCGGTGGGGGCTCCGTACAAGTAGGGGCGGTCTCCGCCTGAAGGTAGACTGGTGAAAAACTGGCTCCGCCCACGGATCAACACGGATTAACACGGATACGTCTTTTG
>Ga0335081_10001902_pt1 | contig 33064 bp, 24 predicted proteins | sample Lox_Sample_35_FD_206713 | JGI IMG/M metagenome (GOLD analysis project Ga0335081, IMG submission 206713) | Soil microbial communities from Loxahatchee National Wildlife Refuge, Florida, United States - Lox_Sample_3.5 | ecosystem: Environmental > Terrestrial > Soil > Wetlands | place: USA...
TCGTTGTCCCAGGGTTTTTGGATGAAATTTGCGGCCCCGGCCTGCATGGCCTTCACGGCATTTTCCACGGTGCCGTAAGCGGTGATCATGATGACCGGCAAACCGGGCTCGTGCGCGCTGATCTCAGCCAGGATGTCCAGGCCATTGCGATCGGGCAGGGCCAGGTCGAGCAGCAGCAGATCGAATGGCCGCTCGCCGAGCCGTGCCATTCCCTCCGCGCCATCGCAAGCCGACTCTACTTCATAGCCTTCCAATTCCAGCAAGGTCTGGAGAGATTCGCGGATTTCGGCTTCGTCGTCGACGATCAGGATGCAACCGGGCGATGCATTCGATGTTTCCACGTGGCTACGATGGGTAATGAGAGCGGCTTCAGACATTCACAGCCTTCCTGGCCAGTGGGAAGTCAACGTAAAAAGTCGTGCCTTCACCGGGCCGGCTCTCCACGCGAATCTTGCCGGCGTGCTCCTGGATAATTCCATATGTCACGGCCAGCCCCAGGCCCGTGCCTTTGGGCTGGCCTTCGCGCACTGAGTTCTTGGTGGTAAAGAATGGATCGTAGATGCGATGAATATGCTCGTGCGCGATGCCGCTGCCGGTGTCCGAAACGATGACGCTCACGCCTTCGCCATTGGAAGTGGAGACGGTCAAAGTGCCGCCGCCGGGCATGGCGTCTTTGGCGTTGAGGAACAAATTCAGGAAAACCTGCTGCAACCTTCCCGGATTGCCGTTGATCAGCGGCAGGTGCTTGCACAATTCGTCGCGCACATGGACGCGGTTGATTTTGAACTGGTGTTCCAGCAAGGCCAGCGTATCGAGAATGATTTTGTTGACATTGACGTCGCTAAATTCACTACCGCTGGTGCGGGAGAAATTGAGCAGGTTGCTGACGATTTCCGAAGCCCGAAATGTCTGCCGCGTGATCTTTTCCAGCAGCGCTCCTTTTTGCGGATCGCCTTGCAATTGCTTCGACAGCATCTGCGTGTAAGAGGAGATCACCGCCAGCGGAGTGTTCACTTCGTGCGCCACCCCCGCCGCCAGCAGTCCAATGGAAGAAAGTTTATCGGCCTGCGAGAGCTGGGATTCGAGCTCGATGCGTTCGGTAATGTCATCCACGATAATGAGCCGGCCGATCACGTTGAACTTTCTCGTGACCAGGGGCGCGATGGCGACGTTCACGGTTCGCGTTTCGCCGGTCGGCGTGCCCAGCTTGAACTTGTACAGGTTATGGATGCCCGGATTCTGCCGCACCCGGTAGAACTCTTCGACGAAGGTGGCCGGAAACACTTCGCTCAGCGGCCGCGCCAGCGCTTGCGCCCGCGGCAGGGCATACATCACTTCCATCTGGGAATTCCAGGACTCGATGCGGTCCGCCAAATCGACCGCGAGCACGCCCACATTGATCGACTCGACGATATTTTCGTTGAAGTCTTTGAGCCGCTCGTACTCCGCGGCTTTTTGTTCGAGAGAGGCGTACAGGCGGGCGTTCTGGATCGCGATGCCGATGTAGTCGGCCAGCGTCTGCAAGAGTTCGATATCCTCGCTGGAGAGAAAATCACCCTCGACGGTTTTTCCCAAACCAAGAAAGGCGATGGTTTTCTGTTGCGCGCGGCAGGGAATGTAATAGTTCAGCTCCAGTTTGGCGATGGCTTCCTGCGCGCCCCCACTTTCGCGAGGCACGTAGCGGGTGTTTTCGAAGAACAGGTGCCCGGCTTCCATTTCCGGCCGCTGCACGTTGAGGAAGCCCAGATCGAAGCCGGCACTTTGTCCCATGCCAAACGACTTGGCCAAAACCCAGCGTTGCTGCTGCGCCTCGCCGGCGGAGAGGAAAATGGCCATGCGATCCACGAGCATGGTGTGCGACAGGCGATCCACCACGGAACTGAGCATCTTATCCAGATCGGTCTCGCCGCTGAGTTCACGCCCGAACTCGATCAGAGTTCGACGATAGTCGTAACGCGTGTGGTAAAAGAACTGGTCGATGCGTTCCTGGATCCATTTGCGCAGGGGATCGAAGAGCAGGGCCGTGATGACGATGGCGAGAATCAGACCGCGTGGGCCAGAACTCGGCACTTGCATGTGGACGAATTCGGCCACTCCCGCCACCACCGCGAAGTAAGCGCCGATAATCGCTCCCGCGGCCAGCGTGTAGATCATGCCGCGCTTGAAGATCAGGTCAACATCCATCAGCCGGTAGCGGAAGATTGCATAGCCGAAGGTCAGCGGTATCAATCCCAGCGACAATACGGAAATCTTCATCGCCGACGAGGGCAGCAAACCCAGCATGTAGGGGACAACGTAAAACACGGTGAAGGGAAGGACGGCCAGAATTGTGCCGCGCGTCACCCACTTCAGTTGCTGGCGCAGAATCGGTGTGCTGGCCCGCCGGTAGCTGTTCCACAGCACGACCGCTGCCACTACGAAGAAACTCGCCAGGTAGCCCATCTGCATGCGGTCCAGGTTCCAACGCAGGTGTTCGCTTGCGCGCAGAAGGGTCAAGGCCGCGATGTGGATTCCCAACAAGAGGAAGCCGGGAACATAGATCAGCGGCACCAGCCAGGGATTTTTGCGGACGAAACGTCGCCGCTCCGGGAAGGTCAGAACAAAATGCAGGAACAAGGCCGGAAGCAACATCCAGGCTGCGACGTTGCCCCAATAAATCGTCCAGTCAAAATCGTTCAGCTTGCCTGTGTACTTGAAGGAATAGAAAACGAACGAAGCCAGACAAAAAATGTAGAAATGCATGGAACCAGGGGCGGTCCAGCGGCGAAGCAGGACGTAAATTCCGATTCCCAGGTAAATCAGCGCGATTAACCGCAGCCAGAAGTTCAGGGAGCGCTCGGCCGGGGCCAGAATCACCGAGGTTTCCACGGGAATCGGGCCACGGTTCAGAGAGTAGGTCACTTTGGACCACACGCCCGCGCGGTAAAGCTGCTGTTCAAGAGAGGCGGCGCTCTTAACGTCCCGTTCATTGACCGAAGTCAGGCGGTCGCCAGCCTTGATGCCGGCCTTCGCGCCCGGCCCGTTTGCTTCGACACGGTCGGCCGTGAGCCCGCCGTTGCGCTCGACCCACCAAACCCCATCGGTAGGAACCGGAAATTCGTTTTCCTTCTGGAAATTGATCCAAGCCAGAACTACGGCAGCGGTGGTAAGCAGAACCAGAACCCCCGCGGTAAAACGAATTGGAAAGTCCCGATTCATGGACCGCAGCGGCACCACCCGCGGGCGCGAAACTCGCTGGTTTGGCTTATGCACGTTCGGTGCCACGGCTAACCACATCGCAGGATTCCTAACATGCTACAAAGAAACAACTTTTACGATTATAGATGCCTTGTGGAAAGGTCGCTATGAGTTTTGGAAGTGTTCTTTTGGATTTGGTAAATCAAAGCGGGACATAGTGTTACTGCGGTGGGACCTCCGATGGATCGGAGGTGCCGCTGGTTGATTGCCAGTTACAATCACAGTCTCCCGGGGCACAAGTCGTAGACGACGTAGCCCCGAATTGGGCCATGGTGCTGGATTCTGAAATCTCCGAATGTTGGGCCGTACTGGATGGAGCGCGCATGCGTTACCTGCGAGCCGGTTCAGGACCGCCCCTTGTGCTGGTCCACGGCTTGCTCGGCTATTCGTTCTCGTGGCGGTTTGCCATGCCAGTGTTGGCACAGTCGGCGGCCGTGTTTGCTGTCGATCAGGTAGGGGCCGGATATTCCGACCGGCCAGTAGATCTCGACTGCAGCTTCTCTGCATCCGCCAACCGTTTGTTGCGGTTTCTCGATCAAGCAGGCATAGCTTCCTGCGATTTATTGGGAACGTCGCATGGCGGCGCGGTTGCGATGATCGCCGCCTCGCTGGCGCCGGAGCGAGTGAAGCGATTGATTTTGGTGGCGCCGGTCAATCCGTGGTCTCCGCGCGGTAAGCTACTGGCTCCCCTGATCGGCAATGGCGCAATCGCGCCGCTACTTTTGCATTCGGCTCCGCTTCTGGAGATCTGTAACAAGGTCGTATTGCGGCGCATGTACGGCGATCCCCGAAGGATTGCTCCCGGCACAATGGACGGTTATTCAGCCCCGCTGCGGCTCCCGAATGCGCTGCGATATCCTCTCGGTGTGCTGCGTAATTGGAGCCGCGGCCTCGGCGAATTGCGCCAGGCCTTCCCCGGCATTCGTGAAATTCCTACGCTGCTGGTGTGGGGAACCTTTGATACCGCGGTACACCCAACCTCCTGTACCTGCCTTCGGCAGGAGTTTTCGCGCTGCCGGTTGGTGATGATGGAGGGCATCGGCCATTTGCCCTATGAAGAGGTGCCCGAGGATTTCAACCGGATTGTCATCGAGTTCCTGAACGCCAAACGAATTCCGTGAACCGCACGACAAAACGCGTGCTTGTGCTGATCGTGGGCTGGGGGTTCATTCTGGTCGGCATCGCAGGTTTGGTCTTGCCGATTTTGCAGGGCGTGCTCTTCATTGTGATCGGGCTGGTGATCCTTTCTACGGAATACGTTTGGGCGCATCATCTGCTGGCTCGGTTGAAGGAACGGTTCCCGAAGCTTGGGAGAACGGTGGACGAAGCCACGCACCGGGCCTCGAGGTGGCTGCAGCGCCTTACTCGCCAACGGGAGACGGATTGATGCTGCTCCGGGCGCGGTGCTAACCTCGAAATATCGAGTTATGCCGGATCGCGTCATCTCCGCTTTGGCCCCCGCCTCGTGCCCCGGTTTGCCCGCAAAACCCGACGGGCTGGGACGTTTTCTGCTCCTGGAAATCCCTTCGGTATGGGTGCGCTTTCTGCTCGCCCTTCTGGGCCTGGCGCTGGCGTTCGGCGCGGCGCTCTTTTCGACCGTGTCCCGCGAATCGGGGAACCTGTGGGCTACGCTGATTTTGGCGTCGCTCTCCTTGTTGCTCGCTACCATCGTGGGACTGACGACGGTGCCTTATCTGGCGCGCCGTGTTGTCGCGACTCGCTTGCGCGAGGCCATCGAATACGACGTGACGCGCGTCGGGATCTTTTATATCGTGACCGTCCTGCTGATTGGGATTGCCGCACTCAATACGGGAAATAATCTGCTCTACATCGTGGTCTCGGCGATGCTGGCGGCGGTCCTGGTTTCCGGAATTGCCTCAGCCATGGTCCTGCGCAAACTGGAGTTGGATATTCGTGTTCCGGAACATGTTTTCGCCGGGCGCTCGACGCCGGGGAAAATTGTGCTGCGCAACCGCCGGCGCTGGCTGCCTTCGTTTTCCATTCAGGTGATCTCAATCAAGGAAGCAGCCAAAGAAAAACACTGGGAATGGGTGCCGAGCACTTTTGCGTTTCCGCAACGGCGTCCGGCGCAGAAGCAGTGGTTCCGGCTTCCAGACCGCAAACTGCAACGCGTGACGGCAAGCGCGCCGCGCCGCATCTTCCAGGGCTCTGCGTACTTTCCCTACATTCCGGCCCGGATCGAGCTCAGCGCGGAACTCGAACTGCGTTTCGAGCGGCGCGGGCGTTACCGACAGGAGAGCTTTGGGCTGGCCACGCGTTTTCCGTTCGCCTTCCTGACCAAAATCCGGCGCATTCCGCTTCAGCGCGAAGTCATCGTGTATCCGCGCATAGATCCGCCAGACGAATTTTTCGAGGTCTTGCCCCTGATCACGGGAGAGTTTGAAACCTTCACCCGGGGGCGAGGCACTGATCTTTACCGCATCCGGGAATATATGCCGGAAGATTCTGCGCGGCACGTGGACTGGAAAGCCACGGCCAAGTCGGGCTCGCTGAAAGTGCGCGAGTTCAGCCGCGAGGACGAGCGCAAGCTGCGCATCGTTTTCGATAACCCGGCGCCAGAGATTATTTCTACTGCGGCATACGAAAATGCCGTGACCTTGACTGCTTCGCTGGGATGGCATTTCTCCGCGGAAGACGCCGACGTTTCTTTTGTCATGGGCGGCAACCGGGGCACCGCGGATATTTACGAGTTTCTGGCTTACCTGGCAATAGTCGAACCCGAAGCCGGAAAATCCCTGATTGAGGACCTGCAGATTTCCGACGACTATAACATCGTAGTCACCACGCGGCCGCGAGGCACGATTCCCGCCGCGTTGTGGGCATGTTCTTACTTTATTTTCATGGGAGACATGGCCGCGAAAAACGCGGTCATGTCCCGGAGCCAGAATTGATCGTGGAGACTATGCAGCCGACAGCACGGGATGGCGCATCCGAAGTTAGGAATCATTTCGTGAGGGCGGGCAGATTTTCAGCGGAGCGGGCAAGAATGAATCGTACTGAGGGCTCGAAGTTTGCGGGGCTGCTGGCGGCGGTGATTCTGCTGACCGCCTCGGCAATCTGTGCGCAGGCGCAGGACATCCCGGTTGGAACCACCATTCGCGTGCGCATGATCGACAAGCTCAGCAGCGAACAGAACCAAATCGGCGACACGTTCCATGCCACACTGGAAGAACCCATCGCGGTCAACAGCAGCGAGCTTTATCCCAAGGGCGCGGATGTGCTGGGGCGCATTACAGATGTGCACAAGTCCGGCCACCTCAGCGAACCGGGCGAACTGGATTTAACTCTTCTTACCATCAGCTCACACAACGCCGCCACTTCGGTGCGGGTGGAACCGCTGGTGATTAAGGGCGAATCGCACACCAAAAGCAATGCGACGAAAATCGGCGGCGGAGCGGCGCTCGGTGCGGTGATTGGAGCCATCGCCGGGGGCGGTAAAGGCGCGGGCATTGGCACAGCTGCCGGCGCTGCAGCCGGCACGGGAGCGGCGGCGGCAACCGGAAAGAAGCCTGCGACGGTAGATTCAGAAGCGGTGTTGACTTTCGTCACCAGCGCAACTCCGGCTCCTACGGCAACCGCAACCGCGGAAGAAAGTCCAAATCCTTCGCTCGCTGGCGCGAGCCCGTCTTCCGCTCAGACTCCCCCTCAGACCCCGGCTCCTGCGCCTCCAGCCACGCCAACTCCGCCTGCTTCTGCAAACCCAGCACCTGCCGGAGAGCACCCGGCCTTCACGCTGCGCGACCGCAGGATCATCCGCAATTGCGTGAGCGAGCACGAGGCGGATTTCCCACCGGGCACGACGGAGCTTTCCGAAGCTCCTCCTGGTACTGAGCCACAAATCTATCGCGGAGCAAAGCTCTCGCCCGACCAGCAAAAACAGGTGCAATCCTTGCCGCTCGCCTGCGAGCAGCAGCTTCCCGGCCTTCCCGGAGACCTGGAGCGCGTGGTCTATAACGGCCGCGTTCTATTGCTCGACAGCGATGGCCGGATTCGCGATCTATTCAACCTGGAAGACCGGCTTTAGGAGAGGCGATCTTCATCATTATCGTTATCTTTAACGTGAGTCCTGCAAAGTTCTGTCCACGTGATCGGTAAGCGGGGTAACCATTACCAAGCATTACTTCCGTACATTGACCATCCGGGGAATTCTGCTAGTTTTCTAATCAGGACAAAAGGTTGAGGTCTGCAATCGCGCTTTGAGCGGTTTGCAAACGACCATGAGTTCCAACGAACAGCTCGCGCTTTGGATCGCCCACCCCCTACTCCAATCGGGGGTGGCGGGCGTCATGTTGAAACGCAAACTCCACCGGGCGTTTCCAGTTTTCTTTACCTACATAATCTCTCAAATCGTGACCTTCTGTATTTTGTTTCCGCTCTACGAGACTGGGCATGCCGATGCCTTCTTTTGGGCTTACTGGATTTGCGCAGCCATCAGTCTTTCGATTGGCTTCAAGGTCATTCACGAAATTTTTCTGGATGTTTTTCGTCCCTATCACACGCTCAAGGACCTGGGGTCGGTACTCTTCAAATGGGCGGCGCTGGTGATGATCCTGGTGGCCTTTGTGGTAGCTGCAGGAAGCACGTCTACGGCACTCGATGCCCTAGGACAAGCCGTCATCACCGTGCAACGTTGTGTGCGTGTGGTGCAATGCGGTTTGATTCTGTTTCTGCTCGTCTTCTCGAGATATCTGGGAGTTTCCTGGAAGCAGCAAAGTTTTGGGATTGCGCTGGGGTTCGGCGGTTTTGCCGGCATGGAATTGGCCATGGCCACGCTGAACGTCGGCGGCCGGCTCGATCACGGGACCAAAGATCTCGGCATCATGATTTCTTACAACCTGGCCATCCTGGTTTGGCTGGCTTATTCGCTGGTGAAGAGTCCGGCGCGCGCCAGCAGCGCAACGCTTTTGACATCCCAACGCTGGGAGCAAAGCCTGACCGATCTGCACAGTCCGGCCGCCGACTCGCTCATTCCGATGTTCGAGGGCATGGTGGATCGTGCTTTCTCGCGCACGCGTCCCGATCATATGCCGTCAGATCACGTGCCGGAAGAAGTGGATCTCGTCCCGCCATCACCGCGCCGGCAAGTTGCCCCCGCCCGGGCTTCCGTCCTTTCAATTTCCCAGGCCGCCTCAAAAACATAGTGCCCCAAGGCGAGGCTTTCGATCTTGGTCGATAGTGGTTTTACTATCTTAATCAATTCCTGCATCGTCAATCTAATATCTTAGGTTGTTAATGTTGCAGTTTATCTTTTCATGGGCGCATCGCTGCGCTAGACGCCGATCTGCCGGCAGAAAGCTCTGGACTTGCGGCGAATCCACTGTATAATTCGCGCCCGAGGGGTTTCCCGCTCCCAGGGGGCCCGCATGCAAGGAGAACAATCCCATGAAACGTGCGATCAGGATGTTGATCCTGATGGTAGGTTTGGTTTGCACGTACGTGGTGGTCTCAACCCCAGCGCTCCACGCTGATGGTGGACCATCGCCGTGCGATCAGCATCACCTTTGCCCGCCCACTACTCGGTAGTAGGTCTGGCGTCAAGCAGAACTGGAGCCAGAAGAGGCAATTATTAGGATTTTCCCGGGCTCGCGATTGCGCCGCAATCGTCAGCCCTATTTTTTTGTTGCGCTGAAATGGCCGGCAATTTTCCCCGATAATCCCCGCGCAAGTTCGCCCGGATCGAAAATTGGCGGCCGACAGGCGAAATTCGTACAAAGGATGGCCGCACTCCTGGCCTGGCTTAGCGCCGGAATGTGAGGAATGCTTTCCGCCAGCGAAGGCGGCAGGTTTTGCGCGATGACTTCATTTGCGGCGAGCCTGAGAAATTGCTGATTGAAGGCAAAGCTGGCGGTTGCGGCTTGAGCCAGCTTGCCAGCGAGATCATCACTACCCACGACCACAACTTGAGTGTGGGGCCGCGTCAGGTAAATGACCGCGATCCCATAAGTAGCCGCAAAGATTCCGTACTTGCCGGCTGATCCGGCCAAAACTTCCAGGGTTTGTTCGGCCTTTTCGCGATAAAGCGGATCGTTCATATAGGCGTGAAGCCGCAACAAAGCAATCGCTGCCATGGGATTGCCAGCCGGCGTCGGCGAATCCTGAAACGGCTTGCGGCGCGCGCCCAGCACGCCCAAGGCTTTCTCATCCGGCAATGTTTCCGAGTCGAAAAATCCGCCCGAAGCTGGATCAAAGAAACGAGCTACCATGGCATCCGCGATAGCGCGGGCGAAGTTGAAATAGGTGAGATCAGAGGTGGCCTCGTAAGCGTCCAGGCAGGCGATTGCTGTAAAGGCGTAATCATCGAGCATTCCGGGAACGGCGCGATGCTCGGCGGCGGGGTCAGAGTATGCGATCACGTGCGCGAGGCCGCCTTCGGCGTTCCATCCCGCGCTCAGGATTCGGTCAAGCGACCGCAGCGCAAAATGCCGCGCGGCGTCGAGGTCGAGCACTTTTGCAGCCTCGAGATACGCAGAAATGCACAGCGCGTTCCAGCTTACATAGACAGTTTTGTCCACGTAAGGCGTGGGCCGCTGCAGCCGAGCGGCATACATTTTTTTCTTTGCCGATTCCAGGAGATCCTCGACTCTTGCAGGTGCAAGACTCAGACGCCTGGCGATCTCTTCAATCGAGGCGCGGACGTAAAGCACATTTTTTGCGGGATCGTGGTGCATCTCGCCGACTTCGTTGATGTCGTAATGCAGGCAAGCGACAGCACCTTCTTCTTCCGTGAGAACGGCTTTGACTTCGCCCACAGTCCAAGTGAAATAATCGCCGTCATCGTCCATGGAATAGTCGGCGTCCTGCGAGGAATAGAAGCCAGCATGTTCGCGGTCGCTCAGCCATTCATCCATCCAGCGGATGATGTCGCGGGCAACGCCCGCAAGAAACTCAGAGCCGGTCGCCTGATAGGCATGAACATAATTCTTCAGCAATTCGGAGTTGTCGTAGGACATCTTCTCGAAATGCGGGACAATCCAGCGTTCATCGACTGAATAACGGTGAAAACCCCCCGCCAGCTGGTCGTAAACGCCGCCGCGCGCCATTTTTTCGAGCGTAGTAACGAAAACTTCGCGCAACTGATCCTCTCCAGTTTGGCCGTATTGATCGATCAGCAGATCGAGAATTGAGGAGTGGGGGAACTTCGGCGCGCTGCCGAAACCTCCGTTGCGGGCATCGAACATGCCGAGCGCGGACTGCACGATATCGGCGACGATTTGCGATGAAACCTCGCCTTTGCCAGCCGGAGATTCCGCATTCGCGATCGCACCTTCGACTAACTTCGCTTGATCGACCACGTCGCCATGCTTCTCCTTATAGGCGTTGGCGATGCTGAGCAGTACGCGGCGAAAGCTGGGGCGTCCGTAACCCTCATTGGGAGGAAAATACGTTCCGCCGTAAAAAGGTTTGCCATCGGGCGTAAGAAATGCGGTGAGCGGCCATCCGCCCTGCCCGCTGACGGCTTGCACTGCGATTTGATAGCGGCTGTCGATGTCGGGGCGCTCGTCGCGGTCGACTTTCACCGCGATGAAATGCTGGTTCACGATGGCAGCAATTTCAGGATCGTCGTAGGACTCGCGGTCCATCACGTGGCACCAGTGGCACCACACCGCGCCGATATCGAGCAGGATGGGCTTGTTGTCACGCTTTGCGGCGGCAAACGCTTCGTCGCCCCACTCATGCCACTGGATGGGCTGATGCATGGCCGAGCGCAGATAAGCCGAAGAGGCGCGGGCGAGAGAGTTCAGGGTGGTAGTGCTCATATTGCAAGTGTAACTGTTTTGCGGGCGCGAACTGGGAACTAGCCGCTCGAAGACTGGGCCCTTTTGCCGACCACGGGCACCCATTACATGCACCAGGACATTGGCGCGCCGGTTATTTCTGTACTCTGACTTCTGCGTTCTGCGTTTGGGTCAGCCGCTTCGCAATCATGCGATACAGCTTCACGGCCTCACTCAGTTCCTTTTTCCCGACATACTCGCCCTCCGTGTGCGCCACGTGAATCGAGCCTGGCCCGATCAGCAGCGGCTCACCCCAGTTGCTGAGCGTGGGAATGTCGGTAGTGAACGACGCCACTATCGTGGGCAGGCCATCGAGGGTGCGCAGGCGGATGAAGGGGATCTCCAGCACAAATTCTACTTTTGCCAGATTGCCCACGGCAGCGACGATCTCGCGGCGCAGACCATCCGACGGTCCGACCAGCCGGTAGAGTAGTTGCGCTCTGGCGCGGTCGGAAATTACATTGGGCGCGCGGCCGCCTTCGATCACGCCGATGTTCATGGTGCACGGGCCGATACCTTCCGTAACCGGCAACTTCAGAGTGCGCACACGATCCAGCGCTTCGAGCAACTTGTCGATCGCCGATTCGCCAAGCTCCGGATACGCCGAATGCGCCATGCGCCCTTCGGCGATGATCTCCACGCGCAGGGTACCTTTCGATGCGATGGCCAGCTTGTTTTCAGTCGGCTCGCCGTTGATCAGAAACTTGCACCCCGGCGATTGCTGGTTGGCGACTTTCGCCCCCAGACTGTCTTTTTCTTCGCCGACTACGAATAGCAGACCAGGATAGATTCCCTCCCGGCGCAGCGATTCCGCCGCGGCGATCTGTGCCGCAATAATCCCTTTGGCGTCGCAGGAACCTCGCCCGTAAACCCGGTCCGCGTCCTCGGAGAAGGGGATGAACGGTGGCACCGTATCCATGTGCGTGGAAAATACCACTTGCGGATGCGGTTGTTCAGGGCAGGTAGCGTACACATTCTGGCGCGCGCCCTCGACCGGCATTTTGCGCGCATGGAATCCGCGCTGCACCAGATGCTCGAACAAAAAGTTTCCGACCGCCCCTTCATTGCCGGTGATGGACTCGATTTCCACCAGCTGCCGCGTGAGGGTGACGAGATCCATGCGTGAGAGCATACATGATGGCACTTGGCCAGAGTTCTCCGCCCTGCATCCTTCATTGACTTGCTGAGTTTCGCCAACGTAACATTCTGACGCAATGATCGGCCAAGTCGTCTCGCACTACCGCATTGTCGAAAAGCTCGGTGGCGGCGGGATGGGCGTGGTTTATAAAGCCGAAGACACCCGGCTGCGGCGCTTTGTTGCCCTGAAATTTCTGCCCGATGAGGTCGCCCGCGATCCCCAGGTACTGAGCCGTTTTCAGCGGGAAGCGCAGGCAGCCTCGGCGCTTAACCATCCCAACATCTGCACCGTCTACGACATCGGCGAGGAAAATGGGCAAGCCTTCATCGCCATGGAGTTTCTGGATGGAACCACCCTGAAACACCTGATCGAAGGCCGTCCGCTCAAGACCGGGCAGCTGCTCGACCTGGGAATCCAGATTGCCGATGCGCTCGACGCCGCTCACAGCAGCGGCATCGTCCACCGCGACGTCAAACCGGCAAACATCTTCGTGACACGGCGAGGCCAAGCCAAAGTGCTCGATTTCGGCCTCGCAAAGCTCACCCCACAAAGCAGCCATGTCCTGGATGGCCCAACCGCTTCCCTGAGTGCGCCGACGGCTGTCAGCTCCGAGCAGCTGACGACTCCAGGCACTGCCATGGGAACGATTGGCTACATGTCGCCCGAGCAGGCGAGAGGCGAAACGCTCGATCACCGCGCTGATTTGTTTTCCTTTGGCGTGGTGCTCTATGAAATGTCGACCGGCAAACAGCCGTTTTCTGGGGCGACCTCGGCCGTTGTTTTCGATGCCATTCTGAACAAGCTGCCAGTTCCGGCGGTGCAGCTGAATCCCGGCCTGCCTGCGCAAATGGAGCCAATTCTGAACAAGGCGCTGGAGAAAGACCGGGAGCTGCGCTGCCAGAGTGCAGCCGAGTTGCGTGCGGATCTTAAGCGCCTGAAGCGCGACAGCGACACGTCCAGTGTGCGGAGCGGAGACTCTTCGTCGACCCAGGTCAGCGCCGCAAAAACCAGCAGCACGAAAATTGCCACGGTGGCTATTTCCGGGGAGGAGCGCAAATCTCGCCGTCTTTGGCCGGCTCTGGCCTTTGCCGGCTTGCTGATCGGTTTAGCCGCTGGACTATTGGTGGGCAAGCGTCTGTGGGGAACGGCAGCGGCCAGCGCGCCGCTTTATCACGAGATCACCTTCCGTCGCGGCGAAATTCGCTCGGCCCGATTTGCCCCCGATGGACAGACAATTTTGTATAGCGCCGCCTGGCAGGGCAATCCGGTCGAGACCTTCGCCGCGCGCCAGGGCACCGTGGAATCGCGGTCGCTTGGATTGGGTCGGGCTGAACTGCTTGCGGTTTCCTCCGCGGGCGAGATGGCGCTCTCCCTGGGCAGCCACCCGGTTGGGACCTGGGTAAGCGTGGGGACTCTGGCGCGAGCGCCGCTAGCGGGCGGAGCACCCCGGCCAGTGCTCGAAGACGTCGAATGGGCGGATTGGTCGCCCGACGGAAACAATCTGGCGGTTGTGCGCAATGTTGGCGGCCGCGACCGCCTGGAATTTCCCATTGGCAAAGTTCTGTACGAAACAACCGGGGGATGGATCAGCTATCCTCGGGTTTCTCCAAAGGGTGATTACGTCGCTTTTATGGATCACCCCAATCAGGGAGATGATGGCGGATCGGTCGCGGTGGTTGATCTCTCCGGCAAGAAGAAAAAGCTGACCCGTGATTGGTATGGCACGCAAGGCTTGGCATGGTCTCCGGATGGTCAGGAAGTCTGGTTCACGGCCAGTGAGCTGGGTCTTGATCACTATCTCTCCGCGGTCAACCTGGCCGGCGAAGAACGCCTGGTCACCCGCATACCTGGCTCCATCGTAATATTCGACATTTGGCGCGACGGGCGTGTTCTGCTGGCGCGTTCCGGCCGCCGCCGCGAAGTTCTGGTGCGTTATGGAGAAGAACCAAGGGAACGGGACCTTTCCTGGCTTGATTATTCCTACCCGGCTGACATCTCGGCTGATGGCAAGACGCTGCTTTTTGATGAAGAAGGCGTGGGCGGCGGCGTGCAGTACGCAAACACCAAAGAACTGACTTACGCAGTTTACATTCGCAGCACGGACGGCTCCCCGGCAATCCGGCTTGGCGAAGGCGCTGCCAACGCGCTCTCGCCCGACCAGAAATGGGTAATCGCGCAGACTCCCAGCTCCCCGGAGCAGCTGCGCCTGCTGCCCACCGGCGCGGGAGAAACTACACAACTCACCAACGATTCCATCAATCATCAGTGGGCGCGCTGGTTTCCTGATGGCAAGCATATTGTTTTTTCCGGAAACGAGCTCGATCACGGCGTGCGACTCTACGTGCAAGGCCTTTCGGGTGGGAAACCACAGGCGATTTCTCCGGAGGGAGTCGACGCTGTTTCCTTTGCCGTTTCGCCCGATGGGCAGACGATCGCGGGCATCGGACCCGACCAGAAGGGATACTTGTACTCCGCAAGCGGAGGCGATCCCCGCCCAATCAGCGGATTCGAGGCGGGAGACCAGCTGATCAGCTGGAAGCAGGACAGCCGTTCTTTATTTCTATATCGCACAGGCGAAGTGCCCGCCAAGGTTTATCAGTTGGAGCTGGCCACGGGAAAGAAAACTCTGTGGAAGCAAATCATTCCGATCGATCCGACGGGGCTCTCCACCATCGGCCCGATTCTCGTCACGCCGGACGGAAAGACTTACGTTTATGGCTTCCATCGAACGCTTGCAGATCTTTACTTGGTGGAAGGCCTGAAGTAACGCGTGCACGGTGCGCTTGCCCACCGCAGCAAGAATCCCTGGGTGATCTAATCCGAACATCGTGACGGCAACAAATTCCTCCATCCGGTCGTTTTTTCTTGAAGGTCCCGCCGGACGCCTCGAGGCTCTGCTCAATGGAGGAGCGCCCCATGCGAGCCACGCCGCGCTGGTCGCGCATCCTCATCCCGTTTACGGAGGCACGCTGCACAACAAAGTTGTGTTTCACGCCATGAAGGCGCTGAACAGTTTTGGATTTCCCGTGTTGCGGTTTAATTTTCGCGGTGCCGGACTGAGTCAGGGCGAGCACGATCAGGGCGCTGGCGAGGTGGAGGACGTTCGGACCGCCCTCGATTGGCTCGATCGTGAATTTCATTTGCCTATGATCTTCGCGGGATTTTCTTTCGGCGCCGCGGTCGGATTGCAGGCGGCCTGTCCTGACCCGCGAGTGCGGGCGCTCATCGGTTTAGGCCTGCCGGTTTTGCCGGCTGACGAGCGTACTTACGACTACAACTTCCTCCAGTCTTGCAACAAGCCAAAGCTGTTCGTCAGCGGGTCGCGTGATCAGTTTGGACCGAGGCCGAAGCTCGAGGCATTGGTCGCCTCGCTGCCCGAGCCGAAGAAGCTGGTGATCATTGATGCCGCGGATCATTTCTTCGAGGGACGATTGCGCGAGATGCGGGAAGCGATCGAGGCGTGGCTGGGCGATTCCTTGGCCGCTGATGACTGAATGCTGAACACGGAGTGCTGACGGCTGAAGGCTGACGACGGATGGCTCGTTATAATCCCTCACATGTCTTCTGCCGCCGAGAGCGAGCGCCGGGCCATTGAAATGCGCGTGGCCGCGCGGCAGATCTTCGAGCATGCGCTGGCAGAGGCGAGCATTGATCGCGCTTTTGAGCGTCATGTGGAGTGCGAACGTGGCGTGCTGCGCATCCGCGAGGATCTCTACGATCTCAGCTCTTACAGCCGCGTATTGGTGATCGCCATCGGCAAAGCGGCGCACACCATGCTCAACTCCCTTGAAATGCAGGCGGGAAGCCGGTTTGAGGGGATTGTCACCAGCTCCGTCCAGCCGCCCTCTCAGGTTCGCGGCTTCCGCTATTTTCATGGCGGACATCCCTTGCCGAACGGTGACTCGGTACGCAGTGCCGGGGCGATGCTGAAGTCCTTGCGGGGTTTGAATGCAACGTCACTGGTAATTTTCCTGCTCAGCGGCGGCGGCTCATCGATTTGCGAAAAACCTATCGACGACGAAATCTCGCTCGACGACCTGATCGCCACCTATCGCGCTCTCGTTCACTCGGGCGCGCCCATCGCCGAGATCAATACCATTCGCAAACATCTTTCGGCAGTCAAAGGCGGGCGGTTGGCGCAAGCCGCTTCAAGCGCCCAGCAAGTTTCATTGTCGGTTTCCGATGTGCCCGACAACACGCCTGACGCTTTGGCCTCCGGCCCAACCATGCCCGATTCAACCTCCGTGGAAGATTGCTATCGGGTGGCGCAAAAGCATAATCTTCTCGATCAATTTCCTTCTTCCGTGCGTGAATTGTTTGACCGTCATGCTCTGGAAGAAACGCCCAAGTCGGATGATCCGGCGTTTCTGCGTTCACGCTGGTGGATGCTTTTGTCGAACCAATCTCTGCTCGAAGCGGCCAAGGCCGAAGCTCTGCGCCATGGATTCACGGTTGAAATCGACAACAGTTGTGACGATTGGGATTACATGAAAGCAGCAGATTACCTGCTGGAGCGGCTACAAAGCCTCAAAGAGTCGCATTCTCGTGTCTGCCTGATCTCTGGCGGCGAGGTCACGGTGAAAGTTACGAACGGAGGCACCGGCGGGCGCAATCAGCAATTCGCGCTGGCCTGCGCGCAAAAAATCGGGGGAGAAAACATCACTGTGCTGAGCGCCGGGACGGACGGCATCGACGGCAACAGTCCGGCTACTGGCGCAATTGTGGACGGAACGACGCTGGCGCGAGCACGGGCCCGCGGCCTAAGCACCGAAGAACATCTTCGAGCCTTCAACGCGTACCCATTTTTCGAAGCTGTAGGTGATGCCATTGTGATCGGGCCGACGGCGAATAATCTGCGCGATTTCCGGCTGTTGTTGGCGTACTAGAACGAGCCTTGTCATTCCCAATCGGCTTTAGCCGTGAGGAATCTGGCGCACTCAGCCCGAGGAAAAACAGATTCCTCGGTGCTAAAGCACGCTCGGAATGACAAGGGATAATGTCGGAACCACGCTAGAAGAACTTCGTCACGCCTTCTTCCAGCACGAATACCCGATCTTCAATTCCCGCCGCCTTTGCTTCCTGCTCCAGAAGCTGCAAAGGCTCTTCCAGTGGCTCGTGCGAGAGACGGAAAGTTCCATAGTGCATCGGGACCATCCAGCGGGCATTCAGGTCGAGGAAGGCGCGAGTGGCGTCAGCGGGGCTGGCATGAACATTGCGGAATGACGGGGGATTGTAGGCCCCGATGGGCAACATGGCCAGTTCCGGCTCCAGCCGCTGGCCAATTTCACGGAAGCCGGAAAAATAAGCCGTATCGCCGGCGTGGTAAAGCGAATGCCCGTGGCCGCGCAGCACATAGCCTCCGTAACCGCGGTGCGCATCCTTGAGAATGCGCGCGCCCCAGTGTCGCGATGGAACGTGGGTCACGGTCAGCTCTCCGTGGCGATAACTGTTCCACCAGTCGAGTTCCACCACATCGCTGAAGCCGAGGTCGGAGACGAGATCAAATACATGGTGCGGCACTACGATCACTGGAGCTTTGCCATGATGGCGCTTGCTGTGTTGAACGATCGAGCGCAACGACGGACGATGGAGGTGATCGAAGTGGGCGTGAGTTACCAGCACCATGTCGATGGGCGGAAGATCGCGCACTTGCACGCCAGGCTTGCGCAGCCGTTTAAGCACAAACAACCAGCGGGCGAAGTTTGGATCGAGCATCACATTCTGCCCGCCGATCTGCACAAAGAAACCGGCATGGCCGATAAAGGTCACGCCCATCTCTCCGTTTGAGACGAGCTTGGGCTTGTGCGTGATACCGGTGCGGGGAGTGACAGCGGAATGCCGCACCAGTCGGCCAAATTGCCGTGCCCGTTTGCGCAAGACCGAGTTCTTAAGCGTCGCCTTAATCATCCTGTGGAAAAACCGTGCTCAACTTCATCACTATTCTAAAACAAACCCCGCTTGGATTGCCTTGACCAGTGCGGCACCGCTCGTTTCTAATCGCTGCTGGTCTTCAGTTGGGAAAACGTTAGGAGAGAAGCCGAATGCGAGTTGCTTTTTTGGGACTGGGAATCATGGGGCGCGCTATGGCCTCCAATCTTGTGAAGGCGGGCCACGAAGGCACCGTGTGGAACCGGAGCGCTGGAAAAGACGTTGAGGGAGCACGGACCGCCGCTACGCCCGCTGAAGCGGCCCGGGGCGCAGAAGTTGTCTGGATGTGCCTTGCCGATACGCAAGCCGTCGAAAGCGTGCTTTTTGGTCCGCAAGGCGCGGAAGAATCGCTCGCTCCGGGCATGATTGTGGTGGATTCGAGCACCATCTCACCCACTGCCACACGCAAGTTTGCGGAACGTGTTGCCGCCCGCGGAGCACACTACGTCGATGCGCCGGTGACCGGATCGAAAGCCGGGGCGGAAGCGGGAACTCTGATCTTTATGGTCGGCGGAGATGATGCCGACGTCGAAGCGCTCAAACCCTTGTTCGCCGCAATGGGCAAGAAAATCTTCCGCATGGGAGAAGTCAGCAAGGGCCAGGCGGCCAAACTGGTCATGAATCTTCAGATCGCCATGATCTACGAGGGTTTCGCCGAGGCCCTCACCCTTGCCACCAAACTCGGCGTGAGCGTCGACGCATTGCTTCCCCTGATCAACGCTTCCATGGTGCATTCCGGAGTGGTCGAGTACAAAGCGCCTTTTGTTATGAACCGCGACTTCTCGGCGAATTTTCCGCTGCGCTTGATGTACAAAGACCTGCGTCTCGCGCTTGATGCCGCCCGCGAGGTTCGCGTCAAGCTGCCGGGCCTTGAAACTGTGGAAGAGATTTACGAAATGGCGAGCGAGGAAGGGAACGGCGATCTGGATTACGCGGCGACCCTCACCCTGCTTGAAAAGTGGGCGCGCGTTGAAGTCAAAGGCGCAACCGCAGCGGTCTAGGATTTAAACGGTTGCCTGATACTTTCGTAACTCCTTTTAATTCAACTATTACATAACTTTTACACGCCAATGCGAATGGGGCTGTTACTGTAACCGACGGTACTACAGAAAAACGGCCACCACTCCATGGAACTCGAAAATCTGAATCGCAAATCTCCTGCTGACAACGAAATCAATTGGGTTACCGCCGGTTTTATGGCGGCCTTTCACATCGGCGCCATTGCCGCCATCTTCTTTTTCACCTGGAAGGCCTTTTTCTTGGCCGCCTTTTTGTGGTGGGTTTCGGGAAGCCTGGGCATCGGCATGTGCTATCACCGGCTGCTCACGCATCGTGGTTACAAGACGCCCAAATGGCTTGAGTATTTCATGACCGTATGCGCCACGCTCGCCCTTGAGGGCGGGCCGATTTTCTGGGTGGCCACGCACCGCATTCATCATCAATTTTCTGATGTGGAAGGCGATCCACACTCCCCGATCGACGGTAAATGGTGGTCGCACATGGGCTGGATTCTCACCGGCAAGTCCATGCACCATGACACAACAACCCTGGCGCGTTATGTGCCTGATTTGGCGAAAGACAAATTTCACGTCTGGATCACGAAATATCACTACGTTCCCATGATCGGGCTCGGAGTCATTTTGTTGGCTCTCGGCGGACTGCCGTTCCTGATGTGGGGAATTTTTGTGCGCACCGTGCTCGGCCTGCATTTCACCTGGATGGTGAATTCCGTCACTCACACCTGGGGCTCACGCCGCTTTGCCACGCGCGATCTTTCCACCAACAACTGGTTTGTCGGGACTTTTCTTACCTTTGGCGAAGGTTTTCACAACAATCACCACGCCCATCCAGTCTCTGCCCGTCACGGCATCGCATGGTATGAAATCGATCTCAATTGGTACGGCATCTGGGCCTTGAAAAAGCTAGGTCTGGCCCGCCATATCTATCGCATCAAGTTGTCGCAGTTGCCTGCGGTTCCGCCTCTGGTCGGCGAAGCTTCGTCGTTAGACTTAGCCGCCACGACTTCACCGGCGGCATCGGCCGACTGAGGCTTACCTAGGCTGCTGGTTGTCCGGGCTGCCTGGATTGGGAATCACCTTCAGCCGGTTCAGGCCCATGTTGTGAAAGAAGGTGGGCCAGTAATCCTTGAACATATTTCCCCCGAAGCGCCAGCCGAGGTCTATGGCCACGCGCTCCAGCGTGTTGCCGGCCGTCCGCTCGGACGAAGGCAGATAAGTATTGGCGATCCCCTCCGAGGCCAGCACTCCCAGGATTCCCGAGGTATTGAATTCATCCTTTCCAGAGTCGTGACGCGTAAGGAATATCCGCTGTGCGGAATACTTCGCGCTGCCCCAAAGCGAGGGTTTGCTCTGAGGAAAAAACCGGGGATCCTGATGGAGCAGCGAGGCAAACAGAAAGGTCCCGAAGAAGCTGCTGCTGGTGGAGCGGGCCATGCTCGCCCCGAAGCGGCTGGCGTAGGAATCCCAGCCCTGACCATAACCGGGCGGGGAATTTCTGGCCTGGTTAAAGGCCGCGCTGATCGCCGCAATCAGAATGTACGGCGGGGAAATACTCTGGTTCACGAAGATCTTGAATTTTCCCTTTGGAGGGATCGGACCTGCACTGGTGGCGATGTCGGGAAAAAAGAGAGACCGGTTCGTTGCGTAGCCGACGAAGGTTTCGGTGGTTTCCTTAATAGCGCTGGTTGTAGTTTCCTGCGTAGGTTTCGAGGAATCCGGCGTGCCGGGGCTGGAGGGCTGTTGGGCTTCGACCGTTACAACGCAGCCCAAAACCATGCCGAACAACAACAGACTTCCTGAAACAAGGGACAGCTGGGAGAAAAACTTCCGGGCCATCGACATAGCTTATCAGGGTCTCCACGGACTTATTTGAAGGCGCTAGTCTCACTCCTTCCTTGCTCTTCGCGCTAAAATCCTGCCATGCGCATCACCAACCGGAGCAAGGCGATTGCCTCCTTCGTTGTGCTGTGCGTGTGCCTGGTGGCGCTGGCGGTAGCGCTCAACGTTGGATGGATCATTCTCAACTGGCGCGAAGGGGTTTTGCTGTTCCTGGGAGTGCTGTTCTTTGGCGTACTCATCGCCGGACTCATTGTCAACACCAGCTTTCTGGTGCGTGAGATTCGCCGCAATGAGCAACACGATAGTTTCATTAATGCTGTTACCCATGAACTGAAAACGCCGATCGCCTCCATCCGGCTCTACCTGCAGACGCTGGAACGCCACGAAGTCGAGGCTGAAAAGCGCCGCGAATTTTACCGCCTCATGCTCGAGGACACCGACCGTCTTCTGGGCACCGTCGAGCAGGTCCTCAAGGCGGGCGAAGTAACTAACAAAAGGAAAACCGAACGCGCGTCCCTGGACTTTGGTCAGTTGGTCGGCGAATGCGTGGAAATCGCCCGCAACCGCCATCATCTTCCGCCCGAGGCCGTGCGCTATGAGCAGGTCATAAATAATGGTTCTACCCGTGTGCTGGGGGATTCCGAGGAACTGCGCACGGCAGTTTCCAATGTGCTCGACAATGCCGTCAAGTATTCAGGAGAAAAAGTTGACATCACCGTGCGCGTCGCCAATCCCGATGAAAAGCACGTCGCCCTCAGCGTGCACGACAACGGCGTAGGCATTCCCCGGCCAGAGCTTAAACGCATTTTCAAGCGCTTCTACCGCGTGGCCGGCCGTTCGACAAGCGACGTGAAGGGGACGGGCCTTGGTTTGTTCATCGTGCGCACCATCACCCGCAAACATGGGGGCCGTGTTTTCGCCGAGAGCGCCGGCGATGGGCAGGGCACGACGGTTATCCTCGAACTGCCCCGGAGCACCGCATGAGCCGCGTACTCATCGTGGAAGACGAAGCTCATCTGGCCAACGGGCTGCGCTTCAACCTGGAGGCGGAAGGACACTCCGTCGAAGTCGCCCCCGATGGCGAGACCGCCCTGAATCTTTTGATCGGACCGGGAGACGGGGCTTCGACAAATTCCAAGCATCCGGAATTCGACGCCATCGTGCTCGATGTCATGCTTCCCGGGAAAGACGGCTTCGCCGTGGCCAGCGAGTTGCGGGCGGCCAAAAACTACGTTCCCGTGCTCATGCTGACTGCGCGCGGACGTCCCGAAGACGTACTCAAAGGATTTGCCTCCGGCGCCGACGATTATTTGCCCAAGCCCTTCGAGCTTTCTATTCTTCTTGCCCGCTTGCAGGGGCTGTTGCGCCGTGGCCAGTGGACACGCGAACGCCAAACCCAGGCTGCCGGGCCGCCGAGCCAGGAAGCCGGAGAAGAGCAGCTATTTTCTTTCGATGGCCGCACCATCGACTTTGACAAGCTGGAGTTGAGAACCAGCGACAGCACGATTCATCTCACGCTGATGGAGGCCGAGCTGTTACGCCATCTCATCCGCAACCGCGGCCGCATCGTCTCCCGCAAGTCCCTGCTGGAAGAGGTCTGGGGCCTTCACGAAGATACCGACACGCGCGCGATCGACAATTTCGTCGTCCGGCTGCGCCGCTACATCGAGGATGATCCCGCCAAGCCCCGCTATCTGCTGACAGTACGAGGCGTGGGTTACAGGTTCGTGGCCGGGCCGGAGAAGGCTTGAACCGGTTATTGCCGATGCGCCGAGGCTCCAGAGGCCAGTTCCCGCAACATACTTAAGAATTCTGCGGCAGCCTGTTCATCGCAGATGGCTTCCAGAGGAATGGTCGCGGCCAAATGTGGAGATTGCGCACGAAAGCGAACGCTGACCAGGCTGTGTCCCCGTGAGGTGATTAAAGTGTTGACCACGGGAGTCAGTTCGTGGCTCCAATGGGAACGCGTCGTCAGCACGACCGGGCCGGGATGGCTCACGTCCCATTGCGCCGCCGCTTTCGAGATCCTGGTGTGCGGTTTTGAAACCCACCGGTGGCGAAACACTTCCAGTTGAAAACCGGGCGCATAGCCCAGGTCCGCCTCAAAAGTGAGAGTCTCGCGCTGTTTCCGCATCAGGCTGAAGGCCCATTCCAGCGGAACCGGCCGCGGGCGCAGCCGGATCACCACTCGGGCATTTTCGAACCAGTGACTGACAAAATCCAGGCGCGCCTGCAGGCTGCAAACCCCGTGCCAGCGGCTCTCGATGATTCCCCCGCGGCCGGAGCAGGCCAGTTCCACATGCCGCAGAGCTAAAGCCCCCCGGCGGCGGTTGTAGCGGGCGAAATACAGATACCAGAGAGTCAGCAGGACAGCAGAGACAACGACGCTGATGAAGGCAAGCAGACCCACGAAATCCTCATCTGCAAAAATACTACGACTTGTTTTGCGGAAGGGCAATAGCCCCAAGGCCAGAAAAACGCAGGCTCCATTTTGCCCAAAAACTGAGGCATAACCTCCAGCTACAATCAGCGTGTGGATTTTTCCCTGCGTGAATTCCGGCGCGAAGATTTTGAGACCCTATGGAGCATTGACCATCAATGCTTTCCGCCGGGAATTTCGTATGGCCGAGCCGAGCTGCATGCTTATATGCGCCGTCCGGGCTCGTTCACGCTGGTAGCTGAGTCGGCCATGCCGAATGGGGCCGATAGCCCCGGCGCGGCCCACCAACTCACAACCGTAGGTTTTATTGTGGCCGAAACTGGCCGCCGCCGCGGGCTTGGCCACATCATCACCATTGATGTCTTACCCAGCGTCCGCCGCGTCGGACTTGGCTCCCACCTGCTGGCTTCGGCAGAATCCAGGCTAAAGTCTGCGAACTGCGAAGGCGTTCTTCTGGAGGTCGCGGTCAACAACGGTTCAGCGATCGCCTTTTACAAGCGCCACAAATACGATGTATTGAGAACCATCCCACACTACTACGCGGACGGTGTGGATGCGCTTGTTCTGGGGAAGCGCCTGGCTGAACGATGAATTTCGAGAGATGAAGCCTCAAACTGCATCTAGTAGAATCTCCCCCTCATGAAAATCGCCATCCAGGGAGAAGCTGGCTCCTTCAGCCATGAGGCTGCGAAGCGCATGGTTCCAGGCTGCACCATCATTCCATGCGCCCGGTCGGCGGAGGTTTTCGATCGCGTGGAACACGGCTCGGTGGGCGCCGCAGTCGTCCCTATAGAAAATTCTTTGGCCGGATCGGTTGCTGAACACTTTGATCTGCTGCTCGCCCGCAAAGTTTTCATTCAGCGGGAATTTCGTCTGCGCATTGTTCACAATTTGATTGCTGCCCCTGGCGTGAAACTCAGCTCGATCCGCCGCGCCTGCTCCCATCCTGTCGCCCTCGATCAATGCCGCGATTTTTTTCGGCGTCACAGCGATGTCCAGGCTATTCCCTTTTACGATACGGCTGGTAGTGTGAAGCATGTGGTCGAACTGGGGTTGAGAGACACAGCGGGAATTGCGGGAAGACAAGCGGCAACGGAGTACGGAGGCCGAATTTTGGCCGCCGGGATTGAAGACGACAAGCGCAACTTCACCCGCTTTTTTCTTATTCGCAAAGTGCGGCGCGTGCTTCCCCGAGCTACCAAGACTTCGGTCGCCTTCAGCGTTAAGAATGTCCCCGGAGCGCTGTTCAAGGCTTTGAGCGTGTTTGCCTTGCGCGATATCAGCCTGAGCAAGATCGAATCGCGCCCGCTGCGCGGTAAGCCCTGGGAGTATGTTTTTTATGTGGATTTTCTTCGCGGCGATGATGACGCTGCCCGCAACGCCTTGCGCCATTTGGGCGAAATCGCCGATTTGGTCAAGGTTCTGGGAATCTACCCGCCCGCCTGAACTACGAACGTAACAGTTACCGCCAGCATCGGCGCACAAAGTCCTTTGTTTGCGTGCATTCGGTCACTCCGGTTTGTGACGCGAATTACTGAGGCGTCTTGCCGATGTACGTAGGCTTGCTAGGATCAATTAGTTATAGAAATGAAGGGAATTATGCGTGTGGTGAAGCTAATGACTGCAGTCCTTGCCTTTCTGCTTGCCGGCAGCACTTTTCTCAGCGCCGGACTCAATCGCTACGGAGTCGCGGAGCGGCGCAATGTTACATTCGAAAAGCCGGTCCGGGTTGGAGATACCTTGCTGCCCCCCGGTCGTTATCAGGTCTCGCACCTGATGAGTGGCGATTCGCACATGATGCTATTTCAGCAATCGGGGGTCGAAATGCCCGCACAAGCCGAGGTGAAATGCAGCCTCATCCATCTGCACAAGAAAGCCGTCGCGACCAGGGCGATCTTTACTCTCAATGAATCGCGTGAACGGGTGCTACAGATCCTGGTTTTCAAAGGTGATCGCGCTCAGCACGAGTTCTGAACATTCCTACTCAAAACCGCTTTCATCGAGACTTCAGTACCTTTAGGGACAGTGACCACCCCGCCTTTGGTTTGGTGCGCCCGCTTGCCGCAGGGTTTAGAATTCAATGGTTTTGAGAGATTGAGGGAGGGTTGCATCCTTCCGGGCCTTAGCCTCATCAAAACTTGAGCACAACTCACTCAAGGTGAATTCATGACAGATAAGCCACGCTCTTCAAAACCGAAAGAGCAAGATGAGCGTTCTCTCCCTATCCTCCCCGTGCGGGACACGGTTCTGTTTCCTCACGCGGTTCTGCCGCTGACCGTCGGGCGGGAAAGTTCAGTTCAGCTCATCAATTCATTAGGGGAAGATAAGACCATCGTTGTGGTCGCGCAGCGCGAAGCGCGGGTTGACGCCCCTCAGCCCACTGACCTTTACGCCGTTGGCACGCTGGCCGTGGTCCATAAAGTCGTCAAAATGCCCAACCAGAGCCTTTTCGTCTTTGCCGAAGGCCTGGAACGCGTGCGGCTCGCTGAGTTTGTCCAACTTACGCCTTTCATGCGCGGCAAGGTCGAGCCGGTGCCGGAAGCCATTCCCCCACAAAGCTCGGAGGTTGAGGCGTTGCAGCGCAACGTTTTGACCTTGTTCCAGCAGATTGTTTCGGGATCTCCCACGCTCTCAGACGAATTGTCGACCGTGGCCATGAATATCGAGGAACCCGGGCGCTTGGTGGATTTTATCGCGTCGTCATTGCCCTCGCTCTCCACCGCGGACAAGCAAGATACGCTCGAAACCACCGACGTTCGCATCCGCCTGGAAAAGATCAATCAACATCTAGCGAAGGAGCTGGAAGTCCAGCAACTGCGCAACAAGATCCAGTCAGAAGTGCAGGATCGCGTGCAGCAGACGCAGCGCGAGTATTACCTGCGCGAGCAGATGAAGGCCATCCAGAAAGAACTAGGTGAACAGGATGAGGGCCAGCGCGACACCGACGAGCTGCGCCAGAAAATCGAAAACGCGGGCATGCCCGACGAAGTGAAGAAAGAAGCCCTGAAGGAATTGGGCCGTCTCGCGCGCATGTCGCCCATGGCCGCCGACTATTCCGTGACTCGAAATTACATCGAGTGGCTGGCAGTTTTGCCCTGGGCCAAAACTTCGGGGGTTGAGATCGAGATTCCCAAAGCCAAGGAAATTCTCGATGCCGATCATTACGACTTGAAGAAAGTCAAAGACCGCATTCTGGACTATCTCTCCGTGCGCCGTCTTAAGCCGAGCATGAAGGGGCCGATCCTATGCTTTGTCGGACCTCCCGGTGTTGGCAAGACTTCGTTGGGCAAATCGATTGCCCGGGCGCTGGGCCGCAAATTCGTTCGCTTGTCACTGGGCGGGGTTCACGACGAGGCCGAGATTCGCGGCCATCGCCGGACTTATATTGGCGCGTTGCCCGGCCAAATCATCCAGGGAATTCGCCGCGCCGAAACCAAAGACCCGGTGTTCATGCTCGACGAAATCGACAAAGTGGGCCGCGATTTCCGTGGCGATCCGGCTTCGGCGTTGCTCGAAGCTCTCGATCCCGAGCAGAATGCTTCCTTCCGTGACAATTATCTGGATGTGACTTTCGATCTTTCGAAAGTGCTGTTCATCACCACTGCGAACATGCTCGACCCGATCGCCGAGCCGCTGCGCGACCGCATGGAGATCATTGAACTTCAGGGCTACACGGAAGAGGAAAAGATTCACATTGCGTTCCAGTACCTGATTCCGCGGCAGATCGAGGAAAACGGCATTACGCCCGAAAATATCGAGTTCCCCGAGGAAGCAGTCAGCCACATCATTCGCCACTACACGCGGGAAGCCGGGGTCCGCAATCTGGAGCGCAACATCGGCACCATCTGTCGCAAGCAGGCCCGCCGGCTTGCCGAAGGCAAGACGGAAAAACTGATCGTCACCAAGGAAGTCATTCATGAGTTCCTCGGCGGCATCAAGATTCGCAGTGAAGGCGAAATCGCCGAACGTACCAAGCGCGCCGGCGTGGTTGTTGGTTTGGCGTGGACGCCCGCTGGTGGCGACGTGCTCTTTGTCGAAGCCAATACCATGAAGGGCAAGGGCGGTTTCACCATGACCGGCCAGATCGGGCAGGTGATGCAGGAGTCCATGCAGGCGGCACTGACCTGGGTTCGATCGAACGCAAAATTCCTCGGAATTCCTGAGGAATTCTTTGCCGATCACGACATCCACATCCACGTGCCGGCCGGGGCAATACCGAAGGATGGTCCCTCAGCTGGCATCACGATGGTAGTAGCATTGGTCTCGTTGCTGACCGGACGCCCGGTGCGGCCGTTGACGGCGATGACCGGCGAAATCACCTTAAGCGGCGATGTTCTGCCGATTGGCGGAGTGAAAGAAAAAGTTCTCGCTGCCAAGCGCGCAGGCGTGCAACAAGTGATTCTGCCCGCCGACAACAGAACCAATGTCGAGGAAGACTTGACGCCGGAGCAGCTCGAGCACATCGACGTCCATTATGTGAAGAGCATCGGCGAGGTTCTCGACATTGCCTTGCCTTCCACCATTCGTGAAGAAAAACGCTATGAGGAAGAACGCGAGAAAGTGTTGCAGGCGCAGACCGTCTCGTGATGCGATTTGCGCTGCCGTTACTTTAGAAGTTACTGCCAGTTTCCTTCCGGAAACTGGCATTCTGTTTTAGGTTGCCTCATGCGCACAAAAAACCAGAGAAAACTTATCGCTGGGCGGGGTGTTTAAAGCATTGAAGACTTCGTGGGGCTCTGCTGTCATATCGAGAAAGGACAGGCTTATGAAGATATTCGGAAGGTTCTTCAAGGGTTCCGTCTTGATGTTTCTGGCAGGCCTTGCGCTGCAGTTGGGCGCGGCCGCCCAGGAGAGTCCCGAGGCCCCGCCCCAGGCCGATCCCCCGGGCCGCGTGGCGCGCCTGGATTTTGAGGAAGGCTCTGTTTCCTTTCAACCGGGCGGCGAGGGTGATTGGGTGACGGCCGTTTCCAACCGTCCTTTGACCACCGGCGACAACCTGTGGGCTGATAAAGACTCGCGGGCCGAGCTGCAAGTTGGCTCGACCGCACTTCGCATGGGCCCGGAAACCAGCATCACGTTTCTTGATCTCGATGACGAAACCACTCAGGTGCGACTCTCCGCGGGTTCGCTGATCGTGCGGGTGAAGCACCTGGACGATGGCAACAATTTTGAGGTCGATACGCCGAATCTGGCGTTCGATGTGCTGAAGCCCGGGGAGTATCGCATTGACGTCAATCCCGACGGGAATCAGACAATCACGACCGTCTGGCGTGGCCGCGGTGAAGCGACCGGTGGTGGAGCTTCCTATACTGTGATCGCCGGCCAGCAGGCCGTTTTCAATGGCACCGATCAGCTCGACCACGAAATTCAACAGTTGCCGGCACGCGATGATTTCGATAATTGGTCCTTCAGCCGCGACCAGCGCGAGGACAACGCCGAGTCCGCCAACTACATTTCGCCAGAAGTCACCGGCTACGAGGATTTGGATGACTACGGACACTGGCGTTACGCAGCAGGCTACGGTCCGGTATGGGCTCCCACCGCCGTAGCTCCGGGCTGGGCCCCCTATCGCTTCGGACACTGGGTCTGGATCGATCCCTGGGGTTGGACCTGGGTCGACGATCAGCCTTGGGGTTTTGCTCCTTTCCACTATGGGCGCTGGGCGTACGTCACCGGAGCATGGTGCTGGGTGCCCGGGCCGGTGGTTGTGCGGCCGGTCTATGCGCCTGCGTTCGTTGCCTTTGTGGGCGGAGGCGGCTTTAGCTTTTCAGTCGGCGTCGGGCCTGGCGTGGCCTGGTTCCCGCTGGCTCCCGGGGAAGTCTTCGTCCCTTGGTATCACGTCAGCCGCGGCTACGTGAACAACATCAACATCACCAACACTCGGGTGAATGTCACGCAGATCACAAATGTCTACAACGTCTACAACAACCACGTTACGAATACGCACCTTACCTACGTGAATCAACGTGTGACGGGCGGTGTGACGGCGGTTTCACGCGAGACTTTCGTCAATGCGCGTCCCGTAGAGCAGAATCTCGCCCACGTCGATGAAAGGCAGCTGGCGGAAGCTCCCGTGACCCACAATCCGGAAATTCAGCCCTCGCGTCAAAGTGTAATCGGAGCGGGTTCCCCGGCACGTTTCCGGCCTCCGCAGGCCATCGTCAATCGGCCGGTTGTGGGCACGCGCATTCCCACTCCTCCCCGGGCCCCATTTGAACAGCGGCAGGCGGCCATGAATGTGCGCCCGGTAACGCCAGCGAATGCTCCCGCTCACCCCTCGGCGGAGATGCAGCGCCCGGAGCAACCTATGGTAAACAATCGTCCCGAAAACAACGTGCAGCGTCCGCCGGAAAACGCCCGCACACAGGAACCCGAGCGTTATGTGCCCCGGCCGAATAATCCTCCGCATCCCCTGGTCAGGCCGGCGCCTCCGGTGCAGGTGAGCCCGGAGCGCCAGCAAAGCGAAGAACGGAAGTTCAGCACGTGGCAGCAGCATCGCCCGGCGCAACCACCCCATCCGCCGGAGCAGCATGCCCCGCAACACGGCGAGCCCCACAGGTAAGAATCAAAGTCTTGAATGCCAGCTCCACCGCGAGCTGGCATTTTTTTTGGCGATTCGCGATAGACTTACTGAGAAGTCAGAACGAGCATCACAGAACTGACGTTTCGATGGTTATGCAAATTCGGGTTTTGTTTTTCGGGGTTTTGAAGGATCTTTCCGGGCAGGGCGGCGAGTCCCTTGATTTGCCTGACGCGGCGACGCTAGGCGATGTTCTTCGCCACTACGAAAACCGGATACCGAATCTGAGAACGTTCACTCCCTCTCTCGCCATGTCGGTAAATCAGGAATATGCCGGACCGGAGACCACACTCCGGTCAGGAGACGAAGTTGCGTTCCTTCCGCCGGTGAGCGGAGGCGCGAGCCGGCAGCCGGCTCAGGCCGCGGCCAAAATTTCTAACGAACCATGCCGCCACGCCGCTGTCGTGCGCGAAATCATCGACACCGCTGCCTTAGCCGAAGGCATTAAGCATCCCGAAGATGGCGCCGTGGCAGTGTTCGAAGGCATTGTGCGCAACCACAGCCGCGGCCGTGCCACGCTCTATCTCAATTACGAGGCTTATGAGGAGATGGCCCTCAAGCAGATGGAAGAGCTTGCCGAGCAAGCGCTCAGCCAGTTCAAGATTCGCGACCTCGCAGTTGTTCACCGCCTGGGAAGGCTCGAAATCGGCGAGACTAGCGTGGCGATCGTGATAGCCTCGGCCCATCGTGACGCCGCTTTCGATGCCTGCCGCTGGTTGATCGATACTCTCAAGCGCACCGTGCCCATCTGGAAAAAAGAGCACTTTGCCGATGGCGCAGTTTGGGCGGATGGAGAAACTTTTCCCGCCACCGTCCCGCCTGTCGAGGGCAGCCGTGGCCGCGGACGTGCATCTAAATGACTGTTGGCAAAAGGCTTGGGACCCGCCTTTTCTTGATGAGACAAATTGCATTGGCTGGCGTGTTGTTCTGCTTCTCCTTTGCCTGCCCGGCCCAGGAGACTTCGGGCACATTAAGGGTTGAGGTGAAGCTGGTCAACGTGTTCGTCACGGTAACAGATGATCATGGCGCGCCCGTGGCGAACCTCACCAAAGACAATTTCAGGCTGCTGGAAGACGGCAAAGAGCAAAAGATCGCGGTTTTCGACAAGGAGTCTGCCTTACCGCTGTCCATCGTCTTGGCCGTTGATACCAGCCTGAGCACACGCAAGGACTTATCCTTCGAACTGGCTTCTGCCCGGCGCTTTGCCCACGCCATTTTGCGGCCTGTTGACGGCCTATCGCTGTTTGCGTTCAGCGAAATTGTCGACCAAGAAACCAGTTTTACTCCTGACCTGAAAGTCATCGACCACGCGCTTGATCGGGTTCGCACCGGATCCGCCACCGCACTTTACGATGCCCTCTACCTGGGCTCCCAGTCGCTTGAGTCTCGGCAGGGAAGAAAAGTGATGGTGGTGATCACCGATGGTGGCGACACCGTGAGCAAAGTTGACTACCAGGAAGCTCTCCGCGCCGCCCAGGAGGCCGAAGCCATTGTCTACAGCATTATCATCGTGCCCATTGAAGCCGACGCCGGCCGCGATATTGGCGGTGAACACGCCCTGATTCAGCTCTCCGACGATACGGGAGGCAAATACTTCTATGCCGCCTCCGTGCCCCAGCTCGATGACGCCTTCCGCCGCATCAGCGACGAACTGCGAACCCAATATTTGCTGGCCTACTATCCGTCACAACGGACTGCGGAGTCAGACTTTCGCCGCATTCAAGTAACGGTTAGTGGGGCAGCTTCAGCTGCGTCGTTTAAAGTGCGCAATCGCGCAGGCTACTACACGACCAAATCCCATTAAGTGTGACGAGCGTTTGAGATTTCCCGGCGAGGAAATTTGCGCGTCAGGGAGTGCAAATCGTCTTTCCCTTGCATCCCACGGTTGACGAGACAATTTCCCTTGTGAAAGGCTAGTGGTTTCGTTGAGCGCAGAATTCTTGGTTGGGTAGATCGTGCCAGCCGACAATTGCTGGCGGGGTTTGCTGCGACGATCCAGCCTGTAGAAATCGTTGTTGACAATTAGCTCCAAGGAGACGATGTTGCCCAAACTTGGTTCTGCCCGCCCGGCCACGGACTCCATCCGGTGGACTGGGGTGATTGCTTTTTTCCTCCTCTTTTCTACAGCGCTGGCCGCACAGGAAGCTTCCACCGGGAATCTAAGCGGGACCATAATCGGGCCAAGGGGCGGATTTGTCAGCGGGGCCAAGATCACTCTCACCCAGAAGCTCACCGGTACCGCGTTTACAACGATCACCAGCCCGGCTGGAACCTATGTCCTGCATGACTTGCCCCCGGGGGATTACGTTCTGCATGTGGAGGCCGTGGGCTTTCAACCTGCGGAGTTGCTCCTGCGAATCCAGGCCGCCGTCACGGCCAGCGGGGACGTGCGGCTGCAACGGCTGGTTCCTGTGGGTCCGCCGCTCATCAATACCGAGAGTCCTGAGGTTAGATCCACGCAGACTTCGGAACGCTTGGAAGGCCTTCCTTCTAGCCGCAACAGTTTCGACTTGGCTTTCACCACGCCCGGCGCCCTCGCGCTCGATGGTTCGGTGCTTGCGCCTTCAAAAAGTGGCGTTGTTTCCGTCTCTATCAGCGGGCGCTCCGGCCGCACCTCGCGCATTTTGCTCGATGGCAACGACATCAGTGACGAAACCATGGGCGCGACCGCGCAGAGCGTAGCTTTAAGCTCCATCCAGGAGTTGAAAATCGAACAGTCCCAGCTTCCCCTGTCCTCCGGGCTTGCTTCCGCTGGCGCGGTTAGCATGGTCACGCATTCCGGTTCCGACAATCTGCACGGCCAGCTTTTTGGGAATTTTCGCGACAAAAGCGCCGCCGTCGCAAACTTTCCCGGTGGCCAGGACAACCCTTATTCCCGCGAGGTTTTCGGTGGAGGCGTCGGCGGCGCGCTGAGAAAAGACAAACTGTTTTTCTTTGTTTCCGGGGAATATTTCAAGCAGGACCTGCACGCTCCGGTTATCTTCAACGTTCCTTTTACGAGCTTTGATGGCAGTTATGACTCCCCTTTTCATGAGACTACGCTGAACGGCCGCCTGGACTACAAGTTCTCTGACAAGACCCGCGCCT
>Ga0335081_10001904_pt1 | contig 33042 bp, 42 predicted proteins | sample Lox_Sample_35_FD_206713 | JGI IMG/M metagenome (GOLD analysis project Ga0335081, IMG submission 206713) | Soil microbial communities from Loxahatchee National Wildlife Refuge, Florida, United States - Lox_Sample_3.5 | ecosystem: Environmental > Terrestrial > Soil > Wetlands | place: USA...
ACGGAATGGAGCGTCGATTTTCTGTTTAAGAAGCCCTGGACGATTTCCGACAAAATGGAGTTCATGCTGGGGATTGGTCCGGAGTGGATTCATTCGAACGCATACGGCGTCAAGATGAACTCAGTCGGCGCTGAAGTTGCCCCGGACTTCATGTTTTGGCCAGCCAAAAAGCATAGGTTCGGCTGGTATCTCGAACCAAGCTACGAGTACAAATTTGGCCCTGGTCATGAACACTCGCTTGGCATCAGCGGCGGTCTTCTGATCTCCATTCCTTAGGGCGTAGTAAAAACGGTGATGGTTACGCCAGAGACAAAGTTCGTGAAGAATGGATCGCAGTCGAAGCTTGAGGATGTGAAGGCGGGCGACCGCGTAGTGATCCATGCCAAGGCTGTGGGTGAGATGATCCATGCGACCGAAGAAAAGTTCGGGGAAACATCGAAAGAAGCAGCGCACCAGCACTGAGTAGGTGAAAAAAATCGCTTTGAAAAAGGGAGGAGTAGTGAAGAGGCCAATATTGTGTGTCAGTTTTGTCACTTTCATTTTTGTTTTTGTCCCTCAACTGCTTGCCCAAGGCCCAACAAATCCTGACCCAGCTTCCAGCACGGACGTAGAGCTTCTCTGGGGAGTGAGAATTCCATTGCGCGATGGTGTGTCTCTCAACGCGACGGTGTATAAGCCTAAGCCGATGGGCGACGCACTCCCAGTGATATTCACACTCACGCCGTATGTTGGAGACACCTATCACGACCGTGCTATGTACTTTGCTCGGCATGGTTACGTATTCGCGCTGGTTGACGCGCGTGGTCGAGGAAATTCGGAGGGCCACTTCACTCCATTCCAGAATGAGGGTAAGGACGGTTACGATGTCGTGGAATGGCTTGCAAGGCAAACTTGGTGCAATGGAAAAGTCGCCATGTGGGGTGGTTCGTACGCGGGATTCAATCAGTGGTCTACTCTGAAGGAGTTGCCTCCTCACCTAGCAACCATCGTTCCCGTCGCGCCAGTGGGCATTGCAGTTGAAGCGCCGTTCTTCCAGGGTATCGCCGATCCCTACGAAGAGCAGTGGGCTGTTTTCACCGGCGGCAAGACTTCCAACGACCGGATATTCAATGATTCCGCGTTCTGGATTTCCAAATATCGGGAGATGTATCTGAACCACATCCCCTTCCACGACTTCGGCAAACTTGTCGGGCATCCCTCGGAATGGTTCCAAATCTGCCTCGAGCATCCGAAACCTGACGACTACTGGCGGGCAATGGTGCCGAATACCGAACAATACAGGAAGATCTCAATCCCAATTCTGACGATCACCGGGGACTACGATGGCGACCAAACTGGCGCTCTTCACTACTACGGGATGCACATGAAGTATGGCTCCCCCGAAGCGAAGGACAAACACTACCTAATCATCGGCCCCTGGGACCATGCCGGCACCCGAACTCCCAAGAGGGAATTTGGTGGGCTCAAGTTTGGCGACGCGAGCATGTTGGATCTCAACCAGCTTCACAGGGAGTGGTACGACTGGACATTGAAAGGAGCCGCCAAGCCGGGGTTCTTGAAAGATCGCGTGGCTTACTATGTCGCTGCCGCTGACTTGTGGAAATATGCTCCCAACCTCGAATCAATAGACTCGGCAAGGGAGCACTTCTATCTGGGTTCCACCGGGCTCGCAACCGATGCCTTTCACTCTGGAACCCTTAGCGAATCAGCCCCGCCCGCCTCACGAACGGATGCATACGTCTATGATCCGCTGGATATCAGGCCCGCGGAACGCGAAGTCGAAAACATCGAGGACTGGATAACCGATCAGCGATTCGCATTGAGCTTGTATGGAAGCGGTCTCGTGTACCACAGCGAGCCATTCCTAAAGGATACCGAGATCACTGGTACTCCGCGCCTGACGGCCTGGATCAGCATGGATGTTCCTGACACCGACTTTCAGGTGACGCTCTACGAGATCCGTGCCGATGGAAGCAGCATCTTGCTGTCTTCTGATTCTCTCCGAGCTAGGTACCGCGAATCCCTTGAGAGAGAAGTTCTGGTGCAACCGGGCGCCATCGTTCGCTACCAGTTCAACAGTTTCAATTTCTTTTCGCGGCGGATCGCCAAAGGGAGTCGTTTGCGGCTAGTGTTATCGGCTTCAAATTCAATCTACAAGCAAAAGAACTATGACAGCGGAGGAGTTGTAGCCGACGAAACTGCGAAGGACGCGCGCACCGCACACGTTTCTGTCTATCATGACCCGGAACACCCGACCGTTCTAGAACTTCCTTCTGGTCGCTGAGCGTTCTTGCTTCGTCTCAGGCGTCAGCGATGTGGAGACTACCACGAACTCTTCTGCAGCGAGCGACACAGTCTTCAGAACTGATTCCGGGCGAGGCAAATTGGCGCAGACGACGACCTTTGGCTGTTACGTCCGTCAACTCACTTCTCTGCCAGGCTTCCACTTGCTTTCGCATCGCTATGTCGTGGCTCAAATCAAGGACAACGATATTGGAATCGAAGACCTGGAGAGAATCTTCGAATCCTTCTTCACGTCAAAAAGAAATGGAATGGGATTGGGACTGGCAATCTCTCGATCGATAGTCGAGACAAATGAAGGCCGGCTCTGGGTCGAAAGCACAGTTGGAACGGGGAGTACCTTTTACTTTACGGTTCCCGTGGATTCGAGTTTTGCTGAATGAAGCAGAACGATAACGCCATCGTGCTCGTTGTCGATGACGACTTCCGGGTTGGAGAGTCGTTTGCAAAACCTTCTCACCTCAGTCAGATATCAGGTCGCCACATTCGCGTCAGCAATCGAATACCTAGCGGCAACAGAGCCGGATTGCACGGGTTGCCTCATCTTGGACTTAAGACTGCCCGGAAAAGACGGGCTCCAGCTTCAGCAAGAACTCGCGGGAAGTAGCACACCACCGATCGTTTTCATCTCGGGTCACGGAAATATTCCAACCTCAGTTCGTGCTATCAAAGCTGGAGCGATCGAGACCCCCCGATGCCATTCTTAGGTCGTTGGTTTCCGTGTTGCTCGTGATCCGCTCGAAACCGGCAGTGACTGTTCGGATTGGCGATTACATTGTGAGCACGGCGCGGAACCGAGCTTTCCCGTCCGCAACGCGCTCGTGAGGTTTCGCAGCTTCGGCCAATGGATAGGTCTCAATGATTGGTTTGACTTTTCCCTGGGCTACGTAATCCAGGGCTTCGTAGAGATATTCGGGGCCATTTTGCTGGCTGCCGATGATCTTGATGCGCTTGAACAGCAACTCGATCAGCGAGAGCGAAAGCGGTTCGGCGTCGGCGCCCATAACGATAAACCTGCCGTCCGGGCGCAGACCCTGAATGCTGTCCACCATGGACTTGGTCGAGTTCGAGGTACTGAGGATGATGTCGGCGCCGCCCGCTGCGGTAAGGCTCTTTCCGTCGCGCACAACTTCATCCTCGCCCAGATCGCGAATCATCTTGTCTTTATCGGGGGAGTGCGAAATCGCGATGGTCTCGAACCCCGCGGCCTTCGCGTATTGCACCGCTAGGTGCCCAAGCCCGCCGATGCCAAGTACGGCCACGCGCTCGTGCGGCTGCGGATCGGCCCAACGGAGCCCGCTATAAACCGTATAGCCGGCGCAAAAGATCGGTGCGGCTTGATCCGGCAAAAATCTCGCCCAGGGTGGCGTAGCCGTAGGTGTAGGCCGAGCCGACGATCGGGATGAGCGAGGCGAATTCGGCATAGCAAAGCCCGGCAAACACACACGCTACGCCCGCCAGCACGAACGAAAGGACAATGGCAGGGCCCGCGTATTTTGCCGCCGCCGAGCCCGTGAGCACAAAAATGCCGGCACCAACGATGGCGCCAATCCCCAGGGTCACAAGATTCACCGGTCCGAGGGCGCGTTTCTGGGCATGACCGCCCTCTTCATGCGCCTCGGATAAGATCGTATCGATGGGCTTGTTTGCAAACAGATTCGCCATGTCGTCCTCAAGCGGGGAGCCTTTAGCGCCTAGTGAAGCCATCGATGTCCCACAGTTCTGAGCCGACGCCGTTGTGTACAAAGAACAATCCTGTTGGATCATACTTCTTTTTTACCAATGCCAGGCGCTTATAATTGCTACCCCAATACGAATGCTGCCAGTCCTCTTCGAAGAAATTACTTTCCGAAACGTACGCGCCGCCCCTTGGAGCCACAGCACGTAACTCGTTCATGCAGCGATGAACCTGGCCGCGGGATTTTCGCGCTGCTTCAACGTCCGGCTCGTGGCCCCGTACGCCTGGGTATCCGCCCTCGGCGTCCGCGACAATCGCCAGCGCAAACGCATTCAAAGCAGCGGGGTTCGTCTTCCCGCTTCCCGCCGGATATCTGGTTCAAGCCGTCACGAAGCAAATTGCCTAATTTTCTGCCGAGCCCCTGTACGCTTGTCCGGATCGAAGACAAGGCCGGTCTGGCAGATGGGTTCGATCGGGACTGAGGGTGCTGGTGAGGCTTTATTGCCGCAGGGGGAATATGGCGACAAATGGACTTGCCAACCTTTCCGCTAATGATGCGCGCCGAACTGCCGAATCCACTCTTGAAGGAATTGCCGCTCTGGTCCCTGTTGGGTTAGCACCCGAGCTTGTTCATCTGGGAGTGACGAAGAATCGGCCGTGCGGCCGGTTCCGCCGTGTTGTCATCGCATTCAGCATCGTTTTCAACGGCGAGTATTTGTTAACCCGAGTACTTTTCGTTCAGGAATCCCAGAAAGGTCGGTACGATCCATTGCACCAACCGATGAAGCACAAGTCGGCCAGCGGGAGCCATAAAGTCGCGAGGATTGTCCGCGGCTCTTTGAGCGTGATTCTCAGAGGTTGCCACACGATGATTCAAGGATTTATTTGTCGGAGCGGAGTGCGGCGATCGTTTCCTTCACCAAAAGCGAAACCGCTGCGAAGTCGTCATTCGACGTATACGACCAACCTATTTTCACGATCACGAGATCCTCGGAGGGGATGATGATCGCGTATTGGCCGCCCGGACTGCCAAATGCCATAAAGCTGTCGGCTGGCAGACCCGCCGCGATGCGTTTGCGTCCGCCGCTGCAATTGCCACGCTGCGTCCAAAATCCTGCTCCGTACCCGTACTCGTCGCTTTGAGGAGTCAATCGCGCCGAGTAGTCAACCCAGTTCTCGGGCAGGATCCGTTGTCCACTGGGCGAGATCCCATCCCGCAGATAGAGTAGACCCAGTCGACCCCAATCGCGTGCGCTGGCCCAGAGATGAATGGTTCCGAGAGGTGTGCCTGCACTATCGTATTCGAGTGTCGCATTTTGAATCCCTAGGGGGCCAAAGAGTTCCCGCTCCACGAACCGAAACGTGCTCGCTCGGTCGCCGCCGGCAGCATCACGAATAATGCGTGACAGTAGGATGAAATTGTAATTCGTGTACCGCCATTCGCGTCCAGGTTGCGCCCGCAGGCCAGCGCACGCAGCGCAAGCGGCCTGGTCCGCCATATCAAATTCCATTTGCGTATCGGTATCAAACATAGTTTTCCAGCCGGAATGCAACGATTCGCCGCCATTGAGACCGCTCACCATGCGCAACAACTCGTCGCATGTGATGTGGCGTCGGGGATCGTCAACTGCAGACCATTCGACTATTGGAGCTGGCGCACTCATGTCCAACTTGCCCTCGCGCACAAGTATGCCGAGCAGAGTGTTTGTGAATGATTTGGTCATCGACCACCCTATTAAGGGCGTCGTTGGGGTGATGCCGGGCGCATAGCGTTCACCGACAATGCGGCCACGATGGAAGACAATCACCGCCTTCGTCCAACGATGTGGTGCGGACGCGGGCTCAGAAAAGGCTTGATCCAGAGCGCTCGATAAGGCCGCATTTTCGGGCACAATGACATCCGGACTAGTGTTTGGCGGCTGCGCCGCGGGGGAATATGGCGCACCACTCTGATCGCTGCGCGGGAAACCGTCGTCGGGACGAATTACGCGGCAGCCGTATGGACCTTCATGAACCGCATGACTGTGCAAAAGGCCGGCCAAGTCGACGCGTACCTCCCGCCGTTCCCGGTCGATCTGATACCTCATCAGGCCATCGACCGGTCGAATCTTGGGCGCAATCGCCTCGCTGTAGAATTCCGTGGGTTCCAAACCCGCCACGAACACTGCTGAGCACAATTGATGGCTTGTGAAATGCACGGGTACGGCAACAGCTCGCCGAAGAGTATTCACGCCGCCGAACAGGCCGGAAGCCATTCCAAATCGTTGGGTCGCTTGGCACGAACTCGTGGTTCTCCGAGTCGTTCCTTCGAGCGCCTTATGCAGTGATCGCTCCCTCATTTCCATGTAACCACAATACGAGCTATCGCTCATGTTGTATACTCGTATTCTACGGAACCCGTTCATGAAGGCACGAGCTCAGACAAAGCCAAGAAAATTGGGCTCCCAACGGCGATCGCGCATCACGGTGGATGCACTACTGGGAGCAACCGCTCGCATCCTCGTTAGTCGTGGTTACGATCAAGCCAGCACGAACAAAATTGCACGTACCGCAGGCGTCAGCATCGGCTCACTGTATCAGTACTTTCCGGGCAAAGAAGCGCTGGTAGCCGAGCTGATCCGCCGTCACAAGCAGGAGATGATGCAGCTGCTGAGCAGCGCGCTAGTTCAGGTGTCGATGCGGCCTGTTGGCGAAGCAGCGCGCGAACTCGTTAAAGTCATGATTGACGCTCATCGCGTAAACCCCCGGCTGCATCGTGTTCTGGTAGAAGAGGTCCCACGCTTGGGGCAGATGGACGAGATGCAATCCATTGATCGGGAAACCTATGCTTTGATCCGGACCTATCTCGAAGCTCACCAGGACGAGATCGATGTTGCCGATGTGAATTTGGCTGCGTTCATCTGTTTTGTCAGTGTGGAAGCTCTGACCCATGAGGCAGTGGTGCACCGACCGGAAGTTCTCGATGGACAGAAGACCGACACGTTCGTGGATGAAGTGACTGGGCTGGTGCTTCGGTACCTCAGAATCCGGGAGGGAGGGCGGCCGGGATCGAGAGTCAGTTGCACGTCCTAGTAGGGGCCAAAGCTCACGCCCCGTGGCGCTGTTGGATGGGCTTCAATGTTAGCCACGACATGGGCTCATTTTGTTCGGCTTGGTTTTCGTTTTTCTCACATTGGCACTCGGTGAGATCCTCGTTCATTCGCCGTTCCTGATCGTTTTCGGACTGGCAAGACCTGGGGTCTTGGCGTGCTGTGTAAGGATTGGTTTTCGTGTGACTTTAGCCTTTAGCAGGTGTCAGCATTTCCTTTGCCTGCTACGTTGCCAGCACCGCACTGTCGCGGGCCTAACCCAATGCGCTCCAGCCGACCCGCTCCCCGCTTCGCCGAGAGTTGCGCCCGCACGTGCACAACTTTCGGAAGGGCCCATGGGAGGGGACGACCCTCAGAAGCTCCTGCACTGGAGGGGAATGCGACCTCCGCTCCGGGGCGCAGTAGACCTCCGGCTCAACAAGAAAATCAACACTCGTAGCGGAAAAGCCTCGCCGCTTTGCATAGCTGATGGCTTATCGTGAAACGTTTATGCCTGTTCAGTCACACCGGTCCGATCCTCGCATACTCGGGCGACGAACCCTTTGTCGGGATCACCGCTGCCTTGCCGAACTTCTTCATCCAGGGCTCGGAGTGCTTGATATCGGCTGCGGAACGGGCGCGATTACAGCGGGTGCTGCTAAGGCTGTTGCACCGCACGGACACGTAGTCGGCATCGACCGCGATGAGGTACTTCTCGAACTCGCCCGGACAGAACACGCCATGGTTCCAAACCTGCGGTTTGAGTATGGCGACGTGACCGCGCTAACGTCCTATGCGCAGTTCGACATCGTATCCGCAGCACGGACACTGCAATGGATCGCTGATCCTGCTCTGGCCATTTCGAAAATGAAACAAGCGGCCAGATCGTCGGGCGTGCTCGTGGTCCTCGATTACAATCACACGAGCAACCGGTGGGAACCCGATCCCCCAGGTGAGTTCAAGCTGTTCTACAACGCATTCCTTGCGTGGCGACACACCAACCGATGGGACAACGAAATGGCAGACCATCTCCCGGATCTGTTTCGATCCGTCGGGTTGGTCGAAGTCAAAACTCAGGTGCAAGACGAGGTTGTCGAACGCGGTGGGCCAGATTTTACCGAGCGGGCGGCCTTGTGGTCGGACGTGATCGAAAATGTGGGCGGGCAACTCGCAATGGCCGGATTCTGTACGAAGCATCAGTTGGATGCAGCGCGGGAATGCTACGATTCGTGGGCCAAGACGGCGCTGTTGAAACAGACGCTGGCGATGCGCGCCGTCACGGGAATTGCGCCGTAGCGCCGCGTGTATCGAAAATTCTTGGCGTAGGGCCTTTGAGAAGGACTCCCTATTCCAGAAGAGGCTGCAGCAACAATTCGCTCGGTGACGTCCTGGAGTGTGGTCACCTGCCGAAACGTTGATTCAGGGGCGGAAGGTTTCGAGACGCTGGATGTACCAGGGGGGAAAGCCGTATTCGCGGGCCGGTACGACGATGCGATCTATGTAATCGTTTGTCGCTGGCCGCGGGTTCATCGCCGGGCAGACGTAGCACATTGCAGGCTTATATTTTCCATCGCGCGTTTCCGCGAGAACGGCTTCGGGCAGATATGTCTCACCGAGAACGTCCTTGGCGTGGGCATACAGGCGGCCGAGTTCGGCATGAGTACCTGTGGCAAGAATTCCGTAGACGGAGTGCTGGTCGGAGCGGACGAGATTTGCACGCGGTTGGATGCGGATGTCGAAGCCTGCAAGCCGCGCCACTTCCCATTTTTCTGGGACGTAATTCACTTCGCGCAGAACATCCAGATTGATGTAAGACCCGTAGAAGAAGGTCCAGACCTCAGGGTCAGCTAGTGCGAGTGGGATATCCTTGCTACCTTCGATCATGACGTGCATTGTACTCACTTAAGTAGTTTCCCCGCAGCCTGCTATCTTTTAGATTGAAGGAGCGGATCTCGGAAATGATAACCAGACCTCCATCAGACAATCTTGGATAAAATTGCGCTTCACTGAACTGCAGTCAGGTGAGCGGAGGTTCGTGTCGCGGCGGCCGCACTGAATTCGAGCGACATAAAATCGCTGCATCTGGGTAAGGCAATGCAGGCACTTTGCGGGTTTCCCGAAGTGTTCGAATGTTATCGCGCGACAGGTCGAGACTGCTTTGTCTTGAGAATTGCCGTGTCTGACATTAAAGATTGCAGAAATTCCTCGACCGAATCGCGCCATTCGGGGACCTTACGAACTCGGTTATTTTGTCGACGCCACTCAGGCAGAAGATCGTGCCGGAACCGCGCGCCTAATGTTCTGGCGATGAGAAGGCGAGTTTCAATACCTCGTGATAAATCGTAATCGGTCAAGTCGTGCATTGTGAGTAAAGGTTACACTGAGGGGTTAAGACGATTTGTCATGCAAAGAGAGCGGTCACAACCGAATGCCGGGGATTTCGCTCGATACTCACGAATCGCTGGCATAGCGGGCCTTGAAGTGATGAGCGCGCGCTGGCTACAGCATTCTTTTACCCCGCACATGCACGATTTTTACGCCGTGAGCCTGAACTATGGCGGCCGAGGCGCGTTTCATTGTCGCCACGCGCTTCGCGATGCTGCGCCTGGCACATGCAATCTCATTGCACCTGGCGAGTTGCATACAGGGCATGCCACTTGCCGCGAAGGCTGGACTTATCGCAACCTGTATATCGATACGCCTCGCATGACCGCGCTCCTCGAGGGCCTCGACTGGAAAGGGCCTCTCGAAGTCACATTCAAACTCCCGCTTGTGAGTGATCGTGCGTTAGCTGAACGGCTTGCGTATGCCTTCGCGAGTCTGAATGAATCGAATTCGTTGTTGCAGAACGAGTCGCTGGTACTGTCAGTCGTGGCTCGATTGGCAACCAACCATTTCGTGCCAGGGCAGTGCCTTCGTGGGCTAGGACGCGAACATGCGGCCGTCCGGCGAATCAGGGAATGGCTGGATGCCCATCCGGAACAGAATGTCTCGGTCCAGTCATTGGCGGAGATCGCTGGGCTGAGCGCGTACTATCTGGTGCGAGTGTTCCATAAGCATGTGGGAATGCCACCACACCAATATCAGAAGAATGTCCGTGTGCTGAACGCGCGCAAGCTCTTAGCATCGGGTATGGCAGTTTCGGAGGTTGCCTATCGCGCTGGTTTTTGCGACCAGAGCCACTTGAACCGCTGTTTCAAAAAAACTCTCGGCGTTACGCCTGGAAAATACATGACGCGCGGTTGCGAACAACCGGTACACTACTCATAGACCCGCGAGCGAACTCCCGACTTGTCGAGTTACATCCAGGAGAAAGTCTACATCCTCGCGGCGCAGACGGTGATTCACGCTGCAGGCACGAAGCGCTCTCTTCCCTTGGATGGTTGTACCGGACAAAAATATGCGCCCGTCTTTCTCCAAGGCATTCAGCATGCGATTGTTCAACTCATTTAGGTATCGCTGATCTGCATGTCTGAATTCATCCATTGTGCGGTACTGAAAACAGACAACGGACAGTGGAACCGGGGCCAACCGGACGAAGTCTTGGGATTCATCAATTCGATTGGCGAGATATTGCATAATCTCGATGTTGCTTTCGATGGCCGCTCGCAGCTTCTCTATCCCGTACGCCTTGAATGTCATCCACACTTTTAGCGCTCGGAAATTCCTGTGCAACTGCGGACCGTAGTCTTTGAAGTCGAGTGGGGCGTCAGTTCCGACATCGTTCCCTTCCTTCAGATAATCCGCCGCAACCTGAAACGTATGCCGGAGGGCTGCAGGTTCGCGAACCAAAATGCAGGCAGCCTCGGCGGGAACGTACAGCCACTTGTGCGGGTTGACCACGATTGAATCGGCCCGCTCCAACCCCTGAAAGAGTTTCCCGGCCACTTTGGTACTTGCGGCTGGTCCGCCGTAGGCCGCATCTAGGTGGAACCACAGTCCTTGACCCTGGCAGAATTCTGCCAAACGATCCAGCGGATCCACGGCTCCCGTATTCGTCGTTCCGGCGACACCGACAACGCAAATGGGATGATAACCACTGCTCCGATCTTCGCTTACCTGCCTCTTGAGCGCTTCCAGGTCGATTGTGAAATCATCGCGAACCGCGATTTTGCGCAAATGGTTGCGCCCCATCCCAAGGGTTATCATCGCCTTGTCAACGGACGCATGCACTTCTTGGGATGCGTACACAGTGAGGAGGGGTCCTCCCCGCATTCCGAGAGAATCCGTATCAAACGGCGCTTTCTGCTTGCGAGCGACGGCCAATCCCACAAGATTGCCAGCCGATCCTCCGCTCAGCAGACACCCGCCCGCTTGTGAGGGATAACCGATGAACTGGGCAATCCACCGGGTGACTCGCCGTTCCACCTCGGAAGCCGCCGGAGAAAAGTGCCACAGAGCCAAGATCTGGTTCAACGCCGAGGCCAATAACTCGGCAAGAATCGACGCTTGGTTTCCGCCGGAGTTGATGTAGCCGAAGAACCGCGGGTTTAAGTAAAGCGTTGAGTTTGCGAATATCTTGCTCTCCACCTCCTTGAGGATGGACCCTATGGGCTGAGGTTCTTCGGGAAGAGGCTCATCAAACAACGACGCGATCTCCGCGCGAGTTTTCGCCGGGGTGATGCGTGTCTGATCGAGCCGTTCGTACAAACGCAAGACAATTTCCGATGCCTGAGTCAAATCATTCCGAAAGGTTGCCAGGTCGCCATCTAGGCTCAGAGAGTATCGGTGGCTCATCTCAGTGCACTCTCCTGTTTCACCGCGACTAGCCTAGCTCTGGCGCCAGGAGAAGGTCTTGGATGATTTTGCTCTGCTTTCCCCGTTCGTTTGCAGGGACCACGAGAAGCTTCGTCAAAAGTCTGAGAGTCGTCGGCGAGTGGGAACCGTCACGAGACTGACTTCCGGCAAAACAACAGGCGGAGAGTGCAGGTCTGGCCGGTACCAGCTTGTGGTCAAAACGACTGAGAGAACGGGGCATCTAAGAACTCGCCTAGTTTCGCGGCGGCCTTGAACTGTGGAATGGGCTCAAGTTTTTTGAACGCAGATGGTAAAAGCATTCGACAAGCCCCAGATCGTTCGTGGCCAGAACCCGTCGTGCTTCTGCTCGAAGTACAGATCATGTATCACGGGCGAGATGCTTCGGAGCTTCAGGTTTGCCCTCCACGAAAGCTTCGTAAATCACAACCCCGGCCGTGACATCGGTCAACTCACTCCGCTGCCAGGCTTCGACCCGCTTACGCATCGGCTCGAAGTTCCGCTGCATCCGGTCCACTCCGACCGAGACGCAATCAATCAGTGAAAACGACTTCGAGTGCTTAGCCAGCACCGGGGTAAACGCCTGGGACAATGCGACAATAATTCTGCATGTCGCGACGCAGCGCCCCTCCATTGGGCAAGTCCTCCGACGCCTCTTGCGGTGGTGCTTCGACGCCTCAGTCCTGCTCGATTACCATTCAGCACGACACCCTGATCATAACCCACACTGTGGGTGTTACTGCCCGGTGTTCTACGCCGCGTGACGCGCCCATGCGTCTAGAACCTGCTTCTCCTTTTCGGGAGACAAGAACTTGGACCGGTCCATCAGATGCAGAGAATAGAAGTCTTCCAGGCAATCGAGTGCAGTCTCGTCAAACGGACGAGTGCGCCATCCGGCACGGAACGCTTTTTCGCTGCTCACGCGATACAGCCCTTGATTGGCGGGATCGGGCCTCCAGCCAGAAGTCGGAGAGGATTGCAACTGTCTCAAGAGCCTGCTTTCGCTTGCGGTGCTGCGCAAGCTGCTCACGCGTGAAGCTCCAGTAGGTCTTGTGCGCCAGACGATAGGCATGCAACGAGGCCACCAGGGGCACCCGGTGACGCGCCCGCCACTCCGCGTGCTTGCGGACAAAAGCAAACGGATCGGAGCCCCTCAGTCTTCCGGCACCAATCGCCACGATCGCAGCAAGCAACTCTCCGCAGTGGCTTTTGGACTCCACGGTAAACTCATCATCCACGGCGTTGCGGTATTCGGGGCTCTCTTTGCGGAGCAGGTCGAACGTGCGCCTCCAAATCTCGGGGGCGCGACTAGCCAGGCCCGCGACAACCTCGGCCACCAGCGGGGATTCGCGAATTCGTTTGCTCCAGACGCGAGGGCGTTCGCGGTGAGCTAACATCATGAATATTGTGGACATTCACAATGGCAACGTCAAATGAATGTTGATCTTGGCAATTGTCCGCGCCGTAGGCGCGCTGCAAGGATTGTAGCGGGTCGTCTGCCGGCGTCGGGCCCCTCATTTTCTCGCCGGAAGATTCGTTGCTTCGAAAAGTCAACACCACCACCCTCCAGCAAATGGCCACGGTCGGCGTTTTCAGAAATCCGGCAGACACCAACCCCTAATTGGACAAGGAGAGAAACCAATGACGCAAGAAGAGAAGAACAAGCGGGTCATCCGGGACTTCACGAGGATCTTCAAGAACGAGCACAATGTGGATGGTGTTGGCCATCTGTTCGACACCAAGAATTTCATTCATCACTTCCGCTCTCCGTTGCCCGCAGGCTTTGAAGGATTGCGGCAGGTCGGCATCATGATGAACGGCGCGTTCCCCGACGTGGTCGTAAAGGAGGAGGACCTGATCGCCGCGGGCGATAGGGTCGTCGAGCGAAGCTCAGCGTCGGCCACGCACAAGGGCTCAATGATGGGTGATAAGCCCACGAACAAGCGCGTGTCCTGGTCGGAAATCCATATCTACCGCCTGAAGGAGGGCAAGGTATGCGAACACTGGGCGGAAATCGCCATGATGGAGCTTTTACAACAGATCGGCAAATTGCCGCTTGGCTGAGTCTTGAAGAGCCGATGAGCAACCCGCCGCAGGATCGGTTCACCGCCAAGCCGAAAGGACGCATCGCATGCCTGACATTCAGCACTCATTGCAATTTACGGCCAAGCCGGAAACTATCTATCCGTTGATTTCGAGCGCCAGTGGCTTGCGCCAGTGGTGGGCTGAGGACGTCATCGAAGCAGACGGAGCGTTGGAACTGAGTTTCTTCAAGCGGTCTACTGTCTACCGGCTGCGGCGCCTCATTGCGCACCCGCCTCTGGAGGTTGAGTGGCGCTGCGAAACGGGCCAGGAGTGGGCGGCAACACGGATCGCGTTCCGCCTTACTGAGGTCAAGTCCGGGACCCTTTTGCGGTTCACACACGCCGACTGGCAGGCGCCGAGCGACTATTTCGTATCTTGCAATACCGTCTGGGGCGAGCTGATGTTCCGGCTCAAAGCGGCCGCCGAGGGCGGATCGCTTGGCCCCCTGTTCACCGCCGCGGGCATGGCCCGCTAACGGGGCGTTCTTCGGTGATCGTTGGGGAGATTTTGAATTCCTGAATCTCTGCAACAACAAGGAACTGGAGTGGAACCTAGGACGTGCAACGCGGTTACTTGTAAACGTTTCCAGTGCTATGTGTCTCGTAAGCGATGGATGAAAATGTCGCAGTTGCCCCATCACCCGCCGGCGACTGCGACTCAAATCCCACCCGAATCGGAAGGTCGGAATCCAGACTGAAGGTGCGGAGTATATTCCACTTGGTTCCATCGATAGCGAAATACAAAATGTAGGTCCTACCACTCCTCGCGATTCGAAGATACACCGAATCACTCGCCAGAGTGACGGAGTTGCAATCGTCAGATAACCCCCGCGTCACGACGGTTACGAGGGTCGGCTTTCCGTCTGGAGAGAGTTCATAAGAAAGTTTAGCCCAGTGATGATCATCGCCCATCAGCATGAGTGCTCCAGCGTCCCATTTGGATTTGAATGTCACGGACACGCGAGCTGTCAGAACGTAGTCGGGATTTGGGATGAACGAAAGAATTGGGGCATTGTTCGCCACCGTTCCGTCAAATGGATCTACGAACCAGTCCGACTTCGCATTGGAGCTAATCGTGAGAGCACTAGCTTTGCTTAAGTTCCAGGATTTTGGTGAGTTTCGCCAGGTAAGCGGGCTCGGCAGACCGGGAATGGACGTACTTTCCTGCCCCCAAGTAACTACCGTAGCCCACCACAAGAGAGCTGCGGCTCCCAAACATTTTGCGAAACGTCTGCCGATCGCTTTGGTCATCAGAAAAGATCTCTATCAGAACCGGAATGAGTCCCGTTTGATCGCCAATTCTTGGACAACCGACGATCCAGAAGAGCGAATGCTGTTCCGACCATAGAAATAATAATTAGTTCGCAGTCGATGCGTATCGCTCGATTAGATCCGTCACCTGCTCCGGCTGATCCTCTACCACATAATGCACCGCTCCGTGAATCAGGCCCGTTTCAACATGCGCACATCCATGGGCCCGGAGACCGTGGGCAATCTTGGGGACCAACTTCGCAAACGGTGATCCGTCACCCGTTCCGAAAAATATGGGGACGGGCATCGGCCCTGTTTGAGCTGCGTTGAATTCCGCGTTTCGAGGAAATGCGCGGTACATCTCAAACATTGCGTGGAGCTGTGCGACACTGGCGTAGGCCTCCTTGTAATGGGCAATCTCTTCCGGTGTGAATTTTCCAAATTGATAGAAATATCCAAAATAGGCGTCCTGCCGCCCGTCGACAAGTTTCTCGGCGAGTCCGGGAACTTGCATAAAGTGCATGTGCCACATGAAAGGGGCGCCCTGGATATCATCCCATCCCTCGATTCCTGGAATTGGCGTGTCGAGGATCATGGCGCCGCGGGAGATTTGCGGAAAACGGCGGACGAACGCATAAGCTACATGGCCGCCGATGTCGTGTCCGACGATGTACACATGCTCTAGTTTGAGAACCAGAATGAGTTGATGGATATCGTCCGCCATATTGGCCGCATCGTAGCCATTTGATGCCGATGTTGAGCCGCCTATTCCGGGTAGATCGACGGCAACGACTGTGAAGTGTTTGGCCAGTGTGGGCATGATTGGGCGGTACTCGAACCAATCCTGCGGGAACCCGTGGATCAGGATAACGGCGGGCCCTTTGCCACCGCGAACGTAGTGAAGGGTGATGCCGTTGACGGTTGCGGTTTCGGACAGGAATTCTTGCTCCAGTCCTGTCGCGATTGGACTCGATTGCCCTTGTGCTCGGTACGGAGAGAGTGCCATTGCACACCCGAATACTTGCGACAGTGCGACCAAACGCCAACCGACATGCCGATTCATACCTATACACGCCTCCTGAACCAGATTGACCAACCGGCGTGGATACCACGCCAGCTCGCGCGCTTCTACCGTTGCTCGCATCACCTTTTCTGCTCCGCTTCGCGCCTTCGGGCTGCCGCTCCTTGCGGGTCAGTAAGGAGATCGACCCACAAGGGGTGAGGCGAGGGCTCGGCGTCATAGTTATCGTGCCAGTTCCACCACTTGTATGGTGGGGTCTGAGGGTAACCCTTGGGAGAATCCGCCCAAGTCTCCTGACGACCGAGTGGCGTGATGTCGAGGTAGCTCCAGGTACTGCCCATAGCCTCGTCGCCGCGGCTGTTAATGAAGTAAGTACGGAATATCTTCTCGTCGTTGCGGAAGAAAACGTTGTGGCCGTGCCATTGATCGACGCCGAAGTCCACGTCAAAGCCGTCGGTGATGGTGTACCACGGCATGTCCCAGCCCATTCGCGCCTTTAGGCGCGCGATGTCTGCTTGCGATGCCCGCGACACGAAAGCGAGCGTGGTATCGCGAGCATTGAGATGGGCCAGATGAGCGACTTGATCGGCGAGAAAAGAACATCCCCGGCAGGCATGTTCGGGCCAGCCGAACACCCCGGGCTCAAAGAAGGCGCGATAGACGATCAGCTGCCTGCGGCCATCGAACAGGTCCAACAAGCTAACCTTGCCATCGGGCCCGTCGAATTCGTACTGCTTCTCGACAGCCATCCATGGCATACGCCGGCGTTCGGCGGCCAAGGCGTCACGGGAGCGAGTGAATGCCTTCTCCTTCGCCAGGAGCTGCTTCTGCGCGGCCTCCCACTCTTGCTGCGTCACCACCGGGGGTGTCTTCATCGCGAGATGTTCCGTGACGTGCGCTCTTTCTTTCACTTTGTCAGCTCCCATCCCATCCCTCCTTTGCTTCCTTTGACAGACGCATACTAATGAGCACGATCTCTGGTACCACAGTCAACTCCTCCGGGGCCCGGCTTCATTCTCAAGAACTCAAGACAAATGCAATCCCCCGTCGACTTCGAGTACTGTTCCGCTGACAAAGCCGTTGGCAATCACGAATGCCACGGCGCTTCCAAGTTCCTCCGCGGTACCATTCCTCCCAACCATCGATGATGCCGCCGTCTGCTGGAGCAGATCATCTCTGACATTGCGAGGCAGGCTGTCCCACCAGGGTGTTTCAACAGCACCCGGCGAGATCGCATTCACGCGGAGCGGCCGCAATTCTTTTGCCAAGGGTTTCACCATCGCCTCAATCGCGCCATTGATAGCGGCAAGACCAGCTGTCCCGGGGTTGGCAGCGCGTGCGGAGATGGCACTGATGAAAGTCAGTGAGCCATCTTTGCGCAGATAAGGTAATGCTGCTTGTGCTGCGCACAGTTGCGCGAAAAACTTCTCCTGGAATCCCGCCAGCAGCTCGGCAGGATCGAGAGCGCCGAATGGGCCGGCCCCCTTTGCGCCACTCACCGAAAGTACAAGATCATCGAAGGAGCCGAGTGAATGATAAAAAGCCGAGAGAGCTTGCGAAGATGAAGCGTCCACGCTCTCGGCTTTCAAAGATGCGTTGTCCTGGCGAACTCGTGCAATTTTTCCCGGGTTTCGGCCAGTCACTACAACGGATGCTCCGTCCGCAGCCAACTGCCGAGCCGCAGCCAGGCCAATTCCCGACGTTCCTCCCATCACCACAATTTTCCGACCCGTTAATTGGTTCATTGACACTCCCAGAATGTATTCGATGCCTTACCGAGTAAGCGGGACCATGCCATTGCTTAAGGAACTCAGCCGTAGACGATTCTCATCGTTGCCCCTCCAGACCTGGGCGCATGCTCGCCCAGTTAGTTGCCAGTTCGTATCGATATGCCAGGTGCAGCACTCCTGCTTCATCCCAAGGCTTACCGACGATTTGAAGCCCGAAGGGCAGACCATTCCGATCGAGACCGCTCGGGATGCTGATTGCAGGCAGGCCGTAATAGTTGGCAAAAACGGTGTTGGCGGCAGACAGAGCCTGAGAATCCTTGCGCGCTTCCTCTATGGTTGGAACGGTGGTGACGGTCGTCGGAAGAACAAGGACATCGACGTCGTGAAACGCATCGGAAAAATCGATCTGCGATCGGTTTCGATTTTGCTCGTGTCGTTTACCGGATGGTGAAGTGGAGCAGCCACGTTTCTTGTCGAGTAGCCTAGGCCACGGATCTGTTCAACCGCCGCCTGAAAGGCCCGGCAGACTTCTTGGTCTGCCTCAAAGTTACTTGCGACTCCGACACGCAGCTCGACATTGTTCCTCATCGTTTCCAAATAGCGTAGGCCGTCGTTCTGGGTGCGATCTACGAGGACGTCCAGAACGATTGCCACATCTTCAACGCATCGTGCCATGATCCCTGGGTGACTGAAACAGCGGATCATCTCACCGGGGTCCGCTTCACCTTCTAGGATGCCCTTCGGACTGATCAGGCCGTAGGTTCCTTTGAAGCCGACGACGCCGCAACATGCAGCGGGCAACCGGCAAGAACCAATTGCGTCCGTATCCAGCGTTGCAAAGCACATGCCAGTAGCAACCGCCGCGGCCGATCCTGAAGATGAGCCCCCGGCAATATAGTCGGCATTCCAAGGGTTTCGAACTGGCCCGAACGCACTCTCTAGGCCTGTAGTTCCCATGCCAAGCCGATGCATGTTGGTCTTTCCAACGATGACTGCACCGGCCTCCCTGAGTTTGGCGACGCCAGCCGCGTCCTTCTTCGGAACGCGATTCACGAAATCCTCAAATCCCGCAGTTGTTCGTACGCCCTCTGTATCGTAGAAGTCTTTGATTCCGACAGGTATGCCATGCAGCGGTCCTCGCCATTTACCCGCCTTCATTTCCCCCTCGGCAATTTGGGCCTGCTCTAGCGCCTGCTCAGGGAGCACAGTTATGAAGGCGTTCAGTTTCGGGTTGACCTGCTCAATCTGCTTTAGACAAGCTTCAACCACGTCAAGGGGCGAGAGCTTTCGCGCTCGAAAGCGCGCTTGAAGGGTCGCAATGTCGGGAATCTCTTTTTCCGTAGCCACAGTTCGAATTGCCCTCGCATATGAGGGAGCGATGTCTCTCTCGCCAGTTGCCATCGCCCCCTATCCCTCAAACGTCAGGCGTTCGAGGAAACCATAAGCTCCCCTTTCTCCAGATGCAATATCCGTCCGGCAAAACCGGCGGCATGCGGATCATGAGTCACCATCACCACGGTCTTGCCGAACTGCTGATTCAGGACGGACAGAAGCCTGAGCACATCGCTGGCGGACGCTGCATCCAGATTGCCAGTTGGTTCATCCGCCAAAATCAGGTTTGGATCCGTTACCAGCGCGCGCGCGATCGCCACCCTCTGTTCTTGCCCTGCCGACATCTGCCGGGGAAAGTGATGCATCCGATCTTCTAGACCAACCAACTTGAGCGCGGTCTCGGCGTGCTCGAGTCGCTGGCTCTTGTTGAGGCTGCTCAGCTTCAGCGGAAGCTCGACATTTTCGATCGCGGTTAGAACTGGAATCAGGTTGAACGACTGAAATACAAACCCGATGTGAACATTGCGCCAGAGAGCAACCTCGCGGTCGTCGAGAGAACTGGGATCCTCGCCGAGGACGCGAAGTTCTCCTGCTGTCGGACTCTCCATGGCTGCTGCCAGGTGTAATAGTGTGGACTTTCCGGATCCTGAAGGTCCCATCAGAGCGACGAACTCTCCTCGCTCGATCGACAGATTTATGTTCTTGAGCGCGAAAACGTGAAACCCATCGCGCGCGTGTTCTTTGGTGAAGTTCGAGGCCGTAATGATTGGATCAGTCATGGTCTTTCCCCTTTCACGCGGACTTTATTTCCGTCTCGTAGTTGAGCGGGAGGATTCACGACGATTTCTTCTCCGCCCCGGAGCCCGGCCGTGACCTCGGCGCTTCCATTTCGCGTCCCCTGGGCGGTGACGCGCAGCTCGCGGACGTGGTCGTTCTCCACGACAAAAACCGCGTTGTTGTGAATTGCGCCGAGCGGTATCGAGACTCCAGGCTCTATGTTCCCTGCCTCCGTGCCGCCAGCTCTATCGTCGCGAAATGCAACCGATGCATTCATGTCCGGTCGGAGAAAGGCATCTGGGTTTTGGATTTTGACCTTGACCTGAATGGTGGCTTTCTGACGGTCAGCTTCCGGAGACACTTCCACGATGCGCCCGGAGTATTTCCGGTCAGGGTAAGCGTCGGTGGTAACGACGGCAGGCTGAGAGGGTTTGAGTTTGGCGAAGTTGTTCTGGTCGATATCCAACTCCACTTCTAAATCGTCCAAGTCGGCCAGCGACACGACGTAGCCTTTGGCACCTTTGTCTCCCACAAATCCGGTGGTGACGAACTCTCCTTTCTCTACATTCCGCTCGAGGATTGTTCCAGAGACCGGTGCGCAGATGATCGTTCCTTCCAGTTGCGCTGTGGCGTAGGCAAGGACCCCTTTGGCCTGGTCGAGTTGTGCGCGCATGGATGCGATTTCCTCTTCCCGGGGGCCGAGTCTTTCGAGTTCGTAGGTCTGTTCCAGAGAGGAAACCTTTCCTTGCTGCGCGTCATATCGGTCCTGCGCATCATCCAGGGTTTGCCGTGCAACTACGCCATCGGTGGCCAGCAAGCGAGTCCGCTTCAAGGTAACCTCGTCGTTGACGAGGTCCGCTTTGGCTGACTCGAAATCAGCCTTCGCCTTGGCAATCTCCTGTGGGCGAGCTCCTCTCTCAAGTTCCGCAAGCTTCGCTCTGAGATTATCGACTTCGCCCTGCGCCTGAAGGACCTGGGCCCTATACTCAGGATCCTCAAGGCGTACGAGTTCTTGCCCCTGTTGGACTCTGTCACCCTTTTCCACGGCGATCCAGGCGACTTTGCCCGACACCTTCGCGGCGACTTCGATTTTGTGAGCCGCGATAATGTAGCCCGTGGCGGCAAGAATGATGTCGGGACCACCCGGCCCGGGGGCGTGCCGAGGGGGAACTCGATACGTTTCAACTACGGCTGGCGCGCCTATTCGGCTGTAGGCGAACAAGGCCACACTGGCCAAAGCGCATGACACGCCCAGAAGCGTGGCCCACCGACCCATCCTTCGAGCAGGCCTGGTTGAGGCTGAGACGCGATCGATCTGCAGTTTTCTGAGTTCGGCTTCCATAATTCAATTCTCCCGAAGAGCTGTAAGAATCTGTTTTCTTGCCGCATTTCGTGCGGGGAACAAACCTCCGGCTCCGCCCATGAGCCAGGAGAAAAGGATTCCGATCCCGACAACAACCGGTCCCACGTGAAAACGAAAGGCTGTCTCGGTCATCGTGCTGAAATTCCCTACGGCGGTCGTGACGTAGTTCAAGGGCAAGACCAGCAGGCACCCGATCACTCCACCCAGGCTCGCCAGCAACAATGATTCGATCAGGAAGCTGAGGAGGATACTGGCTCGCGAGAATCCCAGCACGCGCAGTGTGCCGATTTCGCGAGATCTCCGCGCCACCGCGGCATACATGGTGTTCATTGCGGCAAAGGCACTGCCGATGGACATGATCAGGGCCACAAGAACTCCGAGGTGTTCAAGGGGAGCGCCGGAGGCAGACTGTGAGTCGTAATAGGACTTCTCTGTCTGTGCAGTGACATTCAGGCGCTGGTCATTGTTCAACGATTCGATCAGTTGGGATAGGGATCGAGCATCCGAAGCTCGCAGCAAAACCGAGTTGTACTGGTCCCTGCGATTGAAGTAGCTGCTCGCCTGATTCAGGTCGGCGAAAATTTCGCTATTGATCGCCGAGGCACCGGCATCCATAATCCCAACCACCTGCCATTGCGAGGTCCCGATCGGAACCCACTCGCCAACGTGCGCGGCGGGACAGCGCCGGGCGACGGCTCGACCGACCACCAACTCGCGCTGCCCCGCTCGGAACCATCGTCCCTCCTTCAGGCTCACCGCCCTCAACCGAATGCCCACCGGCAGCAGGCCGCGAAGGGTTACCGCCTGGCCGTTGGCGCTTTCCGGCTTCGGCAGCGTCACAGCAGTGATCATTTCAAGGGACACCATGGGATTTTCCCCGTCGCGGGCAATACCGTCCTTAAAGGACATGTTGCGAAAGGTCTCTTCACTCATGGCGCTGCCCAGTTCGGAAGAAGACCCTTTACGCAAGACCAAAAGATTGAGCGGATCGCCGGACGAGCGGAAAGCGGATCGAAGCCCGTCTACTAAGGCCAAGGCCGCCAGCAAGACCGCGACCGTCAAAGCCATGCTCAAAGCCGTCATCATCGTCGCGGTTCGCCGGACGATCAGGTTGCGAAGGTTATAACTCAACGGAATTTGCATGACAGGTGTCCTCTATCCTGAATAGCGAAGCGAATCGAGAATCTGAATTCGAGCGGCGTGCCGCGCCGGGATGAACGAGCTTAAGGCTCCAATGACCGCGGCGATCACCATCACAAAACTGGCAACATCGGCCGTTATGCCAAGCCGCAAGGCGGCAAATGCGCTGTCGCTATGCCTCACTGCGGCCGCTAGCGCGCTTCCCAACAGAAGCCCAACAACCCCGCCGGCTATCGACATGAGCATGGTTTCACCCATAAACATGACCAAAATCATTGGGGGCGCGAAACCAAGCGTCTTCAGGATGCCTACCTCTCGTGTGCGCTCCCGCACCGACATGGAAATGGTGTTTCCGGAAACCAGCAGAATGGTGAATGTCAGGGCGCCAGAGATCGAGAGCAGGAAAAGCTTCAAATTTCCCAGGAAGGATACGAAGCTCAACTGCCACATGCGCTCGGATTCGCTCTTGGTGGGAGCTGGGGAGTCTTCAAATTCCTTATCGATGGCCGCGGCAATGGGGTCTACATCGACCGCACTATCGGCCGCCGTGAGAAAGACTCCGACCGCGTCTGCCCGGCTCGACTGTCCCGCCGCAATGAGGAGCTGCCGGAGATATTCGTAGTCAAAATAAAGATTCTCGTTTTCGTCCGGACTCGAGTACACGCCCACGATCTTCAGTTCTGCAGTTACCGGGAAAATGTCGCCCACCAAAGTGATGCGATCGCCGATCTTCCATTGGAAGCGCTCAGCGAGCGACTTGCCGACAATGCAGGAAGATCGGGTATTCTCGAATGCGGCTTTTTGATCCTGCGGCAATTCGACCTCGGGTTTGATGCGGAAAAATCTCTCTGGCTCGACGGCGAAACGGGCAAAGAAATTTCGTGGATCGCGGGTGTCCTTATAGGTTCCTCCGAACCACTGCCAAATCATGGAATCCCGGACCCCGGGCATGGCTCGGATCTTGGGGAGAAAGGAAACGGGCATCGGTTGCGTAATCGACACTTGATGATGGGTGACAATGCGGAGTGCCTCGGCGGGATCTGACTCCGGTTGGAAAAACAGAGATCGGTAAGCCGCCGCTAGAACGCCCAGCAGGCAAAGCGAAAGCGCTACGCTGGCAACGGTCAACAGGCTCCTGCGGGGATTGCGTACGATACCGGCGACGATCAGTGACCAGAGTTGCAACATGGCTTCCTCCCTCCTGCCTCCCTTAGTCCCATTGCGGGCACACAAGGGTCAGGATGTTCTTCTCGGCCGCAGAAATCTGCGAGCCGATTCCTCAATGAATCCGTAACTGGCCAGTGATGCTCCGATTGCGGCCGCTACCGCAACTCCCGCCCGAATTCCACGAGGTAAGTAGGGCATTGCCTCGAATGCCTTCGTCATTACGAAGGAATGCAACAGATAGAGGCTGTAGCTGGCCTCGCCTAGGAGCACAAGGGGACGAAATGCCAGAACTCGCGTCCACCGCGGTTGCATGGCGACACCGAAAATGATCGCGGCAAAGGCAGGAGAAAGAAAGCCGGCCGAAATCAGCGGATTGGGAATTCTGCCGACTAGAGCGGTGATCAGGACGATGATGGCACTCCCAGTCATGATGCAAATCGAACCCAACCAACGATGACTTTTCCTCCGAAGAAACAGCAGACCTGCCAACATGCCGACAATAAATTCGGGAAGCCGCAGAAGCGGACAGAAGCTAAGAAGGTTTTTCCAGAACAATGTGATATCGGATGAGTTGACGTTTGCCCTTCCATCGGGGTGAACCAAGATGTAGCCCACCGAAATGCTGAGACCCACAAGAGAAAAGGCGGCAATTCCAAAGGCAAGTTTTCGGCGTGGCAACGACTTCACTGAGCGCAACAGGAATGGAAACAGAGAATAGAAGAAGGCTTCGACGGAGAGACTCCAACACACTGGGTTCCAAGTCAGTGCGCCTTGCGGAATCCACGCCTGCAATAAAAAGAGAGTCGCCAACGTCGCCAACGTAAAGTGGCGCTCGCTCCAGGCGAAAAACGGCAGGCTCAAATGCCGGAGGGCAAATAGAAAAAAGGGAGCAGTGACGGCGAGAGACACAATGTAGGCGGGATACACTCGTGCAAAGCGAGCCCACCAGAATCGGCCCCGACCAAGGTTGTTCTGAGAATAGGTGTAAACCAGGATGAACCCGGAGAGAACGAAAAAGAAGTTCACTCCGATATAGCCGATTCCGGCAAAGTTCTGATACCACCATGGCCCGCCGGCAAGGATACCCTCGACCTTTAGGTGGAAGAGGATGACATGAAGGGCCGCGAGGAACCTTAGAGTGGTAAGTCCTTCGAGCCGCGGTCGACCAGAACGCGAGGTAACGGATGTCCGCTCGGCCGTGCTCGGATCTGCGATTCGCGCCAGAGAATTCGTTGAGCCGGCGACTAAAGTAGCCATATATGTCCCTTTCACGCCGCACTATGATGGGTGAGCGAAAGGAACACAATGAATGCCGTCTTAAACTCGGCTCACATTTGCCTCACATGCCAAGTCTATGATCCCGCGGGGCTTCTGGGCCTCTGCTAAGATTCGCTAAAGAGAAAGAAATGTCTTCCCCGGCTTCCAAGAATGTAATTGTGAGCTTTGGACCCTTTGAGGCCAACCTGGCAACCCAGGAGCTTCACAAGTTCGGAACGCGTCTGAAGGTCCCCAATCAGTCGTTTCAGATATTAGCTTTGCTGCTCGACCGTCCTGGGCAACTGGTCACCCGGGACGAGTTGCGTCAGAAACTCTGGCCCTCAGACACTTTTGTGGAATATGACCAGGGCCTGAACGCGGCCGTAAACCGGCTAAGGGATGCCCTGGGCGATTCTGCGGAGAAGCCCCGCTACGTCGAAACGTTACCGCGGCGAGGATATCGGTTCCTTGCCTCGGTCAAAGTCAACGCAGAGAGTGACGAACCGTCTTCCGCAAGAAACGATAATTCGCCCTCTCCGTCTGCCCCAACTGCAGTTGCAACAGGGAATCCGCCACCCACGACGACTTTACCATCCGTCGAGCCATCGAAAGGGATCGGGTTGGGCAACGCCCACCGAACAAAGCTTTTGGTTGCAGCGGTAGTCACCTTCTCTATCTGTATTCTGTGCTTTACCGCCGTCCTACTCTGGGTGAGAAAAAGCTCCAAGCCGCAAGACTTCTCTTCGGTCAAGGTGGCTCCGTTGACAAGCCTTCCCGGCCAGGAAGTAGCGCCCACATTTTCTCCGGATGGCAGCCAGGTCGCATTTGCCTGGAGCAGCAATCTGGAACAAGGGTTCGACTTGTACGTGAAGACAATCGGCTCCGAGCGCGTGATCAAGTTGACGAATCATCCCGCTCACTGGATCAGTCCGGCGTGGTCACCGGATGGTACCCAGATCGCTTTTGCCAGATGGGCGCCCGATGGCAGCGGGATCTTCGTGATCCCAGCGCTGGGTGGGCCGGAACGGAAGCTGGCCGACGCTAACTTCTGGTATGAGCCCTTCATGCAGATCAGTTGGTCCCCGGACGGCAGATCGCTCGCGTTTTGGTCAACCCTGGGTGGCGGGTCGCACATCTTCGTCATGTCATTAGCCGATCTGCAGTCTCAAACCGTGGCTCCCGGGCTTGACTGTTGGGATATGGGCAGTCCGTCATTCTCGCCAGATGGAAAGCAATTGGCATTCGTCTGCACTTCGAGCATCGCGGTTTATGGAATCTACGACTTGCCGCTCGCGGGCGGATCGCCACGGCTGTTGACCTCGATGTTGGGCTACTTCCGTGGTCTCACTTGGTCGGTCGATGGGAAACGAGTCGTGTTTTCGAACGACTCGGGGGATGGAGGATCGCTATGGCAGGTGGATACGGATGGCAAGACAGTCCGGTTGCCTTTTGGCGAGGAAGGCTCAAATCCAATCGTTTCGGGCAAAGGGGATCGGCTTGCCTACGTGCGCGCCTCGAAGACAATCGACATCTGGCGAGTGGACCTCAATTCACCTCAGCCTGAGAGTTCGGCAACCAAGCTCATCTATTCGACGCGAATCCAGAGAGTCCCCCAGTATTCTCCAGATGGAAAAAAAATCGTGTTCGAGTCAGACCGCTCCGGCACACATGAGATATGGCTAGCGGATGCGGACGGCGGCAACTTGATTCAACTCACATCGTTCAATGGACCGCAAACTGGCGCCCCGAGTTGGTGTTCCGACGGACATCGCATCGCTTTTGATTCTCGCGCTCCTGGTGTGTCGGCCGTCTATTTGGAAGACGTGAACGAGAGGCTTCCTCGACAACTCAAGACAAATGTGTCCAACCTTGCCGTACCAACCTGGTCCGAAGATTGTCAGTGGTTGTTGGCCAGTGACGGGCATCATGATCTCTATCGCATTCCCGCCGAAGGCGGCCCGGCCACCCGAATCAGCGACCAGGGCTCGTGGTTCAGCGCTGTCAAAGCAGGAAAAATATTTTTCAATGTGATGACTTCCAACGGTGTCGCGTTCTGGTCAAAGCCGGTGAACGGCGGCGATGCAGAGCCTCTCAAGGCCATGCCGATGCTTGAGGCCTCGGCAAACTGGACGATAACGGCGCGCGGTATCTACTACATCCCGTCGAGTTCCGCAACGACTGGCGTCGACTTCTTCGACTTCGCCACACACTCCACGCGGCATCTATGCACTTTGCCGCAGCCTGCAACTCCGGGTGGAGGTCTGTCAGTTTCGCCCGATGGTCGCTGGATCCTTTATACGGAGACTGACGATGCCCAGAGTGACCTTATGCTCGTCAATCACTTTGAATAAGCTTGCTTCGCTCCTCTAGGCGCAGCGCACGATGGTTATTTTGTGGGTCCACTTCCGGTAATTCGGCTCTCGCAAACAGAACACTAGGTCTTTTTTACAGGCTCATAAAAATCAATCAGATTTCCATCCGGATCACGAAAATAAAAGGAGCGCGTGCCCCACGGTTGATTGGTGGGAGGCTTGACCCAGATTTTCACAAACTCATGCAGCCGTAGAAACTCATGATCCACGTCCGCCACTTTGAATTCGAGAATCGTGCTTTTATTGTTTGCTGGCTGAGCCGAACCGGGGATGTACTGCTCTTGCTCCTTGGCCGTAAAGATCGCAAGTACTCCTCGGTCAGTCGGGAACTCGGCATAAACCCCATTGCTCACCCGTGGCGCAATACCCAAGACATGCTCGTAGAAGTCAACCAGCTGCGTGAAGTTTTCCGTAATAAGGCAGGTGTTGATCAGCACGGGCGTGGGCGCGTCCGCGGCACGAGCCTTCGTTTCATACAACTCACGCATTGCAATACAAAACAACCCCGCTAGTGCCAGCGCACAAAGGAATTTCATGGTAGTCAGCCCTCAGACGATTAATCCCAGCTCACGCAGCGTAAAGAGTTTCATCCTCGGTTGTCTTGAAAAAATCGGACATCTGCAGCGCGCATTGCGCGGATTCGAATAGGGCCAATGGCGGGCAGCCTGACAGCCGACGGACTTCGCGGTTCATATGTGCCTGATCGGCGTAGCCTACGTGTGCCGCCAATTCCGACAGGCGCCCATGCGAGACTCGGACCGGAGACATGGGAGGGAAAAGCAATTTTGTCGATCGTCGAAGAAGGAGAAGGAGCATGACGGGCATCACGTTCTTCAATATGTGGCAGGCGGATTCGCACGAGAAGCAGGAAAAGCTGATCGAAGAAATGCGCGCCGAGGCGCCCACGTTTGCGGCCAAAGACGGGTTCGTTTCGCTCACCGCATGGAAAGGCGAGGGGACAGACTATCGCGTCTTGGCTGAGGGCCGTTGGGCGAGTCAGGCACACTTTGACGCAGCAGTGGCAGGCAACGCGGCGACTTTGGCGGCACGCGCCCGCCTGGAGACCTTCGCAAAACCGGCACCGGGATTATTCGTGGAGTGTTTCCGGTTCACAGGCGAAAGCGAACCGGCTCGCCCGCTCGAATCGCTGTTGCGGGATGCCGCCAATCGCTGGAAGAAGGTTGGGCTCGAAACCAAACGAATCCGAGCTGGGCAAATCAGCATCCACGTGGCGTCTGCTGGCAAAGGGCGGCCGGTGATTTTGTTCCACGGCTATCCGCAATCGGGTGAAATTTGGCGGCGAGTCGCACCGGAACTGGCTAGAGAGAGGCAAGTGATTATTCCCGATCTGCCCGGCATGGGCCTCTCCGACATCAAGCAACGAGGCTATGATTTGTTGGCCATCGCAGAGGATATCCACGCGGTGGTCACTGCGCTTGGACTCAGAGAGGTAGACCTGGTCGGGCACGATTGGGGCGGAGCGGTCGCAGCGGTTTACGCTCTGCACTATCGGCAGGAGGTGCAACGTTTGACGTTCATCGAAAGCGCCCTGGGAGGGGCGGGCTTTGAGAATGTGTGGGTCTTCAATGCACCCAATCCAGCCATGACTTTCATTCCGTTTTTGCTTGCGGGGGATCTATCCGAGGAGTTGGTCGCAGGACGCGAGGAGATCTGGCTTCGCCACCTGTGGCAGACCTTCACCCACAACAAAACACGCGTGCCATTTACCGAATGGCGACCATATCTCGAGGCGATGCGACCGCCGGGGCTCTTCCGCAGCAGCGGGGAATACTATCGCTCTGTTTACGGAGCGGCGGAAAGCGTTCGCAAGCTCATCGCGGCCGGCAAACTGACAATCCCGGTTTTGAGTGTATCCGGAGAAGCTTCACTCGGAGCGGCGCAGTTGACGTTTGTTCAGGCGTTCGTGGGGAACATTGCGCGTCATGTGGTAATTCCGGGGTCAGGTCATTTCGTTCCCGAGGAGCAACCGCAAGCACTGCTCTCGGCGTTGAACAGTTTCCTGGGCGTGTGACTGCATAATCTCGATGAGTAGCCAGTCCTTCAGTCTCAATTATCGAGGATAGACGAGTTGTTCGGAACACGCTCTGGTTAATTGCCGCGTCGCCGATGATAGGTAATTCTGCGGGATTCGCAATGTATAAAGATGAGGTATTAGTCGAAAAGCCTCAGCGTAGGGATTGCATCCGATTCACTCCGACCGACACACAATTGATCAACGAGAACGACTTCTAGTGCTTAGCTAGCACCGGAGTAAATACACCTGTGACAATACTTCCTGATCTGTCTATTTGGCTTGTGGATTTATCAGACTGTTTCGGAGATCGCATATGCCCTTACATCACGCGTAGGACTGCCAAAGTCGCATCGTCAGTTTGGTGTCCTTGGGAAAAGTCATCCATAGAGTCGAAAATAAAATTCACAAGACTTCCTGCCTCCTGGGAGGATTGCCCTGCAGTGGCGGCTTGCAATAAGCCCTGGACTCCCCATTCGGTACCGTTCTGATTTGTCGCTTCAATGACTCCGTCGGTGTAGGCGATAACCAAGTCTCCAGGCTCAAGCCCGACGACTCTCTCCTCGTATCTCGAATTTGGAAACATTCCAACCGGAGCCCCGCTGCTTTCGAGCCATTCGACCGACCCATCGCGGTGCAGGATCGCCGGCGGATTATGTCCTGCGTTGATATACCGGAGCGCTCGCGTGGCGTTGTCGATGACGCCGTAGAACAAAGTTACGTACCGGTCCGCCAGCGACGAAGAGCATGAATGTTGATTCACCGCCTTGAGCAGCGCGGCCAGGTCATTCCCGGTGAACAATGCCGCCGTCCGAAGCGAGGACTGCACGCTGGCGATCATGAGTGCCGCGGCCAAGCCTTTACCCGAGGCATCCCCAACAACGAGTGCCAAGCAATCATTCTTAAGAGGGATAAAGTCGTAGCAATCGCCCCCAAGCGCCCGGACCTGACGACAGCGGGCGCTGTAGTCCAGGGAATCCGCGGCCGAGCACGGCACTTGCATAAAGCCCCGCTGCACATCGCAGGCCAGTACCCAGTCCTGACTCACGTCCACTACCATTTCGTCGGGCGTCATTTTCAGCCTCCACTCGTATGTCGGTTCTCGGCAACCGAAATCGACACGGGCTGGTAACTTTGTGCTGAAAATATTTTTTGAACGGAATGTAGAGAACGGCAGGGCGGCTCCGACTGCAGGATGAAAGCGCAGATCACGGGCACTGCCCATGGACAAAAACAGAATAGGAGCAGGATATGAAATACATTTTGCTGATGTCAGGGACCACGGCAGGTGTGGAAGGCTATCACGCCTGGTCGAAACAGGATATCGACGCGCACATGGCCGTTCTTCACCGTATCAACAAGGACCTCACCGCATCTGGGGAGTTTGTCGCCACTCAAGGCTTGGCTGAACCGAAGGAAGCCAAGGTTGTTCGCGGCGAGAAAAACGGCGTGCCCGTCACCGACGGGGTTTTCCCCGAGTCGAAGGAATTTCTCCTCGGCTACTGGATCGTAGACGTTGCCAACGCCGAGCGCGCCTATGCGATCGCAGGCCGCATTTCCGCTGCTGCCGGCCCCGGGGGTAAACCCACAAACATGCCGATCGAAGTACGGCAGTTTGCGATGCACGGAGCCAAGTCCGAGTGATCGCACCTGGAAAATCGGAACCGGGCTCGACTTCCTTATGAAGCACCAAGACACAACGCCGAATGAAATCTAAGGAGCAAGAAGATGAAATACATTCTGATGATGAATACGATGAAGGCAGGCCACGGAGTGCCGGGGTGGCCCAAGAAAGATCTCCAGGCGCATATCGCGTTTATGCGCGGTCTCAACAAGGAACTCCACCAACGCGGCGAGTTGGTTTCAGCCGAGGGTCTGTCGTTTCCCGATCAAGCCAAGCTAGTGAAGGCTGGGAAGGACGGTACTCCTGTGACCGACGGTGTGTTTGCCGAATCCAAGGAGTTTCTCGCTGGCTTCTGGATCGTCGATGTTGACAGCCCTGAGCGCGCCTATGAGGTTGCCGCCAAGGTGTCTGCTGCGCCCGGTCCCGGCGGGGCGCCCTTGAACATGCCGATTGAAGTAAGGCCCATCATGAGCGGACCTCCTCCGGAGATGCTGTGAGGAAGCTGCGACGACTATGAACTTGGATGCGACTTCCGAGACCTTGCTGCGCCACCTTGCGCCGCAGGTAGTGGGCGTTATCACACGGCGTTTTCGCGACTTCGCGTCGGCCGAAGACGCCGTGCAGGAGGCAATGATCGCCGCCTTCACACAATGGCCGAAAGAGGGCATTCCCGAGAATCCACGCGGGTGGCTGATCCAAGTCGCGTCCCGACGCATGCTCGATCAGGCCCGCAGCGAGATTGCCCGCCGCGAAAGAGAAACGGCAGTGGCGGCAGAAGCGGAAAGCGCAGCATTCACACTCGAGATTGAGGCGGACATGGATCCGGACGACACGCTGATTCTGTTGTTCACGTGCTGTCATCCCGCTCTCACTACGTCCTCGGCAATCGCGCTGACGTTGCGGGCGGTTGGCGGTTTGACCACGGCTGAAATTGGCAATGCCTTTCTGGTGCCCGAGGCGACCATGGCGCAAAGGATCAGCCGCGCGAAGCAAACCATCAAAGCTTCGGGCGTACCGTTCCGGCTGCCCTCTCCGCACGAGCGAATGGAACGGCTGCCTGCCGTGCTTCATGTGCTGTACCTAATCTTCAACGAGGGATATGCCAGCAGCATCGGGGTGCATCTGCAGCGACTCGACCTGGCGCGGGAGGCGATTCGCCTGACGCGCAACACGAAGTCGCTGCTCCCCGATAATCCCGAGGTCACGGGACTTCTAGCGCTGATGCTCTTGACCGACGCGCGTCGTGCCGCCCGCACTGGTCCGGACGAGGAATTGATTCCCTTGGATAGACAAGATCGAACTCTGTGGGATCGTGGCGAGATCTCCGAAGGACTGGAGCTACTCACTACCGCGTTATCGAAAGGGTCAGTCGGCCTCTATCAACTTCAGGCAGCGATTGCCGCTGTTCACGACGAAGCTGAGAAAGCAGAGGACACCGACTGGCCACAAATCCTGGCTTTGTATGAGTTGCTGAAGCGAGTCGCCCCCAGTCCCATGGTCACTCTCAATCATGCAATCGCAGCCGCTGTGGTGCAGGGCCCTGCCAAAGGTCTAGAACTGCTCAGGGCTCTCGACAGCGATCCGCGGATTGCCGGTCACTATCGTTTCGACTCCGTTCGCGCCCATTTATTCGAACAGATCGGCGATCGTGAAGCCGCGATCCAACACTATCGAATGGCGGCCAGGCGCACCACGAGCATTCCGGAGCGGAATTACCTCATGACGCAGGCAGCGCGCTTGACCGAAGAGTAGCTCCTGAAAACCAGACCTCCGGAGACTGGCCACTAGCGGACTTCCGGGAAACGAGCGGATCGGGCGAAACTGTATCGACGCCACATCGCCCCAAGCTAGAACGGCTGGGAGAATCGCGTCTCCAGAAACTCTCCCAATTTCGCCGTCGCCTTGAAACTGTGGAATTGCTTCCAGTTCCTTGAATGCCGAGGTGAAGGCGTTGGAGAGACTCCGGATCGTCCGCGGCCGGAATTCCTCAATCCGACGAGAGTTGGCGATCCCCGTCTCGATTACTCCGGCGTGAGCGTGAACATCAGGAATATCGGCATCACCAACTAGGATCAGGGTTGGCACATGAA
>Ga0335081_10001907_pt1 | contig 33003 bp, 31 predicted proteins | sample Lox_Sample_35_FD_206713 | JGI IMG/M metagenome (GOLD analysis project Ga0335081, IMG submission 206713) | Soil microbial communities from Loxahatchee National Wildlife Refuge, Florida, United States - Lox_Sample_3.5 | ecosystem: Environmental > Terrestrial > Soil > Wetlands | place: USA...
TGATGGGCTGGCACGCCTGCCAGGCGATGAACATGGCCGAGGCAAAGCCGTCTTCCTGCCCTTCGTACTCGAGGGCGAAATCGTCGAGGCTACGCTGCTGGAGCAGAAACGCGGATTCGCCCGCGCTGTTGCCGATAGGATCGTTCGCGCCTCTCCGCTACGCATTTCTCCGAAATGCCCTTATTTCGGCGAATGCGGAGGCTGCCATTACCAGCACACCAGCTACGCGCATCAACTTGAGATCAAAGCCGCAATTCTGAAGGAAAACCTCCGCCGCATCGCCAAGCTGGAATTAAATACAGACATCACCTATCATCCTTCGCCGGAGTGGCACTACCGCAACCGCACACGGCTGCAGCTCAGAACCGAGCCCCAATTCGCACTCGGGTTCTACAAATTCAACTCTCACCAGATGTTGCCGGTTGAGCACTGCCCTATCAGTTCGCCCCTTATCAATCGTGCGCTCACAGCCATCTGGCAAATTGGGCGAGCGGGCAAGATGGGCCCAGGAATTCAGGAGATCGAATTCTTCGCCAATGCCGAGGACTCCGAGCTTCTGCTGCAAATGCATGCCGCGGACATCCGCCGCCAGGCGGCAATCCAAATTACGGAGGAAATAAGGTCTGCTCTACCGGAGGTCGCCGGAGTTTCGGTTCAGCGACGCCGACCCAGCCACAGTTCCGAGACGGAACAAATTGTGAACCTGGGGGCCGGAAGCCTCGCCTACAAGACGCAAGGAGCCTCTTACCGCGTCAGCCACGGCGCCTTCTTCCAGGTGAACCGGTTCCTGGTAGACCACTTGGCGGAAATGGTGTCGGAAGGGCAATCCGGAGACGTGGTGCTCGATCTCTATGCTGGGGTGGGACTGTTCTCGAAGATCCTGTCCCGGAGTTTTGCACAGGTGATCGCAGTTGAGTCGTCACCGACATCGCACCTTGATCTGGTGCACAATTCACCATCCAATGTGAGAACTGTTCCCAAGACGACCGAGCAGTTCCTAGAGAGTGTGGCGGATAAGTTGCGGCCCAATTTCGTCGTGGTTGATCCGCCACGCAACGGGCTGGGGGAAACGGTGGTCCGCAGGCTGGCAGGTCTGGGAGCAGGTCGCATGGTTTATGTTTCCTGCGATCCGGCGACGCTGAGTCGCGATTTGGCCGGTCTGCTCGGCGCTGGATACCGTATCCAGCAAGCCCACGTGGTGGACCTTTTCCCCCAAACCTACCACTTGGAGAGCGTGTTTTACCTGGTTCGCTAGCTTCCCCCCGTAGAGCCATGAATTCCGCGTCCAGCACGCATCCCGTTCGTGTGCGGAAACCTGCCACCCGACAGCCCTTGCTGTGGGCGTCGTTGGCCTATGCCGGCGGGATATGCGCCGGCCGCTACGCCTGGCGGCCACCTCTGTGGTGGCTCATTGCCGGACTGGTATTCGGTTTTTCTGCTTTCTATTATCTTCGTCGGCGTGCTCGCGTGGGGATGGCTCTGACCCTGTCCTCATTGTTTGTGTTTGGAGCACTCCCCCTCCAGTCACGCCCCCCTGTGGGCGACGAAATTGGGTCACTGGACGACGGGCAAGACGTCCTGGTTACAGCCCACGTAATCCGAGAAGGAAGCCTGATGCGGAAAGGCTTGGGTGACCTTCAGCAGAAACTGGATCTAGGCGTCGAGCAGATCGACGCCGGAGGGCACATTCGGAACTCGCATCCGGGAATTCGCGCCAGCTTCTACCGCAAGGCGGATTCGCCCGCGGCCATTCACGAATTTCGTTACGGAGAGAGAATTCGTTTTCCCACCAAGCTCTATCGCCCACACAATTTCCGCAACCCTGGCGCCTTTGACTACGAGGGCTACCTTGCCGAGAACGGAATTGCAGCGCTGGCTTCGGTCAAAACTGGAGAAGTGGAGCTGCTTCCGGGATTTGCCGGAAGCCGATTCGAACTGTGGCGAACCCGCGCCCGCCACAACGTCGTGCAAAAGATTCATCTCCTGTGGCCAGAAAATGAAGCGGCGTTGGTCGATGCCATGCTGATCGGCGAGAACGCCTTGGTTGGACGAGATTTCCTCACTGACTTTCAGCGGACCGGCACCTACCACGTGCTGGTGATTTCGGGATTGAAAGTGAGCATATTGGCGCTCGTCACATTCTGGTTGCTGCGACAGTTTCGCGTCGGCACCCTGGCGTCGACGGCAATCGCTGTTCTCCTTACCGCATGCTATGCGGTCTTGACGGGGGTGGGCGCGCCCGTGTGGCGCGCCACGCTGATGCTAGCTCTTTATCTGTGTACGAAGCTGCTGTACCGCAGAAAGTCGATACTCAATGCCATTGGCGTTGCGGCGCTGATTCTGTTGCTGATTGATCCCGCATCGCTCTTTGGAGCCAGCTTCCAACTCAGCTTCTTGTGCGTGCTGATCATCACGGCCATCGGGACGCCGATCCTGGAGCGAACCACGCAACCCGTCTTGTCGGCCATGAAGAATCTGGAGTCTGTCGGCTATGACTACGCCCTTCCACCTGCGCTGGTCCAATTGCGACTCGATCTGCGGATGGTGGCTGGGCGGCTGCAGCGTTTCCTGGGGCGACGCGGTGCATTACCGCTGCTAGCATTCGCAGCTCGACTCGTACTGCTCGGCGCTGAGTTTCTAGTGATTTCCTTAGTGCTGCAATTGGGATTCACCCTGCCGATGGCGTATGACTTCCATCGCGCGACCGTCGTCTCTTTGCCTGCAAACATCCTGGCCGTGCCTTTGACCGAAATTGCGCTAGTGACTTGCCTGGCGGCCATCGGGATCAGCTACGCCTCTTTGAGGATCGCCAAGCTTCCCGCCCTGATCGCAGGTCTCTCACTGCAGGCGTTGGCAGGATCGGTCCGCTGGATCGGGCGTCTGCGGGTTGCCGACACTCGCGTAGCCACTCCCGCGCCGTGGCTGATTTTGGCGGGCGTGGCGGCTCTGGTCATGGCCATGGTGCTGGCACGGCGGCGCGGGCGGTGGGCTGCGGCGGGTTTGGCCCTTATGGCCAGCTGTGCTCTCTGGATCTGCGCGGTTCCTCCGCGGCTCCAGATGCGGCCCAGCACGCTGGAGGTAACTACCATCGATGTGGGACAGGGGGATTCCATTCTGCTGGTCTCGCCCCACGGCCGCACCTGGCTGGTGGACGCCGGCGGGATTCCACACTGGATGCACTCAGAACTCGACATTGGGGAAGATGTGGTATCGCCGTATCTGTGGTCGCGAGGAGTCAGCCATCTGGATGTGGTGGCCATCACCCATCCTCACGCGGATCACATTGGAGGAATGAAAGCGGTGTTGGCGAACTTCCATCCGCAAGAACTATGGATGGGGGCAACTTCAGCCAGTGCGGAATTGGACAACCTGCTGCAGGCGGCGAAAGAACTCAACATTGCCACGGTGCCTCTCAAGGCGGGAGACCGCCGTTCGACGGATGGTCTCTTCTTCCGTATTCTGGCCCCGGCAGAGGACGCGGAGCTTTCTGCGCGGAAGCGGAATGACGATTCTTTGGTGATGAGTGTTACCTACGGACGCACTACGGCATTACTGGAAGGAGATGCGGAAAAGGAAAGCGAGAGACGAATTGCGCAAGAGCAGCCGCAGGCCGACCTGCTCAAAGTCGCGCACCACGGCAGCGCGACTTCCACCATTCCGGAGCTATTGGCCGCAGTGCATCCCCGCTTGGCCGTGATCTCGGTGGGATCGCGCAACGTGTACGGACATCCGCGCCTGGAAGTGCTCGAACGGCTGGCTGAGTCTCACGTGAGGACTTATCGCACTGACCTGGACGGCGCGGTTACGATCTACCTCGACGGCCAGACGGTTACTCCTCGCCCGCCAGATCGCTGACGTCGATCTCGGCGGTCTCCAGCGTATCGGGGGCACGACGGTACTCCTCAATCATCTTCCGGGCCTTGTCGGCGTCCTCCTCGCGCACCAGGATGACAGTGCCACCCACTCCCGGCAGGATGTCCTGCTGGGCATCCAGGGAAGTTATGTCGGAATCGATCCCTGCTGATTCCAGCAGGCCGCGAACCACCAGGGCTTCTGACTCCTGTTCAGTGTCGAATACCCGCACCAGCTTCTGATTCGGGTTGGGACGGTGTTCTTTGTTTGCGGGACCCACTTCTGGCATCGCTTCTCCTCAGAACCGCTCTACCGGGCCGCCCGTGCAGTCCTCCTGCCCGCGTATCGTATTCTACGCCACAGGTGACCGAAGTCCTACACCTTGGGGCCATTGCGCCGGGCGGGGATTGCCAGGAGAATAGTCTGGTGACTTGGCGCACCCCCTGCGCTAGGACCGTCTAACCTAAGTAAAGTAGAGACCTATGGAGAGCGCGGAGCGGGCAGCACGCAGTATCGGCGAGCAGGATCAGGAAGCCCGGAACATTCGCCGTCTGCAGGTCATGATCGGCATGGTGATGTCGGTGATCAGCCAGGATCCCAGCCTGACCGTGGAAGAAGCATCCGAACTGGCCGCCAACGCCAAGCGCGCCGCGCTCGCCATGTTTCCCGATAAGGAACTCGCCTACGATCTGCTCTACAAACCCCGTCTGCAGCGCCTGATGAACGAGCGCTACCGGCTGCAGTAGCGCTGAGCTTTTCTCGACCTTTGCGAAACCTTTCCGTTCTGGAGCTTTTGACCGGACAGCAGAGGACCCCGCTAAGTGCGTGATGGGAGTCCATTTAGACCTACAGCGCTGGAATTGACCCCGCCGCCGCCCGCGACTAAACTCGACCTGTCGCGAGGGTTCCCCCATGAAGCGTCTGATCCTGATCCTCACTACGGTCCTTTTATGCGCCTGTGCTGCGCCCGCCGATGATGAACATCATCACGAAGACATGACTCCGGAACAATTGGGGACGGTGCATTTCCCAACTTCCTGCGTGATTCAAGTTCAAGCGCAATTTGAGCGCGGCGTGGCTCTGCTGCACTCGTTCTGGTATGAGGAAGCGGAAAAGCAGTTTAATCAGATCATCCAGGAGGACTCGCGTTGCGCCATGGCGCATTGGGGCGTGGCCATGAGCCTTTGGCACGAGCTGTGGAACCAGCCCGATCGCAAGACGATCAAGAAAGGCCTGGCAGAGGTAAATAAGGCAAAGAAGATGCACTCCACGGATGACCGCGAGCGCGGATACATCTCAGCCATGGATGCCTTCTACGGCGGCTCCAAACGCCGCGATTATCGTGACCGTGCCGCGGCTTATACGAAGGTCATGGAGACGAACTATCATCGCCATCCGGAGGACCGCGAAGGGGCGGCTTTCTATGCTCTCGCGCTGTTGGCGTCGGCGCCCGACCGGGACACGACTTTTGCCAATCAAAAGAAGGCAGGAGCAATCCTGGAAGCGCTCTTCGCAGAGGAACCCAACCATCCCGGAATTGCGCACTACATCATTCACAGTTATGACAGCCCACAGTTAGCAGAGTTGGGGCTGCCGGCAGCGCGTGCCTACGCCAAGATCGCGCCTGCTGCTCCGCATGCCTTGCACATGCCCTCGCATATCTTTGCCCGGCTGGGGCTGTGGCAGGATGATATTGATTCCAACCTCGCCTCCATCGCTGCCACGCGCAAGACAGCGGCGATGCACATGGGCGGCGAGAGTCATCAGTTTCATGCCATGGATTTTCTGGAATACGCCTATTTGCAATCGGGCCGCGAAGCCGACGCGCAGCGCCTGATCGATGAAGTCAAGGCCATGCCCGAGATGAAGGACAACATGTATGGATCGGACTTTGATCCGCGCACTTACTCGTTAATTGTGTTTTCCGCTCGCTACGCGTTGGAACTTCACCACTGGAGCGACGCTGCGTCGCTGCCTATGGTGCCCGGGGCCAGCATGGGCGACAACGCGGTCACCTATTGGGCCCGGGCCATTGGCGCTGCTCGGAGCGGAAATCTGGCGGCGGCAAGCGCGAGCATCGCGGAAATCGCGAACATCCGCAAGACTCTACTGAAGCAAAAGAAGCCCGAATTTGCCGACTACGTGGACACCGACCGGAAGGAAGCCGAGGCTTGGCTGGCTTATGCCGAAGGCAATCGCGATCCAGCCTTGAAGAATCTACGCATCATCGCTGAAAAGCAGGAAGCGGAAGGTGACGAGCCGTTGGCAATTCCTGCCCGCGAAATGCTGGCAGACATGCTGTTGGATATGGGCCAGCCCGTGGCGGCATTGACGGAATATGAGAACGACTTGAAGTTCAATCCCAATCGCTTTGACGGCTTGTACGGAGCTGCCCATGCGGCCGAACTGGCCGGCAAGAACACCGAGGCGAATACCTACTATGCTCAGTTGCTGAAGATCTGCAATGGAGCTGCTTCCAACCGCCCGGAACTGAGCAAGGCGAAAGCCCTGGTAGCGAAGAACAACTGACTGCCGGGTCTGATTACTGCTTCTCCACTCGGATCAACCGGAACAACAGCGTTCCCCAGCCCAGCTTGGATCGCATCTGCACCGGCAAGTGATTGCCGTCCGCGGTGTACCAAGTCCAGACGGTGCCCTTGCCCTTCAGCGCTCCGGACGTGGGCTCGGCTTTCACGCGTATGGTTTGGAACGTTCCTGCCGGGACTTTCACCTGCTCGCGAGCTTCCACTCGGAGGGTGACTTCAGTGGTCTTACCGCCGTCGTTGACTGGGAAGGCATAGCTGTTACCTTCCTGCAACGGCAAAGATGATAAGTAGTAAAAGCCGCTGACCACATCGGTGACACATCCGGGGACGTCGTTTTCCACGTGCTTGGTCTCGCCGGTCTTCAAGTTCTTCTCATCTTCCACCGCCTTGCCACGGGAGTAGTCGAAACGGAGTTCCACCTGTCGCGCCCGCGAACCTTCTTCCACATGCTTCGAGACTCGAAGCGAGCAGAATTTATGGGGATCGAAGAACGCTTCGAAGTGATCATTCACTTTATAAAGCGCGTTCACAAACCCCGTGGAAACCGCGGTCGCAATCACGTGCTGCTCGGCGCCGTCGGCTTGCAGCGAGACTTTTGCGGTTCCCGCAGTGAACATGTGCCATTCCACGGTATACACGTAGGTTTGACGATCCGTGAAGCGATAGTTGGGAGACGGTGGGAGGACTTGCGCTGCCGGCGCCGCGCTGATGGTAGGAAGACTGCCCTGAGTCGATTGGGAAGGTGCTGCCTGCCCCAGGAACAGCGCGAGGCAAACGGCTGCGCACATGATCCCTGCCGTCTTGATTGTCAGGAAACGCCCCATTTTCGTTTTCACCGATTCAGCACCTGATTAAGACGCCCACTCGTGGTTCCAGGATGTCTTCGCAACCGCTACCGCGACCGCCACAGCAGCTTGATGGCCAGGGCCGCCATGATGGCCACCGCGCCCAGCGTGGCATTGTACTCCCGATGCTTCCTATACAAATCCCAGGAAAACTCCCAGCGCTGCTTGCCGGGGGGATTCGGGTTTGGCGCCAGCCGCGGCACTCGCCGGGCGTATTCCGCAAATTCCGGAAAGTGCTGGGCGAGAAACGCCTCTTCTGCCCGAATGACGGGCATGTAGATGGTCACGAACATCACGATAAGTATGGCTGCAATCCACAAACTTCTAGCGGCGAGCGCAAACCCTGAGGCCATGATGAATGAGCCGAGGTAGAGCGGGTTGCGAGTGTACGCATAGGGGCCGGTTGTTGCCAGACGCTCGTTTTTCTCGACGTGACCCGAGGCCAGCGCGCGGATCAGCAGCCCCGGAACGATAAAAAGAGTTCCAAACAGAAGGGATACCGCCAGCGGGTTGGCGAGCCACAGATAAAGTCCCGCCGCGACGAACCCCAAGGGCACACGGCTGCGGCGCGCTATCCTCGACCAGCTAACCACGGCAGCTCCTTAACAACTTTCGCACAGCCGCAACGACCTGGTCGACGCTGATTTCCAGCAGACCTGGATCCGGCTGTGCGCTTCGTGCATGGGTGGTGGGACTCAAAACGTTGCGCAGAACTATACTCCGGGTTCCAAAGGGTCCGTTTCGTGCCGGATCAGTAGGGCCAAAGATGGCGACGACTGGAATCCCCAAAGCGGCTGCCAGATGCATAGGGCCAGTGTCGCCCCCGATGAATAGTTGAGCGTGCCGGGTGAGCGCAATCAGTTCGGTGAGGGTACAACCGACCGCCTCGGCCGAGCCCGCACTGGCTGCCTCGACCGCCCGCGCCAGCTTCTCTTCGCCGGGCCCGAAGTTGATCAAAGACTTCAACCCGTCCTCGGACAAGTGTTTGGCAATAAGGCCGTATCGCTCCGCCGGCCATTGTTTGGCGCCCCATCCGGCCCCGGGATTGAGCAGCACGAAACCGGATATCCCCTCGCGCTGCAGCCAATCGTTGCACTGCTTTTCGGCGCGAACATCGTAAGGAAGTTCCACGGAAGGAGTCTGCAGCGGCTGCCCGGCCACAGCCTCAGCGATCGACAAATTCTGCTCCACGACGTGAGCTCCGCGCGTCATCACCTGCCGGGTGTAAAACATGCTGGCCACGTTTTCGCGTGGCTGCATAGCTCCATACACCACCTCTGCGTTCGACACTCGTGCCAACATGGCGGAGCGCACAGCGCCCTGGAAGTCCACGGCAACTTCATACTTCGAGGCTCGAAGCTCGCTCCAGTTGGCGCCGATTCGTTCCCAGGTCTGCGGAGAAAACAGCGCCCCTCGCCATTTCTTGGTATCAACGGTATGCACCCGGTCAACCAGCGGCCGCTGCGGTGAGCACGGGCCGGTGCGCGGCTGGGAGAGAGTACATAACAGTTCCGCCCAGCGTTCTTCCAGCAGCCACCCGATGTCGGTTTCCGGCAAAGCCTTGCGTAACGCCGTCGCGGCTGGCAATGTGTGCAAAATATCGCCCATCGACCCAAGACGCACGATCAGCAGCCGCCGAACTCCAGGCAGCCCGGTCAAATTGTCAGAGGCAGCCGGCGCTTGCATGTTCAAGACTTAGATTGCTGCGGACGGAGACGTCTACGGATGATCTCACTCGCCGAATGATCCTTAGGGTCGCCTACGATTTCCACCCGGCCGCCATACTCCGCGACTGCATCGCGCTCGGGCACGCTGTCGGCCGTGTAGTCAGTCCCTTTGGCTTGAATGTCAGGGTGAATTTCGCCGATCAGCGCCCGCACGTCCAGCTCGGGAAAAATGACTACTGCGTCCACGTCTGCAAGAGCCGCAAGAATTTCTGCGCGTTCCTCCGCCGGCATCAGCGGACGCCCTTCTCCCTTCAACGCGCGTACCGAATCATCCGCATTGACGGCGACGATCAAACGCCCGCCCAGCGCCTTCGCTGCCCGTAGATAGCGCACATGCCCCACGTGCAACAAATCGAAGCAGCCGTTGGCCAGAGTGATGGACTCACCGGCGGCGCGCCATTTCCCGGCACGCCGCTTGAGCGCATCCCGGGTCAGAATTTTTTCCTTCTGCATGAAAGCTCAATGGGGTCGTGTCACAGGCCGCGCCTGCTCGATCGCTTGCAGCAGCTCTCGCTGCGAAACCGTTGCCGTGCCCCGCTTCATCACCACCAGTCCGCCGGCGTAGTTAGCCAGTTGCGCGGCTTCCTCGGTGCTGGCCCCGGCGGCAAAGGCAGCGGTAAACGTGGCAATGACCGTGTCTCCGGCGCCAGTTACGTCGGCCACCTGATCGGAGCCGAAAATGGGGATGTCGACGGGTTTGTGCCTGGCGTCGAACGCCACCATGCCATCGCGCCCGCGGGTGATGACGAGCGATTGCAATTTCATGCGCGAAAGGATCTCCTCAGCAGCCGCGCACAAGCGCCGCCAGTCATTGCCGATTCTCGTGCCCAGCGCCTCTTCCACTTCGGGCTCGTTGGGCGTTGCCGCGGCGATGCCGGAATACTGCAACATGCGATAACGCGAATCCAGGACCACCGGAACGCGGTCCAACCGGCCGCGTTCGCGGATCGCATTTACAATCGCCGGACTGGCGGTTCCGTAGCCGTAATCCGAGATCAGCATGGCATCGGAAACCCGGGCGTACTGGCGTGCCGCGAGAATCAGTTCCCGCTTCAAATGAGATGTCGGCTCCGCCTCGGGTTCGCGATCGACCCGCACTACCTGCTGGCGCGCAGTGTGGGTCATGCCCGCGAGAATCCGCGTCTTGGTGACGGTGGTGTAAGCTTTGTCCTTCAGCACGCCGGTAAGAGCAATGTGTTTGTGCCGGAACGCCTTGATCAGCAGGCGTCCGAGCTCGTCTTCTCCCACCACCCCGACGGGCAGAACATTGACTCCGAGATCGGCTAGATTACTGATGGCATTGGCGCCGCCACCCGGCACCACCATTCGCTCCCGATGCTTCAGAATCAACACCGGTGCCTCGCGCGAAACGCGCGAGATTTCCCCGTAGATGAATTCATCGGCCACCAGGTCGCCGACCACGGTGACGGTGATATTGGGGAATGACTCGACGATCTTCTTTAAGCGATCGGATTCGTGGGGATGCCTTTTCATATCTGACTGCAAACCAACCGCCGAGGCAACGACGTTACAAAATGAATTCTCTCACGACTGTGGTCTGCGCCCGGTGATCACACGCAGCATGGTATCCACGGCGTTAGCTGCGTCCACCAGCTCCATTTTCACCGGTATCACAGCCAGCGGTCGGAGGGCAGACAACAATCCACCCAGGTTAATCGCGTCTTTTTCGGTAGTGACAAAGCCATCGGCCTCGCTCCTCTCGCGTAGCGCCTGCAAATCGCGGATGTCCCGCTCGCGATAGGCGTAGTGATCGCGATAGAAGGCCTCGGCGGCCGGTTCAATCCCCGCTGTACGCAGTTGCAGGACAAAGTTCCTGGGCCGGGCGATGCCGCAAAAGACTACAGGGCGGCGGGGCACGTTCTTCGGCGCGATTCCCCTGCGCACCCGCCAAACCAGCTTTTCTTTTACCGGAAAGGACTCTGCCGCCGCGCCGCTGGTTAGCACCACGGCGTCGGCCCGAAGCAGAGAAGCCAGCGGCTCGCGCAAACGGCCCACGGGAAGCAAGCGGTTACGCGCGTCTTCAGGGGTCACCAACACGATGTCAAAGTCGCGCGCCAAACCGCGATGCTGAAAGCCGTCGTCGAGCAGGTGCAGTTGAGGCCCAAACTTGCTCTCAGCTAAGGCCCCAGCCTGGTACCGCTCTTCGCCCACAACTACCGGAACGCCCAACTGGCGGGCGATCAGCAGCGGCTCATCGCCAAAATCGCGGGCCGACCCGCCCGGATCAACCAACGCCACGCCACGCGACCGACGCCCGTAGCCACGCGACAAGACGTCAAATTTCAGTCCACGAGCTCTCAGCAGTTCTCCGAGGAGCAGCACAAAGGGAGTTTTGCCGGAGCCGCCGACCGACAAGTTGCCGATGCTGACAACGGGCCCAGCAAGTTTCTTTGGCTGGAGCGTTCCGCGGTCGTAGAGTCTATTTCGCAGACCGACGCCCACGCCGTAGATGGCGGCAATAGGATTCATGGTGTGGGTCGGGCGCCCTTGCCTGCGGAACCGCGATCCGCAGCGTGAGCAGGGCCGAGCAATTTCTCCAGGGCGTCGGCGGTCCTCTGGGTCGCGCCGGTTTGTGAGCGCAGTGTCTCGGTCGCACGCCGGCCCAGCTCAGCCCGGGCCGCCGGGTTGGAAATCAGTTCCATGAAAACCAGCGGAACATCGGCCGGTCCAACCACCCGCACCGCGTCGCGGCTCTGAAACACTCCCACGACGTCGCGAAAGTTCTCGGTGTGGCCGCCCACTACGATTGCCACACCATGTTTCGCGGGCTCAATGATGTTATGCCCGCCACGCGGCACCAGGCTGCCGCCGACGAAGGCAATGTCGGCCAGAGAGTACAGCGCCGCCAGTTCGCCGATGGTGTCCACCAGCAACACCCCGCCAGCGAGCGCTTCTCCGTTCCACAGCGAGCGCTTCCAGAAGCGAATTCGCAGCGACTCCAACAGCTGCGCCACTTCGGCAAAGCGCTCCGGATGCCGCGGGGCCAGAACCATCACGGTTCGCGGATGGCTGGCCAAGATGTTCTCAAAGGCCCGCAGCAGCACAGGTTCTTCACCTTCGACCGTGCTGCCGCAGACAATTACCGGCCCTGCATCTGCGAGCACGGCATGCAGACGGGCGACGATTGACGGCATCGCCGGCGAGGGCACGTCGAATTTCAAATTGCCACTGGTGTACACCCGCTCTCCGCGTGCGCCAATGTCGTGCAACCGGCGGGCGTCTGCGTCCGTCTGTGCCAAAAACAGGTCAATCGCCCGCAGCACTCCCGTCAGCAAGAATCGCCACCGCCGGTAGCGGGGAAACGACCTGTCGGAAATGCGCGCATTCACCACCGCGATACGGGCCCCGCTGGCGTGCGCCAGCCGCAGAAAGTTCGGCCAGAATTCGGTCTCGGCAATCACGATCAATTTCGGTTGCAGCCGCCGCAGGTAGGGCCGGATCGCAAAGCCGAAATCCATGGGGAAGTAGAAGACGTTAGCTTCCCCGAAATATCTGCCCGCCAGCTCCTGTCCGGTATCGGTGGTGGTTGAAACCACAATCCGACGCTCAGGGCACCGCCGGCGCAGTTCCGACACCAGCCCACTTACCGCCAGCACTTCGCCAACCGAAACCGCGTGAATCCACATAACCGACAGAGCCGGCTGCGACGTTAAACGCGCGGGAACCCGGCCCAGCCGTTCGCTCAGTCCCTCGTGGTATTTGCCGTGGCGTGACATCTGCCACAGCCAATAGGGGAGAGTCACCAGCAGTCCGGCCGCCAGCAGCGCGCTGTAAAGCAGATACATGCGGGAAGGGACATTCTAACTGCACATCGGCCATGGGGACACCGATTCCTGTATCAGACGCATCCTATAATCAAAATCATGCTACGCCGATTCGGTTGTCATTCACGCGCGCGACTGTTTCTCGTTGCCGTTTTGTTGCTGCTTCCAGCCCTGTGTCTGGCGGGGAAACACTTTGTTATGCCTGCCCCGCGGGCCGCCAAGACCTATCCCGCGCACGACGAGCATCCCGATGAAAGGGTCACGGTGGGCCTCGATCCCTATGACATGGCCGACAAAGCCAGCATTTTTTCGGTTCGCTACAGTGACGTCGGCTTCCTGCCGATTTTCGTCGTCGTTACCAATGACAGTAACCAGCCGGTGTCGCTGACCGAGGCCACGTTCGAACTGGTCACCGTGGATCGCACCAAAATTCCGTCGGCAACCGAGGGCGATATTTACCGGCGCATCACCCGCTCGCCCGCCACCGGACCGCCGCCCACTCCATTGCCCTGGCCTAAGAAGAAAGGCGGCGTGGCCAAAGATGCGCAGGAGGAAATCCAGAACTCGCAGTTTGCCGCCCGCGCCATCGAGCCTCACAGCACGCAATGCGGATTCCTGTTCTTCGATGTATCGGACATTTCGACGCCGCTGGCGGGCGCGCACTTTTACCTGAACCGCATGCTCGACGCCAAGGGCAACGAGTTGATGTATTTCGACGTGCCGCTGGAGAAGTATCTGAGTGCACCCAGCAAACCCTAGCAGGTGCCAGCCTCTATAATCGCTGGTGATGGCCACTACGCCAGAGATCTCGGTCGCAGCTCGCTCCAAGTACGAGCCGATCATTGGTCTCGAAGTCCACGTTCAGCTCCTGACCGCGACGAAGATATTCTGTTCGTGCTCGGCGCGTTTTGGTGCGCCGCCGAACACCAATGTGTGTCCTGTGTGCCTCGGTCTTCCCGGCGCCCTGCCGGTTTTGAACCGCAAGGCCGTTGAATTCGCAGTGCTGGCTGCGATGGCGCTGAACTGCCGCATCAATCAAACCTCGGTCTTTGCCCGGAAAAATTACTTTTATCCCGACCTGCCCAAGGGCTACCAGATCTCGCAATATGACAAGCCGCTGGCGGAGTTCGGTGCGATCGACATCAGCGACAAAAAAATCGGCATCACTCGCCTGCATTTAGAAGAAGACGCGGGCAAGAGCTTGCACGAAGGGTTTCCTGATTCCGCCGAGAAAACCGCGATCGATCTCAACCGCAGCGGAGTGCCGCTGATCGAGATCGTGAGCGAGCCGGAAATCGCTTCGCCCGACGAGGCCCATGAATACCTCACGCGGATGAAGGAAATCATCCTCTACACCGGGGTCAGCGATTGCAACATGGAAGAAGGTTCGCTGCGTTGCGATGCCAATGTCAGCGTGCGCCCGCGCGGCCAGACGCAGTTCGGCACGAAAACTGAGATCAAGAACGTCAATTCTTTCCGCTTTATTCGGGATGCGCTGGAATACGAAATTGGCCGCCAGATCAGCATTCTTGAATCGGGCGGCAACGTCACGCAGGAGACCCGGCTCTACAACGCCGCGGAAGGCAAGACCTACAGCATGCGCTCGAAGGAAGAAGCCCACGACTACCGCTATTTTCCCGAGCCCGACCTGTTGCCGCTGGTGGTGGACGAGAAGTGGCAGGCGGAAATCCTCCGGAGCCTGCCAGAGCTGCCGGAAGCCCGGCGCAAGCGCATGGTCGCTGATTACGGGATCACTGCCTACGACGCCGAAGTGCTCACCGCAACCCGCACCTTCGCGGATGAATTCGAACTCGCCGCCAAAGCCGCGAAGAATCCCAAGCGGGTGGCCAATCTGGTGCAGAGCGAACTAATGGGACGGCTCAAAGCGAAGGGCCTGGAGATTGCACGCTCACCTATTTCGATGAAGGGCGTGGCCCTGTCCGCCGACTTAGTGGAGAGCGGCGCGATCTCAGGCAAGATGCTGAAAGACTTGTACGACCTGTGTTTTGAGCGCAACCAGGATTTTCCCGCAATCTACGAAAGGGAAAGGCCACAGCAGATCACCGACGGGACCGCCATCGGGAAGATCATCGACGAGATCGTCGCCGCGAACCCCAAACAGGTCGAGCAGTACCGGGCTGGAAAAAAGAGCGTTGTCGGTTTCTTCGTTGGCCAGGTAATGAAGGCGTCCAAGGGCCAGGCCAATCCCCAGCTCGTGAATGAGCTGCTCGCGAAAAAACTGGAGCCGGAGTCTTAGCCTGGAATCAAACACCCCATAGGCGAAAGCCGGCTCCCATGCAAATCCAAAATATCGATGCCTTCCTCGAATACCTGGACAAAGTCCACCAGCGCACCGTCCGCGTGATCCGCTGTATTCCTCCTGACCAGCTGGAATGGTCCTATGCCCCGGGCAAATTCACTCTGGGCGACCTGGTGCGCCACATCGCGGCCATCGAGAGAAACATGTTCGCGGAAAACGTGCAAGCTAGGCCCAGCCGCTATGCAGGCTGCGGCAAAGAACTGGCCGATGGCTACGGTCCGGTGCTGCAGTTTTTGGAGCGCATGCATGGCGAGTCAGTCGAAATCTTTTCCCGGCTTACTCCGGAAGACTTAAATGGCAAGTGTGAGACTCCGGGAGGCGCACCGATCACCGTCTGGAAATGGCTGCGTTCCATGACCGAGCACGAGATCCATCATCGCGGCCAGATCTACCTCTATCTCGCGATGCTCGGAGTCCCCACGCCTCCGCTCTACGGCCTTACTTCAGAACAGCTTAAGGAGCGCAGTGTGGCGTAACCCTCCGGCCAATGACTTCCGTCACCTAAGAGCCTGGCATCCAGCCAGTTAGCATTGGCTTATGAAGAAGTGGAAATGGGATCGCATCATCAGCGTGGCCACGCTGGCCAGTTCGCTGATTGCCCTCATTCTGGTGTTGAAGAAACCGCATCCGGTTGCCCAACCGCTGCCTGCGGCAGTCGCCGCCGCCAAAGCCGAGTCCTTCCAGGAGAAGGTCGAACAGTTCGAGCAACCCAAGCAGTCGGGCCAGGCGCCTGCCGAAGTGCACTTGAGCGCAGACGAAATCAGCGCTGCGCTGGCTCAAGCCGCGGGAGCGATCCCCGTTTCCCCAAGCCAGCCCCAGCAGACCGCGTCAAGCAGTAGCCTTCCCAGCACGCCTCCGGCTTCCCCCGACGCTGCCATCGGCCCCGGCCAACCCGAAGTGAAGGATTACCAGGTCAGCTTTGACGGTGACGTGGCCCGTGGTCAGTTCGTGACCCGGATCGGCGGCAAAGATGTGTATGTCACGCTGGCAGGACATCTGGGCTCGAAAGACGGCTATGCCACCTTTGATCCCACGGAGTTCAAGGTTGGTGACTTGAATATTCCGGTCTCGCTGGTGAACGACGCTCTACAGAAACGGCTTACCCAGGAACGCGACCGCCTGAAACTACCCGACAACGTGGACGGGATCAAAGTGGAAAATGGAGAGCTGGTGATGACCGGAAAGTAAAAGCCGGCTTCACTCTCCCGGCGTACCCTGAAATAGAGCGTAAAGCTCATTCCCAATCACGCGATACACCACGAAATCCGTGCCTGCGTCGTAAACCTGGCGAAACAACAGCTCGCCGCGTCCATCTCCGTCCACATCGACGGCGTCAATCAGCTCCATCTGCGGAATGACATCGAGATGGCTGGTGTCGGTCACATTCGAAAATACCTTGTGAAAGTCGGCGTTGACGTCTTGCCGTGCCACCAGGGTCACAATGTATTGCACGTCGTCCCCGGTTTCTTTCTCCTTCGAACTATGAGGAAGACGCGCCTTCGCACTCAACACCAGCACCGGCTCGTTGCTGCTGTTGAGATCGAAGACACGCAGTTGCACCTCTTCGAAATCCGGCTGTGGCGGCTTGGCGGTGGCTGATTTTCGCTGCCCACCACTCTTTGCTGGCTCGGGCGCCTGAATGGCCTGCCCGGAGAGCAGCTTGGCGCGGGAGCGGACCTCATCCGCCGCCATTGCCAGCATCTTGGTGCGGAACTGCTGTTCCTCCTCCGCCTTCATACTGTAACTGTAAGAGCTCGGCTCGGGTCCTCCTTCGGCCGAAATGGCCGGGAACAACTGAGCCGGCGCCGCCGCGACGGACTTAGTCGAATTTCCGCGCCTAGCAGCGGCGTTGGGCGTGCCCGTTTCAAACGGCTCCGGCGGTTTCGGGGCTGGCTTTCCGCGCTTCAGCGTGGGAATGTTGCTGTCCGGCGCGGGAGTCTCGGCCGGCGCGGCAGGCTTTGGCTGATCTGCTGAGGGTTGCGGTGCCGCTGGCGCTGCCGGCGCGGGCGTTGGAGTTGGTGCCGCTGGCGGCGGGGCAGCCGTATCAGGAGCTTTGGGTCTTGTCGTTCCACTGTGGCGCAGCACCGGCGGGCCTTCGTCCTCGTTCAGGCCGCGTGGCACCGACGGAGGCTCTTTGTGGACGGATTTTGCTTTGATGGCGCTCGCCGGCAGCCAGTTTCCCTCCCCGATCCACTGATGCGTGTTTGGATTCTCGAGCACACTTTTGACGGTAAACAGCCCCTGCGAAACACCGGTTTTCACTCCTTCATAAACCGTTCCGCCCCAAAGCGCCATCGGCACCGGCGAGGCTTTATAGGCGCTGGCGTCGAAATATTGGCCGTCGATCAGGATCACGATGGGAATGAGCCTGGCCTTGCCATTGGTCATCTCGATCAAGCCCACAGCGCGCGGTCCCTTATTAGCCTTGCCGCGGGAATCTTGCGCCCCCGCGCTGGCTGCCATCATCAAAGCCAGAGTGGCTGAGATGACGAGCCACCCAGCCCTGCGGTATAACCTGGATCGAGAAGGAGAGACAGCCATGGATATCAATGATAAAGCCCCGGAGTTCACTTTGCCTGACCAGAATGGCGAAAGCGTCTCGCTGAAGAGTTTTCGCGGCAAATACGTAGTGCTCTATTTCTACCCCCGCGCCGACACTCCCGGGTGCACGATCGAAGCCTGCAGCTTCCGCGACTCCTACAAGAAAGTCGAAAAAGCGGGATCGGTGGTATTGGGGGTTTCCCCAGACGAGCCCAAAGCCTTGAAGAAATTTGAAAACAAATTCGGCCTGCCCTTCACTTTACTCGGGGATGCAGACAAGAAAGTTTGCAACGCTTATGGGGTGATCCAGGAAAAGAACATGTACGGGAAAAAGGTGATGGGTGTCGCGCGGACCACGTTCATCATCGGCCCCGATGGCAAGATCAAACACATCTTCCACAAGGTGAAGCCGGAAGGCCACGCCGACGAAGTGCTGGCCTGGTTGAAAGAAGCCGCCAAGGGCGCCGCGTAAATTCATGGCGGTTACAGATGGCGACTTTGACCATTCCCGTAGAACGCCTGCGCAGCGCCTTGACGCGCGAGTTTTATGATCGCGATCCTCGCCGCGTATGCCGCGAGCTGATGGGTAAGGTGCTGGTCCGAAACGAGCGACGGAACTATCTGGCGGCTCGCATCGTCGAAGTCGAGGCCTACTTCGGCAAAAGTGACGGCGCGGCGCATTCCTTCGCCGGACGCACCGCGCGCAATGCGGTGCTGTTTGGCCCTCCCGGCTATGCCTACGTTTATTTCATCTATGGCAACCATTACTGCCTCAATGTTTCCTGTTTGCCGGACGGCGTGGCCGGCGGCATCCTGTTCCGGGCCGCAGAACCGTTGGCCGGAATCGAGGCCATGGCCAAGTCCCGCGGCATAGCCTTGAACGATGCCCGAGATCTACGCAACCTGACCAGCGGCCCGGGCCGCCTGGCGGAAGCTTTCGAAATCACTCGCGAACGCGATAACGGGAAAGACCTGACTTCAGCCGACTCTGACTTGTTCATCGCAGACGACGGCTATCGCACGAAGAAGGTTCTAACCACTCCACGCATCGGCATCACCAAAGCCGCCGAGCGTCCCTGGCGCTATGTAATCGCAGGGAATCCGTTCGTGTCGGGGCCAAGAATCCCCGCTACGGCCCGAAGACACTAACCCAGCTTAAGTTTTCTTTGTGTCCCCTTGTGGGTACCATCTCGGCCCCTCTGTGTACCTCTGTGCCCGCTGTGGTTTATTGTTTGTTCGTCTGGAATGCAGAGCTCCGCCAAACCCGACTACGGAATCGACGCTCCCGGAGTGGTTCGCAACCTGTTCGTCATCGGAGTTCTGCTGCTGGTTCTGGGATATCTGTTCCCGGTGATCCGCATCGGCCCGGTCGTATTTCTGTGGAAGTCAGGCGCGCTCGTCACCGGGACACTTTGTTTGATCGAGGGAGTTCTGATGGTGGTCTACGCCCGGCATGGCAAGTTCCTCCACCGCGACCGCATGCTGGGCATGGTCGACTGGAAGGGCAACGAGTCGGTTCTCGACGTCGGCACCGGCCGCGGTCTGCTGATGATCGGCGCCGCCAAGAAACTAACCACCGGCAAGGCAGTGGGCATCGACATCTGGAGCACCAAAGACCTGTCGGGAAACGCGATGGAAAAGACCTTGCAAAACGCGGAGATTGAAGGAGTGCGCGGTAAAATCGACGTGCAGAGCGGCGACGCTTCGGCCATGAAGTTTCCCGACGCCAGCTTTGACGTGGTGCTGTCGAATCTGTGCATCCACAACATTCCCACCAGAGCAGGCCGCGACCAAGCCTGCCGCGAAATTGTCCGAGTGCTGAAACCGGGCGGGAAGGCAATCATTTCCGACTTCATCAAGACGAGAGACTATGTGAAGGCGTTCACAGCCGCTGGGGCTGCTACGTCGCGCACGGGACTCGACTTTCTGAGAACTTTTCCGCCTTTGAGGATTGTTGAAGTGCAGAAGCCAGGGCAATCAGGCTAAAGGGATATGGATGAACGAGAGCAGAAGCAAAATACCGGTCAATGGGGTAGTGCCGATAGCCCAAATGACGGGCGACGACGAAGAAGACACTAGGCTGCTAAGGGTAATGGCGTCCGGCGCCGAAAACTATCTTCTTTCATTTGCCTGGTGCAAACGCATTCGAGACGTCTACTTTGGCGATGGCTACGGCGGGGTCGCAGCGGTGTTTCTCTTCCACATTGAGCCAGCCCGGGCGGATGTAGACGAGTGGCTCTGGGTCATCTCCTGCGATGTGTCCCCGGCATATCTAGTGACAGACTTATGCAAGACCCCATCGCAGGCATTAGAGGGGTACGTAGAGGAAGTAGTCAAGTGGGTAGAATTGGCAAAGCAAGGGCGGTCGTCCAAGGACGTTATTCCGGTGTACATGCCGGCGACGCCGAAGAACGCCGCCGACTTGGAGAGGAGACTCAAGATTTTGCGGGAGGTCGTCGTGCCCGCGTTTCGGGAAGCTGAAACCAAACGGGCCTGAGACCGTCTAAGCTTTCATCGTTTTCGTCTGGAGGCAACCATGAGCATCGAAACCAAAACCAATACCAAGACCAACGTCAAGCAAGCCGTCCCGTTTTTCGGCGTGGTGAACATGGAGGAGTCCGTCCGCTTCTATATCGATGGCCTGGGATTTGAGATGACCAAACAATGGACACCTGCCGGCAAACTCCGTTGGTGCTGGCTTCAACACGGCGGCGCCGCCATGATGCTGCAAGAGTTCAGCAAAGAGGGACTTAATTCATGGAAGCCCGAAGGTAAAGTGGGCGTGGGCGTGTCGATCTGCTTTCAGTGTGAAGACGCGCTGGCGATCTATCGCGACATCACCTCGCGAGGGATTAAAGCATCGCGCCCCTTCGTCGGCAATGCCATGTGGGTCACCTCCGTATCGGATCCAGACGGCTACAGAATAGAGTTCGAGAGCGTCACCGACGTGCCGGAAGAAACTGTACTCTCCGAATAGAAGAGTGGAACCGCTATTCAGGTGAGAGCAAGACGTTGTCAATCAGCCGAGTGTTTCCAACCAGGGCTGCCACGGCTGCAAGGGCGATCTTCTCCACCACCACCACCGATCGCAAGTTGTCCGGATCCACAATCTCCAAGTAGTCCAAACGTGCGCCGGATTCGTGGGACAACACTTGCATGCCAGTTTCCACCAGCCTGGCAGCGCTCCGCTCACCCTGGTCAAAACGCTTCTTGATCTCGCTGAGCGCACGATAAAGCACTACTGCCGACTTGCGTTCCTGCGGGTTGAGGTAGGCATTGCGAGAACTCATGGCCAAGCCGTCCGGTTCGCGCACAATCGGACCGACAACAACTTCCACGGGAAAATTTAAATCACGCACCATGCGGCGGATGATCGCGCACTGCGCCGCGTCCTTCTGTCCGAAAAATGCCGCCGCCGGCTCCACGACGTGAAATAGCTTCGCGACGACCGTGGTCACGCCGCGAAAGTGTCCGGGCCGCGACTTGCCGCAAAGCCTTTCGCTCATGCCCTCGACCGTCACATAAGTGACGGCATCGTTCGGATACATGTCCTCCACCGAAGGCGCAAACACCATATCGACCTTCTCGTGCTCCAGCAGATTGCAATCCCGCTCAAAGCTGCGGGGATACTTGGCCAGATCTTCATTCCGCCCAAACTGCAGAGGATTTACAAAGACGGAAACCACAACCGAATCACATTTCGCCCGCGCGGCGCGTACCAGCGACAAATGCCCTTCGTGCAGCGCGCCCATGGTGGGGACCAGACCCACGCATCGGCCTTCGCGCATATGCGCGCGAGCATTTCGCATGTCCTCGACGGTTTTATAGATGTTCATGAGTAGAGCGCGATCACGCCGACGGGACCCAGTTGATGACAATGTGCAGATTTTCGAGCGTCCCGGCGACCAGGGCGCGGTTGCGCCGCAATTGCGCTTTGTCAGCCTCCGAGGCACTCGCGGCAGCGCTCTCGGCCACGGCCACGGCGCGCCCATAAGGCCAGGCCGAGGCGGGCAAGTCACCGAGCGCAGCCAGCAACTGATCGGGCGTGAGCACCTTCTGTTCGTTGTTGGCCGAGTCGAGCAGGCCAACCCCATCCACGCGGACGATCAAGTAAGGATTTCTCCAGTTTTTCATGTCCCGTACCGCGCTGATCTTTTGTGCGTCGGCGGGAGGCAAGGCCTCGAGGCGCAGCAGAGGATTCACCTGCGAAGCCGGCGCTTTGGAGCCGGGGCAACCCGTCCCTCCCATCAGGCACAGGCTGAGCAGAAACAGAAAGCGGCTTTTCATCACGCCAATTTTATCGCTGCAGCCCGCGTTTGCGCTCCAGCACCGTTTCCAACGCGTGCTGCGTTTCCTTGGGCAGATGATACGACTCATGGTCCGAGGGATACTGGCGTGCCATCACATCAGCCCGAAAAGCCTGCACCGCGTCGGTAATCAGCGCCGACGCGTCGCCGTAACGGCGCACGAACTTGGCCGCCGGCCCGAAGGTCAGATTCAGGATGTCGTGGAACACCAGCACCTGGCCATCGCACTCGGGGCCGGCCCCGATGCCAATCGTTGGAGTCGAAACCTCGGCCGTGATCATGGCCGCCACTTCCCGCGGAATGCCTTCCAAGTAAATGCAAGCCACGCCCGCGCGATCGAGCGCCACGGCGTCTCGCATGAGCTGTTCAATGGCGCTGAGAGACTTGCCCTGCACCTTGTATCCGCTCATGACGTTCACCGACTGCGGCGTCAGGCCGATATGGCCGGCCACGGGAATCTCGGCGTCAATGATGCGGCGAATCAGGTCGGCGCGTTTCTCGCCGCCTTCCATCTTTACCGCCTCCGCGCCGCCTTCTTTCACAAAGCGGGTCGCGTTCTTGACCGCCTCGTCGACGCTCACGTGATACGAGCCGTAGGGCATGTCCGCGATCAGGAACGCGTGTTTTACCCCCCGGCGCACGGCGCGAACGTGATGCAGCATTTCATCGACCGTGACCGAAAGCGTGTTTTCGTAGCCCAGCATGGTCTGGGCGAGCGAATCGCCGACCAGGATGATGTCGATAGCGGCTTCATCCACCAGGCGCGCAGTGGCGTAGTCGTAAGCCGTCAGGCAGGTGATTGCTTGATGTTGGAGTTTCTTTTCGCGCAGCGAAGCTACGGTGATTTTCTGGCGAGGTTCGCCAATCGGTGTGAGACTCACAATACCCTCCAGTGCCCCTCCGGCTTCGCCGGATAGAGCCTGTGTAATGCTGGAACCATTGTAGCCGCTTGCGCAAGGCAATGGTAGATCACCTTGGTCAGACCGATAGATGGCTGGAAACACGGCAGTTAGGGAGGCATTTTGGAAAGCGACCGCGAGGCCTTCTGTGTCATTCGATGGTCATGGGCACGTCTGCGGTACAACTTATGGATATGACCACAACCTTGGTGGAAGCGTGTTCAAAATTGATTTCTAACACCTAACCTCGTCGTGCTCTGGGACATACCGGGTCGCGTATTGCCCATGCACGATTTTGAACACCAAACATTCGGTTTAGACATAAGGAACAAGTTGCCAACCTGTGGCCGTGCAGACGTACAGTTTTCCGGCACCAGCGCTGCTAACGTCGGAATATAGGCTTCCGACTGCTGGACACGCAGCCCCTACAGTGATGCCGTTTCCGACGATCCAAGCAGCGGCGTTCTGGCTGGTAGTAAACCGGGTGTAACCGCTTCCCGAGGTCTCGCCAAGCACAAACATACCGACCGACACGTTCAGAATCTCGAGATCAGCGCGTCTCTTTAGCGCGCCTCTAGTGCTGTTTCCCGCGAACTCGCTTGCTATTTGCGCGCATCCATTCAGTGAATGCAGCCTCATCCATGGAACCGGCCGCGAGGCTGAAGACAGCCTCAGTCGAGTCTTCTTCGCTAGCGTTGAATACGACGCCGTTAAGTTCGAGAAACAAAATACCGACTACAAATCCTACCCGCTTATTACCGTCGACGAAGGGATGGTTGCGAACGATGCCGGCCGCATAAAGAGACGCCATCTCCACCATGTCCGGGGAGCCGGCGTAAGCATAGTGTTGGCGGAGACGAGCGAGAGCGGATTGCAGAAGGCCCTCATCGCGCAATCCCGGCGCTCCGCCGTGGGCGGCCAGCAGCCCATCGTGTATCGCCAGCACGTCGCGTTTCTCGTTCCAAACCGGTTCCCGTTTCTTCACTTGGACAAGGCGTGCAGCGTATTGCGGTAGCGGCCCATGATCTCTTCCGCTTTCTTCATCTTCTTCTCGAATGCCGGATCATAGGGTGTGAGCCGGTAGCCGCCCTCCGCCGCCTCGACCAGAAAGAGCCGTTCGCCGTCATCGGTGCGCAGGCGGTGGATGACCTCTTTGGGCAACACTACCCCCAGCGAGTTGCCAAACCTGCGGACCTTGAGTTCGACCATGCCTGGCCTCCAGTTATTACAATTGTAATAACACTTACTTTGTTTCCGCAAGGGAAAAGTAGAGAGGGGCAACATAACCTTTGGAATCTGGCGAGACGCGGCGGGACCAACGACCAACGCCGGCCGGCCAACGCCGGGTTCCTACGCGCTGGCGGCTTCTTCTCTGCCCAGCGGCAGGAAGTATTGCGTGCCCTTGATGGGTGCGGAAACCTTTCGCAGCAACTCTTGCAAGTCCTGGTTGCGCTCCACAAAGTCAATCTCCGAGGTGTTCACGATCAGCAGGTCCGACGATGTGTAGTGAAAAAAGAAGTGCTCGTAGGCCTTGATCACTTCTTCCAGATACTCCTCGTTGATCGCCTTTTCTCCCGGCGCGTTCTTCTTCTTGAGGCGCTTTTTCAGCACCTCCGGCGTGGCCTGCAAATAGATCACAAGATCGGGCGTGGGCACCTGCTCGCGAAAGTGGTTGTAGTAGCGATTGTAGGTGTCGAGTTCCTGGTCGGTCAGGTTGAGGCAGGCGAAGAGTTTGTCTTTCTCAAAGATGAAGTCGGCGACCACCATTCTTTGTGAGCTTGCGCCTAGATCAAGGCCCTGAAGCTGTTGGAAACGGCGAATCAGGAATGCGAATTGCGCCTGGAACCCGGCTCCGCGTTCCCCCTCGTAAAAAGGCCTCAGAAAGGGGTTGTCCTCCGCTTCCATCACTTGCTGGGCGTTGAGCCGTTCGGCCAGAACCCGCGCCAGTGTGCTCTTTCCCACGCGAATGGGGCCTTCCACTGCAATGTAGCGGGGAAGCTCGAAAAGCTTGGCCATGGGTTTTGAAGATCCGCTGCTTCGCATGGCAGCATAGCGCGAGTGCGGGCGGCTGGCAATTGTGGAAAAGGTTAACCCCGCTTTTCGCTGCAGCTCTGTGGTGAATTGACCTGAGCACAATTACAATCGGCGCAACATGTTCGCGACTCTTTCGAGTGCTGCGGGTTTGGCGTTGGCTGCCTCCGCCGGCTACCAAACCATGTCCCCTACGGGCCAATGGTATGGCCGGACGTTTACCGGCCTGCCGCCGGGTTCAAAACAATTGGCGCTCACCTATGACGACGGTCCCAACGATCCCCATACGCTTCGGCTATTGGAAGTTCTCGCAAAACACGATGTTTGCGCCACATTTTTTCTGATCGGACGCTACGTGCAGCAGCGACCTGAAATCGCGCGTGAGATCGTCCAGGCCGGCCATGTAATCGGAAACCACACTTTCAGTCATCCCAACCTGATTCTCGCCTCGGCCGCGCAGGCCCGCGCCGAACTGGAAAATTGCGAGCGAGCACTGAACGACGCAGTGGGCGAGCACTCGCGATTGTTCCGTCCACCCTTTGGCGGACGCCGGCCAGTGACCTTGCGCATCGCTCGCAGCCTGGGCCTTCAACCAGTCATGTGGAATGTTACCGGATGGGATTGGAACGCGAAGCCAGCAGAGTATGTTGAACGAAAAATCGCCGGTCGGATTCGCGGTGGGGATGTGATTTTGCTGCACGATGGCGGACACGCGGAGTTCGGCGCCGATCGCTCGCAGACCGTACGGGCCAGCGATCTCCTGATTACCCGCTACCAAGCCAAAGGCTACGAGTTCGTGACCATCCCTGAAATGATGGAACACGCTCCCAGCAGCTAGCTCCGAGCTCTATGCGTGCGCCATCGTAAATGCCTGCTTGGCGGCCGCGATCGTCTTCTGCACGTCTTCTTCGCTATGCGCCGCACTCAGAAACGCGGCTTCGAATTGCGAAGGCGGGAGATATACCCCGGCGTCCAGCATGGAACGGAAGAAGCGCGCAAATGCCTCAGTGTCCGATTTCGCAGCCGTGGTCCAGTTGGTCACCGGACCGGGCTGAAAGAACCAGGTAAACATCGATCCCACGCGATTGTGGCAGATCGGCACCGCGCCTTGGGCCGCAGCTGCGACTCCCGCCACGAGTTCCCCGCTGAGTCGCTCCAAGCGCGGATAGATTTCCTGCTTGTGCTCGCGCAGATGCCGCAATGTCGCCAGGCCGGCTGCCATGGTCACAGGATTCCCGGAAAGCGTTCCGGCCTGGTACATCGGTCCGAGCGGTGCTACCAAATCCATGATCTCCGACGGTCCTCCGTAGGCCCCGACCGGAAGTCCTCCTCCGATGATCTTGCCCAGCGTCGTCAGATCGGGCTGAATGCCGTAGACTTCCTGGGCTCCCCCGAACGCCACGCGGAATCCGGTCATCACTTCATCGAAAATCAGAACCGTCTTCTCCCGGTGCGTCATCAACCGCAAGGCAGCTAGATATTCGCCGGAAGCCGGAACGCAACCCATGTTGCCCACGACGGGTTCCACGATCACACCGGCAATCTGGTGTTTGAACTTCTTAAATGCCTCTTCGAGTGGACGCAAGTCGCCGAACGGCAATGCCAGTGTGAATTGCGCAAACTCCTCGGGAACGCCGGCCGAACCAGGAATGCCAAGCGTGGCCACACCCGAGCCTGCTTTCACCAGCAGCGCGTCCGCGTGGCCGTGATAACAGCCTTCAAACTTGATTACGTACTTGCGTTTGGTGTAGGCCCGGGCCAAGCGGATAGCGGACATGGTGGCCTCGGTGCCAGAACTGACAAACCGCACCTTCTGCATATGAGGGAACGCCGCAATCACAACCTCCGCCAAATCCGCTTCACTCGGCGTGGACGCGCCAAAACTGGTGCCATTTCGCGCCGCCGCGATTACCGCCTCGACCACGTCCGGCGCGGAATGGCCAAGGATCAGCGGCCCCCAGGAGCCCACGTAGTCGATGTACTCATTGCCGTCGGCATCAAATAAACGTGAGCCCTGGCCGCGCAGAATAAAGGGAGGATCGCCACCCACTGCGCGGAAGGCGCGCACCGGGGAATTGACACCTCCGGGAATCATCTTCTCGGCGCGTTTCTGCAGTGAGCGGGAAATCTCCGTCTTGCGGGCCATGGTCTCCTTGAATCCGGGGAAAATAACTGGCAGATATGTTAACAGGCAGCCAGGAACCGTGGTTACGAATGGGAGGGCCTCCTGATGGTGAATCAGCCCAGTGCCAAGCAGGTAACGGAATTCACCGGAATTTTACAATTTCGCAACAGTGCTGAAACACGCCGGCAGTAAGCTTGATCTCATTACACGCCCTTCTAACCGGGAGGGTCTTTAGGACGGCCTCGGGGGGCTCCGGGTCGTCCTGATTTATTGTTGCGAAGTTTGGCTTGGCAGCCGCAGTTGATCCGTGGCCAGGGCCTGTTCCGAGGCCGCTTCTTGCTTCGGGTCGAGGACACGAAAGCGAAGTAGTCTTCGGCCAGTTCGGCCATCAGCCCACCCCGCATACCAAACCGAAGATCGCTCGACCTCGAGGCTGCCATCAGCAACTGCCGTCAGCGCCGTGGTTGCCCTGCGTCCGTGGGAACTCTTGCAAAAGGAAAACGATACCATCGAGCAAACGCCAAAAAAATGCTACGGTTAATCATAGTTAATATTGCAAAATATACCTACGTTAACTAAATTAGGTAGCCGGCGGCGGGTTCCGCTTGCTGCAGGCTTTAATGCGTTATTCATGCATTTAGTGTAGGCTCAGTTTCTTTGGTTTCACAACTCGCAGGATCTTGCGGAAGATGAAGGTCCATTACCAATTCGCAACCCTTGGCCGGCTGGCGCTGGTTTTATGCGCGGTTGCTGGCCTTGGCTGGGCGCGATTGGCGATCGCCCAAGAGTCGTCTGCCGCTCAACCAACCCCTCCTGCGCCCGCTCAAGCCGCGGATGCGGACGCCGATCCTTCGGCCCAGTCCGCTCCCGAAAGCATGCTCCCTCACTTGACCGACGATCGCTTCTGGCTGTCCGGGCAGGCAAACTTTATTTTTCAAACCAATCCGCCGTTCTTTGCCAAGTACAGCGGAACCCACAGTCTTGATTCCCACTACGAAAAGGCGACCTCGCGGGTGCTGACCTTCTACGCCGGCGTACGCCTGAACAATTCCACCGAGATCCTGGTGGACATCGAAGAAGCCGGCGGAGCGGCCCTGAGTACAGGTCTTGGCCTCGCGGGCTTTACTAATCTGGACATCGTACGCAATCCGTTGTTGACCAAAGCGCCCTACGTCGCCCGCGGCATGATCCACAAAGTCTTCGCGCTGAGCCAGGACAAGGTCGAGAACGAGCGCAATCCGCTGTCGTTGTTTAGCGAGCTTCCCAAGCGGCGCCTCGAAGTCCGAGTCGGAAAGTTCAGCATGCCGGATTTCTTTGACCAGAACTCGGCTGGCTCGGACACTCACTTGCAATTCCTCAACTGGACGGTCGATAACAATGGCGCTTATGACTACGCCGCCGATACCCGCGGCTACACCGTTGGGGCGTTGGCCGATTACGAAGAGCCGAAGTTCAGCCTAAAATTTGCCGAAGCCCTCATGCCCAAGGTCGCCAACGGAATCGATTTAGTGTGGAAATTCTGGGAGGCGCACGCCGAGAATCTCGAGTTCGACTGGCAGCACAGTGTGCTTCCGAAAAAGCCCGGCGTGATTCGCCTGATCGCATACGTGAACCATGCCAACATGGGCATTTATCGCGATGCCGTCGCGCAATTTGAGGCGGGTCTCGTGCCGGTTCCACAAATCACCAATCATCCCTGGCACATCACCATGAAGTATGGCTTCGGACTCAACCTGGAGCAGAATCTTTCGCCAAACTTTGTGGCCTTCGCGCGCTGGGGCTGGGACAATGGCCGCACCGAGTCATTCGCCTACTCCGAAGTGGACGAAACTTTCCTGGAAGGTCTCGGCGTCTATGGCGCGAAGTGGCATCGCAAGCAGGACCGCGCCGGAATCGCCTTCGTCTCGAACGGAATCTGCAAGGACCACCAGGCATATCTCGCAGATGGAGGACTCGGTTTCCTGCTCGGCGACGGTCGCCTGACCTACGGGCGGGAAAACATTCTGGAAGCTTATTACACCGCTCATGTGTGGCGTGGGATTTATCTCTCTCCGGGAGTGCAGCACATCAACAATCCCGGGTACAACCAGGACCGCGGCCCGGTCACCGTGCCCAGCTTCCGCGCGCATGTTGAGTTCTAAGGGGCTCGTGCGGGGAACGCCTGCCCCATGTTGCTTTTCCCCGGGCCTCCATTTAAATTGCTGAGCGGAGCCGCAGTTGCAAGCTTTAACCAGCCCCGCAGCCCTCACCGCCAACTCCATGGTCGCGCCCTTGCGCCGCGTCATGGTTTGCTCGCCGCGCTCGGCTGGATGGGACACTCCTGGACAATCCAGCGAATGGCAGAAACTGGGATTTCTTCGCCGCCCGGATTTCAGCCTGGCGCAGTCCCAGCATCACGAGTTGTGCCGCCAATTGCAGGAAGTAGCAGAAGTCATCCAACTTCCGCCCGCTTCCGACCTTTCGCTCGACGCGGTTTACGCTCACGATCCTTCGCTTCCCACTGACTACGGAATCATTATCATGAACCCGGGCAAGCCCAATCGCCGGCCCGAAGCCCGTCGCCAGGCGGAGCTTTACAAGAAGCTGGGAGTGAAGCTGCTGGGAGAAGTCCGCGATCTTGGTCCCGGTAAAGCCGGCACCAGCGAAGCCGGAGACATCGTATGGCTGGATTCGCACACGCTACTGATCGGTAGCGGCTACCGCACCAACCCGGTTGGCATTGAGCAGATGTGCTCGCTGCTGGTTCCCAAAGGTGTACAAGTGCATGTTGCGCCGCTGCCCTATGGCCCGGGCCCGTCGGCTTGTTTGCACCTGATGTCGCTGATCAGCCTTCTCGACGAAAAAACTGCGTTAGTCGATTTGCCCTGGCTTGCGGTCGAGACGGTAGAATTGTTAAAAGCTCGCGGCTACAACTTTATCGAGATCGACTATTCCGAGCGCGACACGCTCGCCTGCAACGTACTCTCGCTGGGAAATAGACGTCTGCTCACCCTGGAAGAAAATCCCAGGACCAACGCCAAGCTGCACGCCGCCGGATTCGATGTCCGCACCTTTCCGGGCTCTGAGCTATGCATCAACGGCAGCGGCGGGCCCACGTGCCTGACGAGGCCGCTCTCCAGGGGATAGAGCCTGCTAAAATCAGATCACGATGGTTCTTCCCTTCGTCCGCGATCTGTTCGCGGACGTAGAAAAGTTGCCAGCCTTTCAGCGTGTTGCCTCCCACCTCCGCGAGGGCACGGGGCGGGTTGGTGTTTCCGGACTCACGACATCGGCGAAGGCCCTGCATCTGGTGCTGTGGCAACGCGCTGCCAGCCGGCCGCTCATCGTCGTCGTCCCCGATAATCGCACCGCCGAAGACCTGGTTCCGGTGCTGCAAGCCTTTCATGAGCTCACCGGAGGCAACGATCCCGGCTCCATCGTCTCCCTGCCCACTCGCGATGTTCTGCCTTTCCAGAATCTTTCCCCGCACCCGGAGATTCAGGAAGAACGCGCGGTCGCCCTGTGGAAGATCGCCTCCGGAGCCGTTTCCATCCTGATCGTTCCGATCGCTGCCGCCGCGCTTCGTTTGCGATCCGCCGAATACTATGCCAACCTGGCGCGGGTCATTCGCCGCAGCGAGACCCTGGACATTGACCCGCTGCTGGCTCATCTCAACACCGTCGGCTACACCTCCACCGACGTGGTCGAAATGCCCGGCGAATACGCCTCACGCGGCGGCATTCTCGACGTGTACTCGCCCGAAGCCGATCGCCCGCTGCGCATCGAATTCTTTGGCGACGAAGTCGAGTCCATTCGCAAGTTCGACCCCGCCACCCAGCGTTCGTCCACGCCCGTCGACGAAGCTCTGCTGCTTCCATTGACCGAGACTCCTGTCAGCGAGGATCTGCTGGGCGCGATCCACGCTCGCCTCTCCGGCCGTCGCATCACCGGCGCAGAAGAAGTGGTCGAGCAAGCCGTGCGCTCTGGCGGAGTCACAGTATTTCCGGGCTGGGAGTTCTATGCCCCCGTCGCCGGCGCCGACCGCACCGTATTCGATCTGATGCCGCGTGCCGCTGTCCTGGCCGATGAGCCCGGCAGTCTGCACAACGAGTTCGATCGAGTTTGGGCCCGCATTGACGAAGCCCATGAACGCAGCGGCGTCGGCAAACTGGTACAGCCTGCAGACCTCTACCTTCCGCCAGAAAATTGGTGGGAACAACTTTCCGCCTTGCCGGGCGCCGACGTTGAACATCTCGAAGTCACCCGTCCCGATCGCACCGAATCGGTCAGCTTCCTCTCTCAGCCCGCGCAGCGTTTCCACGGCTCGGTGAGCGCCATGCTGGAAGAGGCCAAGCAACAGGTTGCGGAGCAGAATCGCGTGCTCATCGCCGTTCCCAACATCGGGGAAGTCGAGCGTCTGGCCGACGTTTTCAGCGAGAATGCTGTTTCCTTTCGGCTGGGCAGCCGCACCCGCGGCGGCGAAAGTTATGCCGACGAAACCGCATATTTCGCCGGAGAGATCTTTACTTCTACTCTGGCGAAAGCCTACGTCCCCGATGGCGTCGTGCTTCCCGACGCCCACCTCGCCATCTTCGGCGCCCGCGATCTGTTTGACGAATCCGACGCCGTGATCTCACGGCCGCAGCGGTCGAAGTCCAAGACTTCGGCCTTTCTTTCCGACTTCCGTGATCTCCAGGTCGGCGACTATGTCGTTCACGTCGAGCATGGCATCGGCCAGTACCAGGGACTCAAGGAAATCAATCAGGGCGACGGCAACGCCGAGTTCATGCTACTCGAGTATGCGGAGGCCGCGCGCCTCTATGTGCCGCTCACCCGCCTCGACCTGATCCAGAAATACCGGTCGTCGGAAGGGGCTAAGCCCGCTTTGAATCACCTCGGCACCGCCGCCTGGGCCAAGACCAAAGCGCGCGTGAAAAAGGCCATGAAAGACATGGCCGACGAACTGCTGAAGCTCTATGCCGAACGCCGGGCCGCGAAGGGACACGCATTCTCCGCCGATAGCGAGTTCATGCGCGAGTTTGAGGATTCCTTCGAATTCAGCGAAACCGACGATCAGGAGATGGCCATTCTTGATGTGAAACGCGACATGGAATCTTCGCAGCCCATGGATCGCCTCCTCTGCGGCGACGTCGGCTACGGCAAGACGGAAATTGCCATGCGCGCGGCCTTCAAAGCCGTCCACGACAACAAGCAGGTGGCCGTCCTCGCGCCCACAACCGTCCTCGCCTTCCAGCATTTCGAGACTTTCAAGCAACGCTTCGCGGCTTTTCCCGTCAGCATCGAAATGATCAGCCGCTTCCGCAGCACTAAGCAGCAGAAAGAAATCCTGCAGAAAGTCGACTCCGGCAAAGTGGACATCCTCATCGGCACCCACCGCCTGCTGTCGAAGGACATAAAATTCCCTGATCTCGGATTGCTGGTGGTGGACGAAGAACAGCGTTTCGGCGTGCGCCACAAAGAGCGCCTGAAGCAGATGCGCAAGGAAGTGGACGTGCTCACCATGTCGGCCACGCCCATTCCACGCACGCTGCACATGTCGCTCGTGGGGCTGCGCGACATGAGCGTCATTGAAACCCCACCCAAAGACCGCATCGCCATTCAGACCGTGGTGGCAAGCTGGGACGAGAAGCTGATTCAGTCCTCGCTTGAGCAGGAGCTCGCGCGCGGCGGGCAAGTGTACTTCGTCCACAATCGCGTGGAGAGCATTTGGGAAATCGCCGCCAAACTGCAAGCCTTGGTTCCGAAAGCCCGCATCATCGTGGGGCACGGCCAGATGTCGGAAGGCGAACTCGAAAAAGTGATGCTGAAGTTCATGCATCACGAAGCGGATATTCTGGTGGCCACCACCATCATCGAAAACGGCCTGGATATTCCGCTCTGCAACACCATCATCATCAATCGTGCGGATCGCTTTGGCCTCTCGGAGCTCTATCAGCTACGCGGTCGCGTGGGCCGGTCGAATCGCAGAGCCTATGCCTATTTGCTGATTCCAGCCGACCTCGAACTCACCCCCATCGCCCGCCGT
>Ga0335081_10001908_pt1 | contig 32982 bp, 30 predicted proteins | sample Lox_Sample_35_FD_206713 | JGI IMG/M metagenome (GOLD analysis project Ga0335081, IMG submission 206713) | Soil microbial communities from Loxahatchee National Wildlife Refuge, Florida, United States - Lox_Sample_3.5 | ecosystem: Environmental > Terrestrial > Soil > Wetlands | place: USA...
CCAGGTCATCGAGCACGTACGTCGTGGGCACGAGCAGACGCAGCCCGCGCACGGGCGTGGCGGCCGGTACGGTCACATCCTCCTGCGCAAGAATCGCATCGAGCAGGGCGCAGCAGCCGACACTCACTGCGAGCGGCCCAACGGAATCAAGAGTCGTCGAGAGCGCGAGCACCCCGGTGCGCGGTACCCGCGCGGCCGTGGGTTTGAAGCCGACGATGCCGCAGAAGGCGGCCGGAATGCGGCACGAGCCGCCGGTGTCAGTCCCGAGCGCGGCCGCGGCCATCTGGTCGGTCACGCTGACGGCGGCACCGGAGGAGGAGCCGCCGGGAATGCGGCCGGCGCTGCGATCGAACGCATTGAGCGGGGTGCCGTAGTGAGGATTGATGCCGAGCCCGGAGTAGGCGAGCTCGGTCATATTGGTCCGGCCCATCAGGATGAAGCCCGCGGCGCGCAGCCGTGCCACGGCGGGCGCATCGGCGCTGGCGGCCGGGCGGTCGCGCAGCACCGTGGTGCCCGCGGTGGTCACATCGCCTGCGGTGTCGAACAGATCCTTGACCGAGAGTGGAATGCCGGCGAAGCGCGGCAGATCTGCGCCGCGGGCACGAAGGCGATCGACGGCCTCGGCCTCAGCGCGGGCGCTGCGCTCGAAGACTTTGAGAAAGGTCCGCGCACCTTCGCCGCGCGCATCGGCAATCCGGGCCAGGCTCGCATCGATCAGCTGAGTGGCGCGCAGCCGTCCGGTGCCGAGTTCCTCCGCGAGCTCCACGAGCGTGCGCATCGCGGCAGTGTAACGGCAAACCGCCGCGCCCGGAGGGCGCGGCGGTTGCGTAGCGGACTGGCAGACAGTAGTGGGCTAGGGCAGGCTGAACTTGTAGACGGCCTGAATCGCAAGCTCGGTGTTGTTATCCGCGAAGGTCGGACCGATTTCTGCTTCTTCATTGCCGAGCGAGCGCGTGTAGCTCACGCCGTTGTTGAAGGCGCCGTTGGAGATGGCGTCGTAGCGCAGCTCGCCGCGGAACTCCAGATTCTTCACCGGCGAATAACCGAAGGTGACCGTGCCCTCGGTCGTGTGGCCGATGCCGCGCAAATCGACGTACTCGCCGCGGACCGAGATGCGCATGGTGTCGTTGAACGCGTAGTTCACATAGCCCGCAACGCCGTTGGCATGCACGCCGCCCGCGTTCTCGCCCGAGAGCTGATAGAAGTCCGCATTCAGTATCAGCGTCAGTTGCGAAGTGACGTTGTAGGTGCCGACGAAGTCGATGAGCGACTTGTCGACGCCGTCTGCGACCTTGCCGTAATACACGCTGCTCGCGAAGGAGAACATCTTGTTCGGGGCCCAGGTGGCGCCGAATTCGCCGGTCTTGGAGCCGAAGTTCGTGTCCATCGTGTTCCAGCCGTTGTTCACGCCGGCGATCAGGCTCAGCGTATCAGTGGCCGCGAACGTCGCCCGGAAGCCGACGTGATCCAGCGGCTCGAGCACCTGGAACAGCAGCGAGCGCGAGAAGTTGGTGTTGAGCGCGGGATTGATGACCTCGGCGCCCGCCAGGGTCACGTACTTGCCGGCGATCAGGGTCAGCGGCCCGGTCGCATATTGCAGATACGCCTGACGCACATCGACGCTGCTGCCGCTGCCGCCCTCGGCTTCGTTCAGTATCTGTGCGTCGGTGCCCGCGATGACATCGACATAGCCGCCGACGCCCGACTTGGGCTGATAGCCGATTTGCAACCCCGCCTCGTCGAGCTGAAACGTGTCATGGTCCTCGTCGAAGGCGCGCCACGTGCTGCCCGGGTAACCATTGGAGTGATAGTAGGACGTCGCGATTTCCCCGCTGGTCGTCAGTCCCCAACCCGTCAGCAGGTCGGAGAGCCCCGGTACGGCGGGCGCAGGCGCGGCCGGTGCGTCAGCGGCGAGCAGCATGCGTGGTACGGTAGCAACGATTGCAGCAGCGACGAGCGCTGAACTCTTAAATCTCATGATGACAGTTGTCCTTGGTGGAGGAGGGTTAGCGCGGAAGTGGTGAGTTTCATGGTGATGCTGGCCTTGAGTGCAACCGCCATGCCAGAATGCTTTCTTGAGCAGCAGCATCGGGTTACGCAAACTCGACGCCTGCCACACCGCCACTCTGCACCACTTTGGGTCACGCCGGGGCCTTCAATGTGCAAACTTAGGGCGAGGACCTGCCCGATCGCTCACGCATCCGGTACAGCATTGATGCGCCGCCACCACGCCGCCCCTCCGGCATGAGCTCGGGTCCCTCCGTCGGCGCCCGACCGCGCTCCTTCGCGGCGCTGCACCACCGCGGTTACCGCGTCTTCTTCATCGGCACGGCCGCGGCGATGCTCGCCGACAACGTCGAGCACGTGATCAGTTATTGGATGCTGTTCCAGAAGTTTCACTCGGAGTCGCTGCAGGGCTTCGCGGTGATCTCGCACTGGCTGCCGTTTCTCTTGTTCTCCGCCTATGTGGGCGCGCTCGCGGATCGTTTCGACCCGCGCCGCATGATCCAGCTCGGCATGCTGCTGTTCATGGGGGTCTCGATTGCCTGGGGCGTGATGTTCGTCAGCGGCACGCTCACCAAGTCCGGGGCGATGGCGCTGCTCATCGTGCATGGCGTGGCCGGTGTGCTGTGGAACCCCACCTCGCAGCTCCTGCTGCACGACATCGTGGAGCCGGAGGACTTGCCGAGCGCGGTGCGCTTGAATGCCACCGCGCGCTCCCTCGGAATCCTGCTCGGTCCGGCCCTGGGCGCGGGGCTGCTGCTCACGCTTGGGCCCGCGCGCGGCATCTTCGTGAACGCGCTGATCTATCTGCCGATGACGCTGTGGCTGTGGAAGGCGCCGTACGGACCGCGCTTCCGCGTCGGCGGCGTGGCAGCACGCGCAGTCGTGCGCGGCTTTGGGGACATCCTCGCGACGTTTCGCACCATCGCGCAACAGCCCGTGTTGCTGTCCATGACGCTGCTCGCCGGTGCCGCCTCGGCGTTCATCGGCAACGGCTATCAGGCGCAGATGCCGGAGTTCGCGCGCGACCTGGGGCACGGCGATCCGAGTGTGGCGTACGCGATGCTGCTCGCCGCCGACGCCGCCGGCGCATTGACGGGCGGATTCGTGCTCGAGAGCCGTGGACTTCTGCGCGCAAGTCCGCGCGCAGCGCTGGTGCTCGCGGTGCTGTGGTGCGGGGCCCTCGGGGGCTTTGCACTGACCCGTGTTTATCCGCTTGCGGTCGTGTTGCTCTTCGCGGCGGGCTTCCTCGAGCTCTCCTGTAGCGCCATGACGCAGACCCTGGTGCAGCTCAATGCACCGGCGCCGCTGCGCGGCCACGTGATCGGCGTGTTCTCCATGGCCAGTCTGGGGCTGCGGATGTTCGCCGGGATCACCGTGGGCGTGATCGGCAGCGTGATCGGCATTCACCACTCGCTGGCGTTGAGCGCGCTCTTCTTGCTGCTCGCCGTCGTCGTCATCGCACGACGGCGCTCGCCCGGTCAGTTACAGCTCTCGTGACGGCTCACGGGCCTGACTTCGCCGACCCCTCATCTGGTAGAATTTTCCCAATGGTGGCGGCACGTTATATACGCTCCGCTATACCGCAGTGACGTCACATCAGGCAGGTCCCGAAGCATGAGCTACACCATCACTGTGAACGGCAAGCCACAGACCGTCGATGCCGACGGCCAGACTCCGCTGCTGTGGGTCTTGCGCGATCTGATGAATCTCAAGGGCAGCAAGTTCGGCTGCGGCATGGGACTGTGCGGTGCCTGCACCGTGCACCTGGATGGCATGGCCGTGCGCTCCTGCATCACCCCGGTCGCGAGCGTGGGCACCCGTGCCGTCACGACCATCGAGGGCATCGGTGCGAGCGACATCGGCAAGAAGGTGCAGGACGCCTGGGTCAAGGTCGATGTCATGCAATGCGGCTATTGCCAGGCGGGTCAGATCATGGCCGCGAGCGCGCTGCTCGCGAGCAACCCCAAGCCCAATGACCAGGACATCGACGATGCGATGAGCGGCAACATCTGCCGCTGCGCCACCTACACGCGCATCCGCGCGGCGATCAAGACGGCGGCGGGCCTGCCCCCGGCCGACACGAGGGAGGTCTGAACATGACCGACGAACTCTCACGCCGCAGTTTCCTCAGCGTCAGCGCCGCGGCCGGCGGCGGGCTGCTGCTCACCTTCAGCCTGCCGGAGATGGCGAGTGCCACCGCGGCAGTGACGCCGAAGAAGATGCCGGCGAATCAGCTCAATGCGTACATCCGCATCGATGCCGACGGCACCGTCACCATCGTCTCGAAGAATCCAGAGATCGGGCAGGGCATCAAGACCATGCTCCCGATGGTCATCGCCGAGGAGCTCGACGTTGACTGGAAGAATGTGAAGACCGAGCAGGCGCCACTGTCTCCGAAGGATTTCGGCGCGCAGTTCGCCGGAGGCAGCTTCGCCACTCCCATGAATTACGAGCCCCTGCGCCGCGTCGGCGCGGCGGCACGCCAGATGCTGATCACGGCGGCGGCCATGACCTGGCATGTGCCGGTCGATCAGTGCGACACGGCCATGGGCAAGGTGCGCCACAAACCAACGGGGCGCACGCTTTCCTACGGCATGCTCTGTCCGCGCGCCTGCACGGTGCAGCCACCCGACCTGAAGACGGTGGCAGTCAAGGACCCGAAGGATTTCCGCATCATCGGCACGTCCGTCGCGCAGGTGGACTCCCCGCTCATCGTGACCGGTCAGCCGATCTTCGGCATCGACGTGACGGTGCCGGGCATGCGCTATGCGGTGTTCGAGAAATGCCCCGTGTTTGGCGGCAAGCCGGTCAAGGCGAACCTGGATGAAGTGAAGGCGCTGCCCGGTGTGCGCAATGCCTTCATCGTCGAGGGCGGCAAGCCGACCGGGCTCCCCGATGGCATTCAGATGGGTCTGCAGGACGGCGTCGCGATCGTGGCCGATACCTGGTGGCAGGCCAACAAGGCGCTCGAGAAGCTCAAGGTCGAATGGGCCGAGGGTCCGGTCGCCAGCCAAAGTTCACGCGGCTTCGCGCAGGCCGCCGCCGACCTGTTCAAGAAGGATCCCGAAAAGGTCCTGCATGCCGATGGCGATGTGAAGAGCGCGTTCGCCTCGGCCGCGAAGACTGTCGAGGGTGAGTACTTCTATCCGTTCATCGCGCACGCCCCGATGGAGCCGATGAACACCACTGCGAGCTTCAAGGACGGCAAGATCGAGATCTGGTCGCCGACGCAGTTCCCCGGCCCCGGCCAGGGCCTGGTCGCCAAAACCCTCGGGCTGGCACCGCCGGATGTGACCGTGCACATGACCCGCTGCGGCGGCGGCTTCGGCCGGCGCCTGGCGAATGACTATATGGTCGAGGCGGCGATGATCTCCAAGATGCAGGGCGAGCCGGTGAAGCTCGTCTGGAATCGCCGCCAGGACATCCAGCACGACTTCTATCGTCCGGCGGGTTTCCACTCGTTCAAGGCGGGTCTGGATGCGCAGGGCAAGCTGATCGCCTTCTCGGACCACTTCGTGACGTTCAAGAACGGCGAGAAGGCTTCCAACAGCGCGGATCTGGCGCCGACGGAATTCCCGGCGCGTTTCGTGCAGAACCTGCAGTTCGGCGTATCGATGATTCCGCTCGGCGTGCCGACGGGCCCCTTGCGCGCGCCGCAGAGTAATGCGCTGGCCTACGCGTTCCAGTCATTCATCGATGAAGTCGCGCACGCGGCTGGCAAGGATCCGCTGCAGTACCGGATCGATCTGTTCGGCGAGCCGCGCGTGCTCAAGCCGCCGCCGGGCCCCGGGGGTCCGGGCGGTCCGGCGCCGGGCTTCGACACCGGGCGCGCCCGCGGCGTGCTGGAAATGGTGGCCGAGAAATCCGGCTGGGGTAAGCGCCAGCTGCCGAAGGGCACCGGTATGGGTGTCGGCTTCTACTACAGCCATCTGGGCTATTTCGCCGAAGTGGTGCAGGTGACGGTGGCTCCCGCCGGCATGGTGAAGGTCGACAAGGTGTGGGTGGTCGGTGACTGCGGCAAGCAGATCATCAATCCGACCGGCGCGCTCAACCAGTGTCAGGGCGCCGCGCTCGATGGCATCAGCGCCGCGTTGGGTCAGGAGATCACGATCGACCGTGGCCGTGTCGAGCAGACCAACTTCCACGAGTTCAAGCTGCTGCGCATGAACCAGGCTCCGCCGGTCGAGGTGCACTTCCGTTCGACCGACAACCCGACGACGGGTCTGGGTGAGCCGGCGCTGCCGCCGGTCGTGCCGGCGCTGTGCAATGCGATCTTCGCCGCGACCGGCAAGCGCATCCGCAAGCTGCCGATCGACACCGCGCAGCTGAAGTCGATCTGAGGGACGCTACGGGATCACTTTCTTCTCCTGCTTCATCTTCAGATAGTCCACCGGGCGAATCTCGGAGATGAAGCAGGACTGATTCTCGAAGTTCAGCCGATCCAGATTCGCGGTGACCGAGCGCGAGTTGGAGGTGATGAACACCCCGTTCGCGAACAGCAGCCCCACGCAGGGCTTTCTCACGGTCAGCAGGTATGCATCGTTGATGGTGGTCCAGAGCAGCACCTGCGTGTCGCTCAGGATCTTCAGCCCCTGGTAGCGGCCCAGGTAGGTGAAGCGGTCGACCGGGGCGCCCGCGTACTGCATGACGAGATCGACCGTCACCTTGTTGCTCCCGGAAGCCGCAGCGCTGTCGGCTGCGGCCGTAGCGCTGGCGAGCAGGCCGGCCAGAAGCAGCGCCGCCCACAAGCCGCCGCGTAGTCGTATTAGATGAGTCATCCACGTCTCCATTCGGTGATGCGATTCATACAGTTTGTCACTATATCCCCGGCAACGCGTTCAAAGGTCGAGCGTTGACGGCAAGCTCTGCCGGCGGAAGCGATCGGCCGAGAATGAGGTCGGCACCCTTCTCGGCCACCATGATGGTGGGTGCGTTGGTGTTGCCGCCCGGCACATCCGGCATCACCGAGGCGTCGATGACCCGCAGCGCCTCAACCCCACGCACCCTCAAGGTGGCATCGACCACCGCATCCGCATCCACACCCATGCGGCAGGTCCCGACCGCATGCTGCGTGATGACGCCGCTCTCGCGCACGTAGCGCTCGAGTTCGGCATCGGACTGCCGTCCGGCGCCCGGGGAAGCCTCGCTCACGATCAGACTCTGCAGGGGTTCTTGCGCGTAGATCGCGCGCGCGGCGCGGATGCCGCGGATCATGCGCGCGACATCGGAGGCTTGCGTGAACAGATTGAAGAGGATGCGCGGCGGATCGGTGGGGTCGGCCGAGCGCAGCCACACGCGCCCCCGGCTGTCCTCCCGGATCATCGATACCGCGACGGCGAGCGCATGCGTCGGCGCAGGACGCACCAGCGGCAGCCACAGCTGAGCGCCAGGAGTCGCCGCCGCGCCGCCGGCGGGACAGGTGAGCTGGATGTCCGGACGATCAAGCTCGGGCTGCGTGCGCAGGAACACGTTGCCCGCGCAGGCATTGGTCGCGAAGGGTCCCGTGCCGCTCAGCGCCCAGCGCAGCACGGACAGCACCGCGCGATCCAGGCGCAGCTCCGACAGGAACGTGCGCGGCTTCGCGATATTGAGCGTGAAGGTGAGCGGATGCTCCACCAGGTTGTGGCCCACGCCTGGCAGATCGTGACTGCAGGGGATGCCGAGCGCGCGCAGCTCATCGGCAGGGCCGATGCCGGAGAGCAGCAGCAGCTGCGGTGAGCCATACACACCGGCGCTGACGATGACTTCGCGCTGCGCGCCGATGCGGCTGCGCTGCGCGCCATCTGCGATCTCGATGCCGCGCGCCCGACCCTGCTCCATCAGCACGCGCGTGACGAGCGCCCGCGTGCGCACCGTGAGGTTGGGCCGGTGCCGGACGGGTGCCAGGAACGCGCGGGCGCAACTGGCACGCCGGCCGCGCCCATCCACGGTCATCTCCATGCGCATGAAGCCTTCGGAGTGCTCGGCGTGATAGTCCTGCGTCACGGGATAGCCCGCGGCCGCGGCCGCAGCGCCCACCACATCAGACAGCACACGCTCGGGATCGGGGACGCTCACTTCGAGCTCGCCGTGCGCACCGTGATACGGGCCTTCGCCGAGCCAGCTCTTCTCCGAGCGCCTGAAATAGGGCAGCACGTCGGCGTATCCCCAGCCTGTAAGTCCTTGGGCGCGCCAGGCGTCGTAATCGGCCCGATGGCCGCGCGCGTACACCATGCCGTTGATGGCCGAGGAGCCGCCCAGCACCTTGCCGCGCGGCACCGCGACGCGCCGGCCGTTCAGGCCCGGCTCGGGTTCGCTCACATAGTTCCAGTTGAGGGCCGGGCCCAGCGCGTAGCGCGGAAAAGCCACTGGCATGTCGATGAAGACACCTCGCGCCGGCCCACCCGCCTCGATGAGCAGCACGCTGACGGCGGGGTCCGCCGAGAGCCGGTTGGCGAGCACGCAGCCCGCGGATCCCGCCCCGACGATCACATAGTCATAGGTATCCACGCCGCGCAGGCGGCTTTACGACACCACGTCGTCGATCTGGATGGTCGGCATCACGTTGGTGAAGTTCGGCACATCGGCGATGAGCTGGGCGGTGTGCTTCTGCTGCGCCTCATCGAACAGTTTCTGGTCGCCGATCCAGAAGTTGATGGTGGCGACGTAGCTCGGCTTGCCGCCGTCGGGGCCGGCGACGCCGCGGCGCAGCTCGTAGCGGGCGATCGCCTTGCCGTACAGGCGCAGGATGAGCGTCGCGTGCTTTTCCCGGTAGTAGTCGAAATCGAAGCGCACGCCCTCGGAGTTCGGATACAGCACGGTGATGCAGCGCATGGCAGGGATCCCGTTTCGGCTTGCGGGCCGGGACTATAGCACCGCGCCCGTCCGCGGCACGGACGGCCCGTTGCCTGCCCGGAAGGCCTCATGCACGATCGCTCTCATGAGCACCGAAACGCGCGCACCGCTGCCCGTGCGCAACCCCCGCACCGGCGAGATCGATCTGCACATCACTCCGGCCTCGGCGAGCGAGATCAGTGCCGCCTGTCAGCGACTGCGCGCCGCGCAGCCGGCCTGGGGGGATGCGCCGATCGAGCATCGCGTTGCCATCATGAGAAAGTGGGTGGAACGGCTGAAGGCGCACCGCGCGGCGCTGGTTGCGGCGGACTCCACCGACACCGGCGGGGGCCAGATCTCCCAGGTCGCCGTCGAGATGGTGATTGCGGCCATCGCCCGCGGCGCCGACCGTGCACCGGCTGTGCTGCAGCAGGCGCGCCGCGCCGGACGCTCACCGGGCATGCCGCAAGTCGCATTCGACACCAATCTGAAGCCGTACCCGTTGCTCGGGGTGATCGGACCGTGGAATGCGCCGCTCATGCTCTCGACCCTGCATGCCGTGCCGGCGCTGTTCGCCGGCTGCGCCGTCATCGTCAAGCCGAGCGAAGTCGCACCGCGCTTCGTTGCGCCGATGATGGCGAGCATCGCCGAAGTGCCCGAGCTCGCGCAGGTGCTGCAGTTCGTGGTCGGGGACGGGCAGACGGGTCAGGCGATCGTGAATGAGGTGGACATCGTCAACTTCACCGGCAGCGTGCCCAACGGGCGCAAGGTCGCCGAGGCCTGCGCGCGCCGCTTCATCCCCGCGATGCTCGAGTTGGGCGGCAAGGACCCCGTGATCATCACGGCCAGTGCGGATCTGGATCGGGCGGCGCGGGCGGTGCTGCGCGGTGCGGTCACCAGCACCGGCCAGGTGTGCTTCTCCATCGAGCGCATCTATGTGCACGAATCGGTCCACGACCGCTTCGTCGAGAAGCTCGTGGCTCAAGCTGCGCGCGTGCAGATCAATTACCCGGACGCGAACCGCGGCCAGATCGGCCCGTTCATCTTTGCGCGCCAGGCCGAGATCGTGGATGCGCATATCGAGGATGCGCTGGCGAAAGGCGCGCGCCTGGCCTGCGGCGGCAAGTCCGTGAACCACGGCGGCGGACTTTATATGTATCCGACGGTGCTCACGGGCGTTACGCACGCGATGGCGATCATGCGCGATGAGACCTTCGGCCCCGTCATGCCGGTGATGAAGTTTGCGACCGAGGCGGAGGCCGTGCGGCTCGCGAACGACAGCTACTACGGCCTGTCCGCGGCCGTCATCGCCGGGGATGCGACCGAGGCCCGGCGCATCGCCGATCGGCTGCAGGCGGGCGTCGTGAGCACGCAGGACACGTTCCTGACGTTTGCGGGCTTCGGGGTCGCGGAATGGGAATCGTTCAAGTTCTCCGGAATGGGCGGACGCGGCACCGGACCGCTCGCCTTCCTGCGCCGCCAGGCGGTCCTTACCAACACCGGTGAGGTGGCCTGCATGGTCGAGCAATCGCTCAAGGCGATCGCCTGAAGCTGCGCTGCGGCAGTGCCTGTTGCCTTGTCAAAGCGCTTGTCCGAAACTGAGCCGACGAAGGGTCATGCGGGAATGAGACTTATGAGAGCGACGGTGATCGTCTGCGTGAGCGCGATCCTCACCGGCATTGCGGGCACGGCGGTGGCGCACCATTCGTACGCGATGTTCGATCGCGAGAAGACCACGGAGCTGGTGGGCACGGTGAAGGAGTTCCGCTGGTCCAATCCGCACGCGTGGATGGAGCTTTACGTCTCCAACGATCAGGGCGGCCAGGACCTGTGGGGCATCGAGATGAACAGCCCCAATAACCTCGCGCGGATGGGCTGGAAATCCACGATCGTGAAGCCCGGCGATAAGGTGACCGTGAAGATTCACCCGCTGCGCAGCGGCGAGAAGGGTGGCTCGTTCATGGCGCTCACGCTGCCGAGCGGGCAGACGCTGAGCGATTCGCCGCGCACCCAGCCGAAGGACGGCAAGGGCGCGCCCGCCGCACCGGCCGGCGATAAGTATCCCTAGTGCGTTCGCGCACCGTCAGCGCGGCGCTGCTGTTGGCCCTGGCGGGCGCCATGCCGGCGGCCTCCTGGGCGGACGGTATCGATTGCACGCTGCAGTTCAGCACCAGGGGCTGGGCGGCGTTTTATCAGTCGGCGAGCGGCTCGGGCACGATCAAGTGCTCGAACGGCGCGTCGCTGGCCGTGACCCTGACGGGCAAGGGCGGCGGCCTCACCGTCGGCAAATCGGTCGAATCCGGCACGGGACGCTTCTCGAGCGTGCACAGCATCGAGGAGCTGCTCGGCACCTACGTCGCCGCGCAGGCGCAGGCCGGCGCGGTCAAATCCACCCAGGCGCAGGCGATGACCAAGGGTGAGGTCTCGCTCGCCCTGCACGCCAGGGGTGAGGGCTGGGAGCTCGGCGTCTCCTTCGGCACGCTCAAGATCGAGCGCCGCTAACTTCGAGGTTTACGCCCCGGGGAGCCTGCCGTAGAATGCGCGCCCTCGGTGGGTCGGGGTGGACGGCATCCTGGAACCTGCGGTGGCAGGGCAGAAATGCTCGCCAAGTGCTTGACTTAAAAAGCCCCCCGAGGGGCTTTTATTTTTTGGGTCCCTGGCCGGGACCCCGCCGCGCGTGAAGGCGGTGACGGTGCTGCGGACATGGGCCTTTGGGCCCATTTTTATTTGTGTACACAGGAGCTTGGCGCGTGGGGACGCTCTTGCGGGAGCGGCTCATCGCCCTTATTGAGCCCCTGCTGATCCAGCTGGGCTACGAGCTGGTCGAGCTGGAATACGTGCCGGGGCGGGGGCGGGGAGCCTTGAGAGTCTTCATCGACCAGCCTCAGGGCATTGGCCTCGAGGACTGCGAGCGCGTGAGCCGCGAGGTCTCCGCGCTGCTCGATGTGGAGGATCCGATTCCGGCCGCCTATGCGCTGGAGGTGTCCTCGCCGGGCTCCGATCGGGTGTTGCGCACGCGTGGGCACTTCGAGCGCTTCGTGGGCGAGCGCGTGCTGATCGAGCTCGCCACCCCGCGCGAGGGGCGCCGGCGCTATACCGGGCTGTTGCGCTCGGTGAGCGATGAGGGTGTGGCGCTCGAGGTCGATGGACAAATGCAGAGCATGCCGTTTCGCGAGATCGGCAAGGCGCGACTGGCGCCGCTCAACTGAGGTAGAGCTGTGAACAAGGAAATTCTGATGGTCGTCGACGCCGTCTCCAACGAGAAGGGCGTGGACAAAGAAGTGATCTTCGAGGCGCTCGAAGCTGCGCTCGCATCCGCCACGCGCAAGAAGCATGGCGAGGAGTGGGACGTGCGTGTCGCCATCGATCGCAAGAGCGGGGACTACGAGACCTTCCGCCGCTGGAAGGTCTTTGCCGATGACTCCAAGGAGCTCGAGGCGCCGGAGCGCGAGCTGCGCATGGACGATGCCAGGGATCTGGATGCGAACACCGAGCCGGGCGCGTTCGTCGAGGAGCCGATGGAGTCGGTCGCCTTCGGCCGCATTGCCGCCCAGCAGGCCAAGCAGGTGATTGTGCAGAAGGTGCGCGAGGCCGAGCGCGCCCAGGTGGTGGGTGCGTACAAGGATCGCGTCGGGCAACTGGTGAGCGGAGTCGTCAAGCGCGTCGACCGCAACGGCCTGTATGTGGATCTCGGCGGCAATGCCGAAGGCTTCGTGCCGCGCACCGACATGATCCTGCGCGAGCAGGCCAAGCCCCAGGACCGCATCAAGGCGTTCCTGAAGGAAGTGCGCTCCGAGCCGCGCGGGCCGCAGCTGTTCATGACGCGCACCGCGCCGGAATTTCTGATTGAGCTGTTCAAGCTCGAAGTGCCCGAGGTCGGCCAGGGGCTGATCCAGATCCTGGGTGCGGCGCGCGATCCCGGCATCCGCGCCAAGATCGCGGTGCGCAGCAACGATCCGCGCATCGATCCGGTCGGCGCCTGCGTCGGCATGCGCGGCTCGCGCGTGCAGGCGGTCTCGAATGAGATCGCCGGCGAGCGCGTCGACATCATTCCCTACGATGAGAATCCGGCGCAGTTCGTCATCAACGCGATGTCGCCCGCCGAAGTGATGTCGATCGTGGTGGACGAGGAGTCGCACAGCATCGACATCGCCGTCGCCGAGGACAAGCTCTCCCAGGCGATCGGCCGCGGCGGGCAGAACATCCGCCTCGCGAGCCAGCTCACGGGCTGGGATCTGAACGTCATGACCGAGTCGGATGCCGAGGCGAAGAGCGACACCGAGGCGCGCGAGCTGGTGCAGACGTTCATGAAGCAGCTCGACGTGGATGAGGACGTGGCGACCATCCTGGTGCAGGAAGGCTTCTCCACCGTCGAGGAAGTGGCCTACGTGCCGCAGGCCGAGCTCATCGCGATCGAGGAGTTCGACGAGAACATCGTCAAGGAGCTGCGCAACCGCGCGCGCGACGTGCTGCTCACGCAGGCGATCGCAAGCGAGGAGACCCTGGATCAGTCGATGCCGGCCGATGACCTGCTGCTGCTCGAGGGCATGAGCCCGGATCTGGCGCTCGCGCTCGCCCGCCGCGGCGTGCGCACGCGCGAGGATCTCGCCGAGCAGTCGGTCGACGATCTGTCCGACATCGAGGGCCTGGCCGCCGAAGAGGCGGGCCGGCTCATCATGACGGCGCGTGCGCCCTGGTTCGAAGCGGGCCATTGATACGGCCAGCCGCGAGGTTTTAGTCCATGCCTGACGTTACCGTCTCACAATTTGCACAAGTGCTGAAGGTGCCGGTCGACCGGCTGCTGGTGCAGCTCGATCAGGCCGGGATCAAGGTCGGGGGGCCCGAGGATCGCATCAGCGATGAGGCGAAGCTCGAGCTCCTGACCCATCTGCGCCGCAGCCACGGCAGCGGCGAAGAGGGCAGCGCGCCGCGCAAGATCACGCTCAAGCGCAAGACGCAAAGTGAGCTGAAGCTCGCGAGCGTCCAGGGCCGCGCACGCACCGTCAATGTCGAAGTGCGCCGCAAGGCCACCTACATCAAGCGTGACGTGCTCGAAGAGCAGGCGCGCGTGCAGCAGGAAGATCTCGACTCCAAGCGCCGCGAGCAGGAAGAGGCGCAGCGCAAGGAGAACGAGCGCCTGGAGGCCGAGCGCCGCGAACGCGAGCGCATGGAGCAGGAGAACCGCCGCCGCGTCGAGGAGGAGCAGGCGAAGAAGCGCGCCCAGGAAGATGCGCGCCGTGTCGCCGAGCAGCAGGCGCGCGAGGAAGCCGAGCGCCGCGAGCGCGAGCAGCGCCGCCCGGCGGGCGAGTCCCCGCGCGAGCGCAAGATCGTGGTCGAGCAGGTCGCGACCGAGGAAGTCGACGACAAGGCTCAGCCCGCGCACACCCGGTACGGGCGCGAAGAGCTGCACGTCACGACCGATGTCAGCTCGCGTTACAAGAAGAAAAAGAAGACCCGCTCGCGATCGCTGGCCGCCTCGGGCGATGCCAAGCATGCCTTCGAGCTGCCCACCGCGCCGATGAAGCGCGAGGTCGCGATCGGGGAGACCATCACGGTCGCGGAGCTGGCGCAGAAGATGGCCATCAAGGCGACCGAAGTCATCAAGGTGCTCATGAACATGGGCACGATGGCGACGATCAATCAGCCGATCGATCAGGACACAGCAGTGCTCGTGGTCGAGGAGCTCGGCCACACCGCCCGCGTGCAGCGCGAGAATCAGATCGAAGAGGGTCTGCAGGGCGTCACCGCCGAGGAGGCAGCGCTCGAGTCGCGCCCGCCGGTCGTCACCGTCATGGGCCACGTCGATCACGGCAAGACTTCGCTCCTCGACTTCATCCGCCGCTCCAAAGTGGCGGCAGGCGAGGCCGGCGGCATCACCCAGCACATCGGCGCCTATCAGGTCGTGACTCCGAAGGGTCCGATCACGTTCCTCGACACGCCGGGCCATGCGGCGTTCACCGCCATGCGTGCCCGCGGCGCCAAAGCCACCGACGTGGTGGTGCTGGTGGTGGCCGCGGACGATGGCGTCATGCCGCAGACCACGGAGGCGATCCAGCACGCGCGCGCGGCGAACGTGCCGATCGTGGTCGCGGTCAACAAGATCGACAAGAGCGATGCCGATCCGGAGCGCGTGCGCACCGAGCTCGCCAAGCAGGAAGTGATCCCCGAGGAGTGGGGCGGACAGAACATGTTCGTCAACGTCTCGGCGCGCACCGGCGCGGGCGTCGATCAGCTGCTCGAGGCCATTCTGCTGCAGGCGGAGGTGCTCGAGCTGCAGGCGCCCAAGGATGGACTCGCGAGCGGCGTCGTGATCGAGTCCTCGATCGAGAAGGGCCGCGGCGCCGTGGCCACCGTGCTGGTGAAGAAAGGAACGCTGCACATGGGCGACTCGATCCTCGCCGGGACCGAGTTCGGCCGCGTGCGCGCGATGTTCGATGAGAACGGCCAGCCGGTGGAGCAGGCGCTGCCCTCGACTCCGGTCGTGGTGCTGGGCCTGTCCGGTGTCCCCAATGCCGGCGATGAGTTCCTTGCGGTCGAGAGCGAGCGCAAGGCGCGCGAAGTCGCGCTCTACCGTCAGGGCAAGTTCCGCGACGTGAAGCTCGCGCGGACGAGCACGCGTCCGGAGGATGTGTTCTCGCAGCTGGGGAGCGATAAGGCGGGCGTGATCGCGGTGCTGCTGAAGGCCGATGTGCAGGGCAGCGCCGAGGCGATCCGCGACGCCCTCACCAAGCTCTCCACCGAGGAGGTGGAGGTGAAGGTGATCGCGAGCGGCGTCGGCGGTATCACGGTCTCCGACGTGCAGCTGGCGGCGGCCTCCAAGGCGCTGATCATCGGCTTCAACGTGCGCGCGGATTCGGCCGCACGCGATGCGCTCAAGGATACGGGCGTCGAGCTGCGCTACTACAGCATCATTTACGAAGCGATCGACGACGTGAAGCAGATGATGAGCGGTATGCTGCAGCCGGAGATCAAGGAGCAGATCGTCGGCATCGCGCAGGTGCGCGAGGTGTTCCGCTCGAGCAAGTTCGGCGTCGTCGCAGGGTGCCTGGTGACCGAGGGTCTGGTCCGGCGCAACAACCCCATTCGCGTGCTGCGCGACAATGTGGTGATCTTCGAGGGTGCGCTGGAGTCTCTGCGGCGCTTCAAGGACGACGTGAACGAGGTGCGGGCCGGCACGGAGTGCGGCATCGGTGTGAAGAACTATCAGGATGTGCGTGTCGGCGACCAGATCGAATGCTTTGCACGCATCGAGGTTGCCCGGACGGTGCAGTGATGAGCGATGCGCGCCGGCGCAAGCTCGAGGCGGAGATCCAGCGCGTGATGGCGGAGCTCGTGGCGCGCGAGGTCAAGGACCCGCGCGTCGGGCATGTGACCATCACGGCGGTGCAGCTCGCGCCGGATTTCGGTGAGGCGAAGGTGTTCTTCGTGCCTTTTGCCTCGCAGCACGCGCATCAGGAGGTCGGTGAGGGACTGACGCGCGCCGGCGGCTTCCTGCGCGGCGAGGTCGGCCGGCGGCTCGGCCTGCGGCATGCGCCGCGGCTGCAGTTCCAGTTCGACGACAGTTTCGATCGCGCCGCGCATCTCACCAGTCTCATCGATCGGGCGAACGCTCCTCCTTCCAAAGACTCGTGAACGGCATCCTGCTGCTCGACAAGCCGTTGGGGCTGTCCTCCAACGCGGCGCTGCAGCGCGTGCGACGGGCGTACGGTGCGGACAAGGCCGGCCACGTCGGCAGTCTCGATCCGCTGGCGACCGGCATGCTGCCGATCTGCCTGGGCGAAGCCACCAAGCTCGCCGGCGCGATCGTCGGCGGGCACAAGTGCTATCGCTTCAGTATTGCCCTGGGCGCGCGCACCGACACCGGCGATCGCGAAGGCGCGGTCATCGAGCACGCGCCGGTGCCGCAGGGCTGGCACATGCAGCTCGACGCGGTGCTCACACGCTTCCACGGCCGACAGCAACAGGTGCCGCCGATGTATTCGGCGATCAAGCGCCAGGGCCAGCCCTTGTACAAGCTCGCGCGCGCCGGCGTCGAGGTCGAGCGTGCCCCGCGCGCGATCGAGATCCTCTCGCTGCGCGCGTTGCCGTCGCCGGGTGTCGCGACCCCCGAACCGGTGGAGATCAGTTTCGAGGTGGTGTGCTCCAAGGGCACCTATGTGCGCTCACTCGCCGAGGACTTGGCGCGCGCGCTCGGCACGGTGGGACATGTGAGCGCGTTGCGGCGCCTGTACGTGCAACCCTTCGAGCAGGCGCCGATGTTCGAGCTTGAGACGCTGGAGACGGCGTGCCGCGCCGGGGCTGCACCGCAGCTCATCCCCGCCGATACTGCACTGCCGGAGCTGCCCCAGGTGCACCTGACGCTCGAGCAGGCCGCGCGCGTGCAGCACGGGCAGGCGGTGGTGGTTGCGCCGGTCCAGGCCGCCGGCCGCGTGCGCCTGTACGACCCGAGCGGCCGGTTCATGGGCCTGGGCGAGACCGACGGGCAGGGCGGCGTGCGGCCGCGGCGCCTCTACGTCTAGCGGTTTTTGCGCCAGAAATAGCCGATCGCGCTCACCGTCACGGCGGCGATCCAGAGAATCATCGCGTCGGGCTGCGGCATCAGGCCGGCTCGCGCCGCCACCCACCAGGCGGGTGTCAGAATGACAAACAGCGCCCAGCCGGCGAGGTTGCCGACATCATCGGCCCTGCGGTCGTGCTCGTCGGCGCTGAAATACCACCAGCCCTTGTTGATCGCCATCCCGATCAGCCAGCTCGCGATCGCGAACAGGGCGATCGCCAGCGGCACCGGGCTGTTTGAAAAGATCGCGAACGGATGTTCCTTGCTGAAGGTCGCGAGGAACAGCGCGAGGCTGCCGGGCGTCGCGCCCGCGAAACACAGCAGGTTCTGCGCCAGGAATACTTTCAGCTGCCAGCCCCACGGCCGCCAGAACGTGTGCGTCGCGAGCACCACCTTCATGAGGGCGGTGGTGCCGACGACGCCCTGCAGGCCGAGCACGAGCAGCAGCACGGTCAGCACCGCGCGCTTCAGTCGCGTCTGCTGCAACCCCAGGAGCCACCAGGCCGCAGCCGCGGCGATCAGCAGATGCGCCGCGAGACTCAACCACTGCTCCGCGTCCCAGACTCCGGAGGAGCTTCTCGTCACGACCAGCTTGGTCGCGGCATCGAGCATGCCCATGAAGCCGATCAGCGCGATAAATCCCAGCGGCACCGCCAGCGCCGGGGAATGCAGCCACGCCGGATGATCCGAATCGCGAACCTCACTCTGGGCGATCATCGAAGATCTCCTCGATCGAGAGCTTGAAAAGCCGGGCGATGCGGAAGGCGAGCGGCAGCGAGGGATCGTGCTTTCCCGTCTCGATCGCATTCACCGCCTGACGCGAGACATCGAGCCGTAGCGCCAGCTCGGCCTGGCTCCAATTGCGCTGCGCTCGCAGGACTTTCAGGCTGTTGCGCATGTCAGTTAAACATGTCTTTATGTCAGGTAAACATGACTATATGAGGCGCGGTTCGTCATGTCAAGTAAACTTGACAACCGGCAACTCTCGGGCCGCGCGAGGGGGAAGCCGCCGCCGACGCCGACCGCGGCGCGCCCCGCAGCGCGCGCCCGCAGCGCCGCGATTCCCTAAGTCTCGGTTTTCCTTGTGGCCGGGGGAGGCCAGCGAGTAGAATGCCGCGCCTTTTAAAGTCAGGTAGCAAGCGAAGCTTTCAGGAATATTGCGTAATGACCTTATCCAGCGAGAAGAGGGACGGAATCCTCGCGCAGTTCCGTCGTGGCCCGACGGACACGGGTTCGCCCGAAGTTCAGATTGCGCTGCTGTCCGAGCGCATCAACGGACTGGGCGACCACTTCAACGCTCACAAGCGTGACCACTCCTCGCGCCGAGGCCTGGTCAAGCTCGTCAATCAGCGCCGCAAGCTGCTCGACTATTTGAAGTCCACGCAGCCGCAGAAGTACCAGGACGTCGTCGAACGCCTGGGCCTGCGTCGCTGATTTCACCTGCCGGCAGGCGCCGCCTGCCTACGCCATTTCGTGAGGAGTGAAGCGTGAGCGCTTTCAGCAAGTCATTTGCTTACGGTTCCCATACGGTAACGCTGGAGACGGGCGAGCTCGCCCGCCAGGCCGATGCCGCGGTCAAGGCCGCAATGGGCGACACGGTGGTCCTGGTGACCGCGGTCGCACAGCAAAAGCCCCAGGCCGGACGGGACTTCCTGCCCCTGACCGTGAACTACGTGGAGAAGACCTATGCCGCGGGACGCATCCCCGGCGGCTTCTTCAAACGCGAAGGACGTCCGACGGAAAAGGAGACGCTGACCTCGCGTCTGATCGACCGCCCGATCCGTCCGCTGTTCCCGGATGGCTTCTATAACGATGTGCAGGTCGTCGCGACCGTGCTGTCGGTGGATCCGGAGATCGACCCGGATATTCCGGCGCTGCTGGGCGCATCCGCTGCGCTGTCGCTCTCGGGCGTGCCGTTCGCCGGCCCGATCGGCGCGGCGCGCGTCGGCTACAAGGACGGCCGCTACCTCCTGAACCCGACCGGTAAGGATCTCGCCGAATCCGATCTCGATCTCGTGGTCGCCGGCACCGAGCACGCCGTGCTGATGGTGGAGTCGGAAGCCTCGGGGCTGTCCGAGGACGTGATGCTGGGCTCGGTGGTCTTTGGTCACGAGCAGATGCAGATCGCGATCCGCGCCATCAAGGAGCTCGTGGCGCAGGCCGGCAAGCCGCGCTGGAGCTGGCAGGCCCCGGCCGACAACGCCGAGCTCGCGCAGGTACTGTCACAGTCCTCGCGCGCGAGCCTGTCGCAGGCCTACTCGATCACCGAGAAGCTGCAGCGCCGCGACCGGATCGCGGCGATCAAGACCCAGGCGACGACCGCCCTCACCGCGGGCGATGCGCCCAAGTGGACCGAGGAGCAGGTCGACGCGCAGTTCTTCAAGCTCGAAAGCAACATCGTGCGCGAGCGCATCTTGAACGGCGAGCCAAGAATCGATGGCCGCGACGTGCGCACCGTACGTCCGATCACCGTCAAGGTCGGGGTGCTGCCGCGCACGCACGGCTCGGCGCTGTTCACGCGCGGCGAGACCCAGGCGCTGGTCGCGACCACGCTCGGTACGACGCGCGATGCGCAGATCATCGACGGACTCTCCGGCGAGCGCCGCGAGCCCTTCATGCTGCACTACAACTTCCCGCCCTTCTCGGTCGGTGAGACCGGCATGATGGGATCGCCGAAGCGCCGCGAGATCGGCCACGGCAACCTGGCGCGCCGCGGCGTCGCCGCCGTGATGCCGGACATGGAGAAATTCCCCTACGTCATCCGCGTCGTCTCGGAGATCCTCGAGTCCAACGGCTCGAGCTCGATGGCGAGCGTGTGCGGCACCAGCCTCTCGCTCATGGATGCGGGCGTGCCGATCAAGGCGCCCGTCGCCGGTGTGGCCATGGGCCTGGTGCTCGAAGGCAGCCGCTTCAAGGTCCTCACCGACATCTTGGGCGATGAAGACCACCTGGGCGATATGGACTTCAAGGTCGCCGGCACCAGAGACGGTGTCACGGCGCTGCAGATGGACATCAAGGTCGAGGGCGTCACGCCCGAGATCATGCGCATCGCGCTCGAGCAGGCCCGCGAAGGCCGGCTGCACATCCTGGGCGAGATGAACAAGGTGCTGTCGAGCCCGCGCACCGAGATGTCACCGTGGGCGCCCTCGATCATCACGATCAAGATCGACTCCGAGAAGATCCGCGACGTGATCGGCAAGGGTGGCGCGGTCATCCGCCAGATCACCGAGGAGACCGGCACCACCATCGACATCGAGAGCGATGGCACGGTGAAGATCGCCTCCGTCAACGGCACCGCCGGGCGCGAAGCGCAGCGGCGCATCGAGCTCATCACGGCCGACGTGGAAGTGGGCCGGATCTACGAGGGCCGGGTCGCGCGCCTGATGGACTTCGGCGCGTTCGTCACGATCCTGCCGGGCCGCGATGGCCTGGTGCACATCTCGCAGATCTCCGATGAGCGTGTGGAACGCGTGAGCGACAAGCTCAAGGAAGGCGACGTGATCCGCGTGAAGGTGCTCGAGGTCGACCGTCAGGGTCGCGTGCGCCTGTCCATGCGCAACGTCGACGCCACCTGAGGGGGTGAGCTAGACCGGCGTCGCGGTGGCGCTCTTGGCGCCATCGTGCGCCCGTCCGTCGCTCGCCATGAGCGCACGGAAGATCTCATCCTGCACCGAGCGCCAGCGCTGGTAGTTGCGCTGAGTCACCGAGGCCACCGCATCGGAAGGGTCGGCGCCGACGACGCTGGTCGCCCGCTCGCGCACCTCGCGCTGCTGCGAGGCGAACAGCTTCAGACACTGCTCCAGATAGCAGCCCACCACGCCCTGCATGGCCCCGCCGCCGTAAGAGCGGATCACCTGCGAGAGGAAGTCCCGGCTCATCAGCGGCTCGCCGGCATGCTCCTGCTCGGCGATCACCTGCAGCAGGATGCTGCGCGTGATGTCCTCCTGGGTCTTCTTGTCGATGACGACGAAGTCGACGCGCTCGATCACCAGCTTGCGCACGTCCGCCAGCGTGATGTAGCGGCTCTCGACGGTGTCATACAGTCGGCGGTTGGGATACTTCTTGATGACCCTCGGTTCGCTCATTGCAAGCCCCCGCATGTCCGGTCGGTTCCCCTGTCCCTGAACTGCCTACATTAGTACAACGCGAGGAGCGGACCCAAATCAGCCGGGCAGGGGCAACGTCCGGATCCCCTGCAGCCGCTCCGGGCGCCAGTGCCGGGTAGCCCAGTCCAGGATCGTGGCCGGGGTCTGCGCCGCGAGCTCGGGCGGCGGTGCGAGCCGCAGCAGCGCAAGCGTCTGCAGGAGTGTCGCGGCGGCCGAATCGGATGAAACGCCGACCGAGCGGCGCGACTTGGCGAGCTTGGCGCCGTCCGGCTCGACGATCACCGGCACATGGGCGTAGCGCGGCGCAGGCAGTCCGAGCGCGCGCTGCAGGGCCAGCTGCCAGGGGGTGCTCGAGAGCAGATCCGCGCCCCGCACGACCTTGGTGATGCCCTGCAGGGCATCGTCGATGACGACCGCGAGCTGATAGGCGTAGACCCCGTCGCGGCGGCGAACGATGACATCCGAGAGGCTGGCGAGCGCGTAGTCGCATCTGCCCTGGATCTCATCGTCAAAGGCGACGCGGGCTGACAGATCGACCCGAAAACGCATCGCGGCCGGGCCGCCGCGAGGGGCGAGGTTCCGGCACGTGCCCGGGTAGCCCGCCTCATCGAGCGCGCCGAGCTCGCGCCGCGAGCAGGTGCACTCAAACGTGAGACCGGCGCGCGTGAGCTCATCCAGTGCGTGAGCGTACCGGCTCAAGTCCCGGCTTTGATAAGAGACTTCGCCGTCCCAGTGCAGTCCGAGCTGCTCCAGGGTCCGCAGGATGTCGGCGGCGCTGCCGGGCAGGTTGCGCGCGCTGTCGAGATCTTCCATGCGCAGCAGCCAGCGGCCGCCGTGCTGGCGCGCATCGAGGTAGCTGCCGACGGCAGCGGCAAGGGAGCCCCAGTGCAGGCGCCCCGTCGGCGACGGGGCGAAGCGCCCGACGTAGCCCGCCGGGCGTGCGGTCGGCTCAGCGGTAGCGGTCGTCGCGGTCGCCGTACTGGCGCTCGCGTCGCTCGCGCCGCTCCTGAGCCTCGATGCTGAGCGTCGCGACCGGCCGCGCCTCCAGGCGCTTGATGCCGATCTCCTCTCCGGTCTCGAGGCAGTACCCGTAGGTGCCGTCCTCGATCCGCTTCAGCGCCTCATCGATCTTGCGAATGAGCTTTCTTTCCCGGTCCCGCGTGCGCAGCTCCAGGCTGAATTCCTCTTCCTGAGTGGCGCGGTCGTTCGGGTCGGGGAAATTCGCGGCCTCGTCCTTCATGTGCGTGACCGTGCGGTCCACTTCCATCATCAGGTCGCGTTTCCAGCTGAGCAGGATCGTACGGAAGTGCTCCGTCTGCTCCTTGCCCATGTACTGCTCGCCGCGCTTGACGATGTAGGGCTGAACATTGCGCGGGCCGGCCAGCAGGCTTCCGGGCTCCAGCGCATCGATGTCATCGCCATCGGCAGGAGCTGCCATGCGTACCGCAGGCACCGCGGTGGCCGGGCTCGCCGGCGGTGCGGCGGGTGGTGGCGTCGAGCCGAGCGTCTCGGAAGCCTTGTGGTGCGCGGCCGAGGGCTCGTGCTTGACGCCCGGAGCGCGGCTCGCCGGGGCGGCGCCGGGCTTGCGCGTGGTGGCCGCGGGGGTCTTGGCTCGGACATGGGCGGCGGCCTTGACGCGCTCGGAGCGCTCAGCGCTCTTGCGAGGCGCCGCTTTGCGGGCGGTCGGTCTGCTCACGGCTTTCTTCGGCTTACTCGGCTTCGGCACTGGTTTCTTGGCCGGCATCATTCGCTCCTGGAAGCGCGCGGCTTATAAAAGGACGCGCGATTATACCGGCGCTCCCGGGCGGGGCAACCCAAGCGTTTTCTAGGGCAGAACGAGTGCCGGCCGGGGCGTCCAGCCTGTCTGTCGGCGCTCGACGACAATGCTGGTGTAAATGCCGCCGCGGACGTTGAAACGCGCGGTGAGGCGCAGTCCGCGCGGGGACATGGCGGCGGCGAGCGCATCCGCGATCTCGTTGGTGACGGCCTCGTGGAAGGCGCCGCGATCGCGGAACGACCAGATGTAGAGCTTCAGGGACTTCAGCTCCACGCACAGCCGGTCGGGCACATATTCCAGCTCCAGCGTGGCGAAATCCGGCTGGCCCGTGCGCGGACACAGGCAGGTGAACTCCGGCAGCGTCATGCGGATGGTGTAGTCCTCACCCGGCGAGGGGTTCGGAAAAGTCTCGAGATCGGCGCGAGCAGGTGGAGGCATACTGAAAAAAATTTTATCATGCGGCCGTTGCCCTCACGGAGTTGCTGGAAACCCATTACGATGCGACTCACGAAGATCAGGCTCGCTGGCTTCAAATCCTTCGTCGACCCCACCGCTATCTCTCTCCCCGGCAATTTGACCGGCGTCGTCGGTCCCAACGGTTCAGGCAAGTCCAACATCATCGATGCCGTGCGCTGGGTGATGGGCGAGCTGTCCGCGCGCCACCTGCGCGGGGACTCGATGGCGGATGTGGTGTTCAACGGCTCGGTCGGCAGAAAGCCGGTCGGCACGGCCTCCGTCGAGCTCATCTTCGATAACTCGGACGGCAAGATCGGCGGCCCGTACGCGGGCTACAACGAGGTGTCGCTGAAGCGCGCGGTGTCGCGCGATGGCACCTCGAACTACTTCATCAACGGGGCGCGCTGCCGCAGGAAGGACATCACCCACCTGTTCCTCGGCACCGGCCTGGGCTCGCGCAGCTACGCGATCATCGAGCAGGGCATGATCTCGCGCGTCATCGACGCCAAGCCCGATGAGATGCGTGCGGTGGTCGAGGAGGCCGCCGGCATCTCCCGCTACAAGGAGCGCCGGCGCGAGACCGAGGCGCGCATCGCCGAGGCACGCGAGAACCTCGAGCGGCTGCAGGACCTGCGCGATGAGGTCGACAAGCAGATCCGGCATCTGCAGCGCCAGGCCGCGACTGCCCGGCGCTACCAGGCACTGAAAGAGGAGGAGCGGCGCTCGCAGGCCGAGCTCCTCGCCCTGAAGCTGCGCGATCTCGACGGCGGCGCCGAGGTCCACGACGCCAATATGCGGGAGCGCGAGCTTGCGCTGCAGGCGGCCCTGGCCGAGCTGCGCGCGGTGGAGGCGGCGCTCGAGAAGCAGCGCGCCTTCCACGTCGAGCGCGGCGAGCAGCTCGCGGCCGTGCAGGGGCGGTATTTCGAGGTGGGCGCCGAGCTCACCCGCACCGAGCAGTCGATCGCCCATACGCGCGAGCTGCGCGAGCGCCAGAGGAGCGATCTCGCCCAGACCCAGGCGGGGCTTACCGAGCTCATCGGCCAGATCGAGCGCGACGAGCGTGAGCTCACCGCGGTGCGCGCCGAGCTGCAGCGCCTTGCACCTGAGCTTGCCGATGCCCAGCAGCGCGAGCACACGGCAGTGCACGGCTCGAGCGAGGCGGAAGCGGCGCTGAGCGAGTGGCAGCAGCGCTGGGAAGAGTTCAACCGCGCGCTCGGGGCGGCCAATCAGACCACGCAGGTGGAGCGCGCCCGCATCGAGCAGCTCGACAGCCAGATGCTGCGGCTCACCGCACGCACCGACCGGCTCGCCATCGAGCGCGAGCAGCTCTCGGCACAGGAGGCGAGCGAGCCGCTCGCCGAGCTTGCCGAGCGCGAAGCGATCGCACGCGCCGCAAGCGAGCAGCTGGCCTGCGCGCATAGCGCACAGATCGAGCAGGTGCAGGTGCTGCGGGCCGAGCAGCTGGCGGTGGAAGCGCGGCTGGAGAGCGCCCGCAGCGAGCGCGATCGGGCGCGTGCCGAACTCGTCTCCCTCGAAGCGCTGCAAAAGGCCGCCTTGAGCCGCGGCGCCGGCGATGCCGGAGAGTGGGTGGCGCGAGAACTCGCCGGCCGCTCGCGCATGGCCGAGTCGCTCGAAGTCGAATCCGGCTGGGAGCGCGCTGTTGAGACTGCACTGGGGGATTACCTGGAGGCGGTCTGCGTCGAGCGGCTCGATGATCTGGTCCAGTCCCTGGCGGGTCTGGCCGCCGGGCGCCTCACGCTCATCGAGACGCCGCAGGACTCGGGGCACGCTTCCCGGGCCGCCGGCACGACGCTCGCCGCCAAGATCCTGCAGGGACCGCCGGCGGCGCTGCGGCGCCTGGCGCGCGTGCGCGTTGCGGAGAGCTTTGCCGCCGCACTCGCGCAGCGCGCCAGCCTTGCCGACGGCGAATCCGTCATCAGCCGCACGGGCGAGTGGATCGGACGCGACTGGCTGCGCGTCGCCCGAGGCCAGGATGAGCACTCCGGCGTCATCGAGCGCGAGCACCGGCTCAAGGCCGAACGCACCCAGTTCGCCAGCTGCGAGCAGCGCGTGCAGGAGTTCGAGTCGCACCTCGCCTCGGTGCGCCAGGGACTCACCGCCGCCGAAGTCGAGCGCGACCGGCTGCAGGCGGGCATTCAGGGTGCGCACCGCGAGCACGCGGATCTTCTGGCGCAGCTCGAGGCGACCCGCGCCCGATCGCAGGAATCCACGCTGCGCCGCAGCCGTCTGCACGAGGAGTCGGCCGAGGCCGCCCGCGAGGCAGGTGCGGCGCAGGAGACGCTGGCACGCGCCCGCCTGACGCTGGAGCGCGGGCTCAACGAGCTCTCCGAGCTCGATGCGCGCCGCTACGAGCTCGAGGCCGAGCGCGACGAGCGTCGCGAGCGGCTCGCCGCGGCCCGCGCGCACGCCCAGAGCGTGCAGCTCGCGGCACGCGACCTCCTGATCCGCAGCGAGTCGCGACGCTCGACGGAGCAGTCCATGGCCACCGGTCTTGCGCGCATGCACGAGCAGCGCGCACAGCTTCACAGCCGCCGTGGCGAGCTCGAGCAGGAGCTGGCAAGCGGTGATGCCCCGATCCGCGAGCTCGAGGTGCGGCTCAACGAGTTTGCGGCGCGGCGCCTGGAGGTGGAGAGCGAGCTCGCCGCCGCGCGCGGCGCGCTCGAGGCGGCTGACAGCGAGCTGCGCAGCCTCGATGAGCGGCGGCTCACCGCCGAACGGCGTACCAGCGAGGCGCGCGAGTCGATGGAGCAGACGCGCCTCGCCGCGCAGGAGACGCGCGTGCGGCGCGAGTCGATCGCCGAGCAGTTCGCGCAGACCCAGTGCGATCTGGAGACGATCCGCCAGGGCCTCGCCCCCGATGCCAGCGTACCGCAATGGGAGCAGCGTCTGAGCCGGCTGGGCGAGCAGCTCGTGAGCCTGGGGTCGGTGAACCTCGCGGCCATCGAGGAGTTGAAAGAGCAGAGCGAGCGCAAGGAGTACCTCGACCGGCAGTATGGCGACGTGAGCGATGCGCTCTCGACGCTCGATGAGGCGATGAAGCGCATCGACCGCGAGACGCGCACGCGCTTCGATGAGACTTTCGAGCGCATCAACACCGGACTGAAAGAGAAGTTTCCGCGGCTCTTCGGCGGCGGCCATGCCTATCTGGAGCTGGTCGGCGAAGACAGCCTCGCTGCAGGGGTTGCGGTGATGGCCCGGCCGCCGGGCAAGCGCAACAGCACCATCCATCTGCTCTCGGGCGGGGAGAAGGCGCTGACGGCCGTGGCGCTCACCTTCTCGATCTTCGATCTCAATCCGGCGCCGTTCTGCATCCTCGATGAGGTCGATGCGCCGCTCGATGAGTACAACGTCGGGCGTTTCTGCGACATCGTGCGCGAGATGTCGGCACGCGTGCAGTTCATCTTCGTCACGCACAACAAAGCCACCATGGAGCTCGCCTCGCAGCTGATCGGCGTCACCATGAACGAGCCTGGCGTCTCGCGGCTGGTCGCGGTCGACGTCGATGAGGCCGTGCGGCTGGCCGCGGTCTGAAGGAGCTTGACAGCGGCGATGCTTGAGCTGCGCTGGATCCTCGCTCTCGTCGGCGTCCTGTTCATCGCGGGACTTGCCTGGTGGGAGATGCGCCGCGGGAGGCGGGTGCCGGCAAGTGAGCGCTCGACCGTGCTGACGGCGGAGCCGAGTGCTCATGACCGTCTCGAGCTTCCGCACATGCGGGCGCGCGAGCCCCTGCATGACCTTCCCGTGTTGACGGCGCAGCCGCAACCGCCGCCGACGGCCGCATCCGGGGAGGCGCCAGAGCCCGCGTCGGAGCCGGTTTCGCACAGCGCGCCGGCGCCTGCCATTCAGAGCGCCGCGCTCGCTCCGGCCGGCGCGCTCGCGGCGGCGGCCGCGGAGCAGCCCGAACCCATTGTCGAGTGGCCGGAGGAGGCCATGCGGCGGGTGCTCGCGCTGCGCCTGGTGGCGCCCGGCGAGCGCTTCGCCGGCCGGGCGGTGCGCCAGGCGCTCGCTGCCGAGGGCTTCATTCTGGGAAAGCACGCGATCTTTCACCGCTGCGCCGCCGACGGGCGCGCCGTCGTGAGCGCCGCCAATCTCAACAAGCCGGGAACCTTCGACCGCGAGGACATCGATACACAGCTCTTCGGCGGACTGAATCTGTTCGCGGTGCTGCCCGGCCCGCTGCCGCCGACGCGCGCGTTCGATGAGCTGCTCGCCGCCGCGCGCAATCTGAACGAGCGCCTGCAGGGCGCGCTGCAGGATGAGCGCGGTGAGCCCTTGACGCCCGTGCGCAGCGCCGCGCTGCGCGATTCGCTCGCGCCCCAGCGGGGCATGGGCGGAGGCATGGCGGCGCACTGACCGCGCCGCGCTCTTGCCAGCGCCGCCATGACGACCGGTCCCGCCTCGCGGATCGCGGCGCTGCGCCGCCAGATCGCCCATCACGATCATCGGTACTACGTGCTGGACGATCCGGAGGTGAGCGACGCCGCCTACGATGAGCTCATGGTGGAGCTGCGGCGGCTCGAGGCCGCACACCCCGAGCTCGTCACACCGGACTCGCCGACGCAGCGCGTGAGCGGCACGCCGGCTTCCGCCTTCGGGGAAGTCACGCACCAGGTGCCGATGCTCTCGCTCGACAATGCCTTCAGCGAGGAGGACGTGCAGGAATTCGACCGGCGCGTGCGCGAGCGGCTCGGGGTGAGCGGCGAGATCGACTACGTCGCCGAGCCGAAGCTCGATGGACTTGCGATCTCGGTGACCTATCGCGACGGGCGCTATGAGCGCGCTGCAACTCGCGGCGATGGGCTCAAGGGCGAGGATGTCACGGCCAACGTGCGCTCGATCCGCTCGGTGCCGCTCGACCTCATCGGCCGCGCTCCCGCGCTGGTCGAAGTGCGCGGCGAGGTCTTCATGCCGATCGCGGGCTTCCAGCGCATGAACGAGGAGGCCCGCGCGCGCGGCGAGAAGATCTACGTCAATCCGCGCAACTCCGCCGCCGGGAGCCTGCGCCAGCTCGATGCCCGCGTCACCGCCGTGCGTCCGCTCGAAGTCTTCTTCTACGGCTTGGGCACGATCGTGGGCGCCGCGCAGCCTGCCGGCCAACGCGAGCTGCTCGAGCAGTTGCGCCACTGGGGGCTTCGCACCGCGCCCGAGATCCGCCCGGTGAAGGGCGTGGAGGGGTGCCTCAACTATTACCGCGACATCGGCGCCCGCCGGGCAAGCCTGCCGTACCAGATCGACGGCGTGGTCTACAAAGTGGAGCGCCGCGCCGATCAGGAGCGGCTGGGTTTCGTGTCGCGGGCGCCGCGCTGGGCGATCGCGCACAAATTTCCGGCCGATGAGGCGCAGACCGTGGTGCGCGATGTGGAGTTCCAGGTGGGTCGCACCGGAGCGCTCACGCCGGTCGCGCGCCTGGAGCCGGTGTTCGTGGGCGGCGTCACGGTGAGCAATGCCACGCTGCACAACATGGACGAGGTGGCGCGCAAGGACGTGCGCAGGGGCGACACCGTGATCGTGCGCCGCGCCGGCGATGTCATCCCGGAAGTCGCGCGCGTCGTGCTCGAGCGGCGGCCCGCGGGCGCCGAGCCCGTGCAGCTGCCGGCGCGTTGCCCGGTGTGCGACTCCGAAGTGGTGCGGACGCCAGGGGAGGCGATTGCGCGCTGCTCGGGAGGATTTACCTGCCGGGCACAGCGCCAGGAATCGCTCTTGCACTTTGCCGGCCGGCGCGCGCTCGATATCGAGGGCCTGGGCGAGAAGCTCATCGTGCAGCTGGTTGAGCGCGAGATCGTGAAGACGCCGGCGGATCTGTATGAGCTCACGGTGCCCGTGTTGAGCGAGCTGGAGCGCATGGGCGACAAATCCGCCGCCAAGCTGCATGCGGCCATCGAGCGCAGCCGCAAGACGACGCTGCCGCGCTTCCTGTTCGCACTCGGGATCCGCGACGTGGGCGAGGCGACGGCGCTCGCGCTGGCGCAGCACTTCGGCACGCTCGAGGCGCTCGCGACGGCGAGTGCGGATCAGATCGAGCAGGTGCCCGACGTAGGCCCGGTGGTGGCGGCGCATGTGCACGCGTTCTTCGCCTCCCGGCGCCATCGCGAGGAGATCGCGCGCTTGCGCAAGCTCGGCGTGAGCTGGCCCGCCGTGGCGCGTGCGGCCGCCGCCGCGCAGCCCCTGGCCGGCGCGACCTTCGTGCTGACGGGGACTTTGGATTCGCTCACGCGCGAGCAGGCGGGCGAGCAGCTGCAGGCGCTGGGCGCCAAAGTCGCCGGCAGCGTCTCGAAGAAGACGACTTACGTGGTGGCCGGCGCCGAGGCGGGCTCGAAGCTCACCAGGGCGCAGGAGCTCGGGATCACCGTGCTCGATGAGGCGGCGTTCCTCGAGCTCCTCGCGAGCGCTACAGCTTCTTCTCGATCTTCGCGCCCTTCATGAGCTCCTCGACGTAGGCACGGAACTTCTTCTGCTGCACCACCTGCTGCAGGCGCTGGCTCACGCTGTCGAAGGGCGGCGCAGACACCGGCCGGACTTCCGCCAGCATGATGATGTGCCAGCCGAACTGGGTCTGGACCGGCTTGTGGGTGTACTCGCCGGGCTTTAAGCCCTGCAGCGCATCGGCAAAAGTCTTGTCGACATGATCGGGGGTGATCCAGCCGATATCCCCGCCCTGATCCTTGGAGCTGTCCATCGATTCGCGGCGGGCGACATCGGCGAACGGGGCGCCGCCCTCGATCTGTGTGATCAGCTTCTGGGCGTAGGCCTCGGTCGCGACCTGGATGTGGCGCACGTGATATTCCTGGCGCGGCATCGCCGCGACCTGGGATTCGTACTCGGCGCGCACTTCCTGTTCGGTTGCTTTCTTGTCCTTGAGGTAGCGCTCGGAGACGACCTGCTGCAGCACGTTCAGGCGCGAGATCTCCAGCAGCTGCTGGGTCTCCGCCTCGCGCAGGGTGCCGTCCTTGTCGGCCTGCTGGGCGACCACTTCCGCGCGCACCAGGTTATCGAGCGCGAGATCGCGCTGCTCCTTGGTGAGCTCGCTCGAGCTCTTACCGCCCGCGATGCCCTTGATGTAGAACTCGAAGAAATCGCGCGTGATCGGTGTGCCGTTCACGGTGGCGACAGGCGGACTTGAGTCCGCCGCGGGCGCGCTCGCGCCCTTGGGCTGACAGGCGCTCAGGAGGAGCGCAGCGGTCACGGCGATGGCCGCCTGGATCTTGATAAATTTCATAATTAATCTCAATTAGTTACGTACATGTTATGAAGTGAATTCCTCAGGCGCCAGCGCCTCGATGGCGAGCGCATGGATCTCGCTCCCCATGAGATTCTGCACCGCCTCGTAGATCAGGCGGTGCCGCTCGATGCGGGAGCGGCCGCGAAAGCGCTCCGAGACGACCTGCACGTGGAAGTGACCGGCGCCGCCGCGGGCACCGGCGTGCCCCGCATGCGCGGCGCTGTCATCGCCAACCGCGATGTGCGAGGGGGCGAGCTGCGCCTGCAGGGCGGCGCGAATGGCGGCCACGCGCTCCGCGGCGATCACGGCTTGGCGCTCGGAGTGTCTGCGCGCGGCTGCGCACCGCGCTGCAGGAGCCAGAAGAACTGGCCGGCAAGGAGCAGCAGATTGCACACGGTAAAGCCGATGCCCTTGAAGTACACCCAGGTGCGCTCGCTGGCGTGGTAGGCGATCAGCAGATTCGCCGCACCGAATGCGCCGTAGAACGCCACCCACTGCCAATTGAGCCAGCGCCACAGCCTCGCCGGCACGCTCTCCATCGTCTCCAGCACCTGGGCGAGCAGGTTCTGCACCAGCGGCCGTCGGCCGATCCAGAAGCTCAGCAGGAACGCGAGGCTCGCGAGCCAGCAGAACACCGTGAGCTTCCACTGGATGAAGCGGGCGTTGTGGAAGTACAGCGTCGCGGCGCCGAACACGAACACCAGCGCCGCGCTCAACGCGTGCATCGTCGGAATCCGCCGCAGGCGAATCAGGTCGACGATCAGGAGCAGCGCCATCGCGATCATCAGCGCCGCGGTCGCGACATACACGCCGCGCAGCAGGTAGGCGACCACGAAGACCGCGATCGGGGCGAGCTCGAGCAGAGATTGCATCGGTACGGGCCGGAGAAAAACGGCCGCGTATCATACCAGCGCGTGAGCCAGTACTTCGACCTGCATCCCTCCAATCCCCAGGTGCGCCTGATCCGGCGCGCCGCCGACATCGTGCGCGGCGGCGGCGTGATCGCCTATCCCACCGACTCGTGCTATGCGCTCGGCTGCCACATCGGCGACAAGGCGGCGCTCGAGCGGGTGCGCCGGATCCGCCAGGCGGATCGCAATCATCACTTCACATTGGTGTGTCGGGATGTCGGCGAGAGCGCCCGCTTTGCGCGCATCGATACCGCGCAGTTCCGGCTGCTCAAGGCCTGCACACCGGGGCCTTACACGTTCCTCTTGCGCGCGACGCGGGAGACCCCGCGGCGCCTGCAGCACGAGCGGCGGCGCACGATCGGCATCCGCGTGCCCGACCATGTCGTGCCGCAGCTGCTGCTGCAGGAGCTGAAGGAGCCGATCATGAGCTCGACGCTCATCATCCCCGGCGATCCGCTGCCGCTCACCGACGCCCGCGAGATCAGGGCGCGGCTGGAGCATGTCATTGATGCGGTGCTGGACGGCGGCAACTGCGGTGTCGAGCCGACCACCGTCGTCGACCTCGCCGTGAGCCCCCCGGTCATCGTGCGCCAGGGCCGTGGCTCGCTCGCCGTATTTGGTCTGTAGCGCGCGCTATAATCCCACTCTATCGTGCCCGACCGCCGTTCATCACCCCGCACGCGCGCATGAGCGCGAATCCGCAAGCCAAGCGCGTCCTGTCGGGAATGCGGCCTACCGGCCCGCTGCATCTCGGCAACTTCCACGGCGCGCTGCGCAACTGGGTCGAGCTGCAGTACCAGTACGAGTGCTTCTTCTTCGTCGCCGACTGGCACGCGCTCACGACCGGCTATGAGGACACCGCCCAGCTCCCCGAGCACGTCCACACGGTGCTCATCGACTGGCTCGCCGCAGGCCTGAATCCCGGCGTGGCGACGCTCTTCATCCAGTCGCACGTGCCCGAGCACGCCGAGCTGCACCTGCTCTTGTCGATGATCACGCCCTTAGGCTGGCTCGAGCGCGTGCCGACCTACAAGGAGCAGCAGGCGCAGCTCAAGGAGAAGGACCTCGCCACCTACGGCTTTCTCGGCTATCCGCTGCTGCAGAGCGCCGACATC
>Ga0335081_10001909_pt1 | contig 32972 bp, 32 predicted proteins | sample Lox_Sample_35_FD_206713 | JGI IMG/M metagenome (GOLD analysis project Ga0335081, IMG submission 206713) | Soil microbial communities from Loxahatchee National Wildlife Refuge, Florida, United States - Lox_Sample_3.5 | ecosystem: Environmental > Terrestrial > Soil > Wetlands | place: USA...
GCTTTCTACGCCGCCCTGAATCCGCCTGGGACCGTCTGGCCCGGCGCCGTTGGTTATCGGTAGCGCTCGTGGGGGTAGCAGTCCTGGCGATACGCGCCGCCATGTTGCCCCTGGTGCCCATCCCCGAGCCCATCGTGCACGACGAGTATAGCTTCATCCTGCAGGCGCAGACCTTCGCTGCCGGACGCGTCACCAATCCTCCCCACCCCATGTGGGAGCACTTCGAAACCTTCCACGTCAACATGCTCCCCACTTATGAGGCGATGTATCCGCCAGCCCAGGGGCTGTTCCTGGCCGCGGGGCTGCTGGCATTCGGTCATCCCTGGTGGGGAGTGTGGCTGAGCGTGGGGCTGATGTGCGCCGCCGTCACCTGGATGCTGCAGGCATGGATGCCACCGCGCTGGGCCCTCTTGGGAGGCGCCTTCTGCATGCTGCGTTTCGGTGTGTTCAGTTATTTCATGAACTCCTATTGCGGCGGCGCGGTCCCGGCTCTGGGAGGCGCGTTGCTGATGGGCGCGGCGCCCCGCGTGTGGAAGAGGCCCGCAGCCGGTAACGCCGTGGTGGTGGCGCTAGGCCTGGCCATCCTGGCCAACAGCCGTCCTTATGAAGGCTTGGTGCTCAGCTTGGCGCCCCTGTTGTGGATGGCGGTTTGGCTGTTCCGCAAGCCGGCTTGCAGAGGTGCGATCTTCAGCCGCGTCGTCGTGCCCGCCGCTGCCCTACTGGTCCTCTGCGGCGCCGGCATGCTGTATTACAACTGGCGCGGCACCGGCCATGCCCTGGAGATGCCCTATACAGCCAACCTGCGTCAATATCACATCTCCAAGCCGTTTCTATGGCAAGCGGCCTACCCCATCCCCCGGTACCATCACCCCATCATGCGCCGGTTCTACCTCGAACAGGAGTATCCCGGATACTTGATGTCGCGCAGCCTGTGGGGACTGGAAGAACTGAGCAAGGCCAAGCTCAACGACTATTACGACTACTACGTGTGGCCGTTGCTGCTGCTGTTCGTGCCCAGCTTGTGGATCATGCTGAAGAGCCGCCGCGCGCGGCTGCTCGCGATCAGCGCACTGCTGCTGGCCGCCGGGATGCTGCTGGAATCGTGGCGGCCGCAGGCGCATTACGCCGCGCCCGTCACCTGCGTGGTGGTGGCGATCGCCCTGTACGGACTCCGCCTGCTGCGCACGTGGCGGCCGCTGCGCTTGCCCGCCGGGACGGTGATTTCGCGCGCCATTGTCCTGCTGCTGCTGGCGTGGATGCTATTTCCCATCGCCCACGTTCTGGTGACTCCAGTGAACCTGCAACCGTGGCCAGGGATGTTGCTGGCCCCGCAGTTGGATCGCGCCCGCCTGCAGGCCCAGCTGCAGCGCACTCCCGGCCAGCACTTGGTCATTGTCCGCAATCGGGCGTCCGCCGGTGCTGGACAAGACTGGATTTACAATCAGCCCGACATCGACCGTGCTAAGGTAGTGTGGGCGCGTGATATGGGCGCGGAGAAGAACGAAGAGCTGCTGCACTATTTCGCCACGCGCCGGGTGTGGTGCGTTGATCAGAACGATGGCATCATGCGCCTGCAGGCCTACCAGGAACACACACCCGAGCAGATCCTAGCCGCGGCCGGAGATTTGGCGCCAGGGGAACACAGGAATTGAGCCGCACCACCGCCATCATCATCGGCGCCGGTCCGGCGGGACTCACCGCCGCCTACGAACTGCTCACGCGCAGCGACGTGCGGCCCATCGTGCTGGAGAAGAGCACGTACATGGGCGGCATCTCGCGCACCGTGAACTACAAGGGCAACCGCATCGATATCGGTGGACACCGTTTCTTTTCGAAGAGTGACCGCGTCATGCAGTGGTGGTTGCAGCACCTGCCCATGCAGCGCCTGCCCATGAACGGGAACGGCAGCGTTTCGTCCGTGGAGATGCAGCATGCCGCCTCTCTGCAAAAGGGGCTGAAGATCACGCATCAGAATCAGACCCGTGAAGTGGCAGCTTCGGCGGAGGGTCCCGACCCTGAGACCAGCGACCAGGTCATGCTGGTGCGCAAGCGCAAGTCGCGCATTTACTTTCTGCGCAAGTTCTTCGAGTATCCCATCTCGCTGAGCAAGGATACGCTGCGCAACCTGGGAGCACTGCGCACCCTGCGCATCGGCACCAGCTACGCCCGCAGCGCCATGTTCCCCTATAAGAACGAACAGAACCTGGAACAGTTTTTCATCAACCGCTTCGGGCGGGAGCTGTATGAGACCTTTTTCAAGTCCTACACCGAGAAAGTCTGGGGCGTCTCCTGCCAGGAAATCAGCGCGGAATGGGGAGCCCAGCGCGTCAAAGGGCTCTCGGTCACCAAGACCATTACTCATTTCCTGAAGAAGTGCTTCAACGGCCACCAGCCCGGGGACGTGGCGCAAAAGGACACCGAAACATCACTCATCGAGCAGTTTCTCTATCCCAAATACGGCCCTGGACAGATGTGGGAGACCGTGGCGCAAAAGGTGAAAGATCTGGGAGGCGAAATCCATATTGGCATCGACGTTCGCGGCTTGCACTGCGATGGCCGGCGCGTCCTCTCGGTGCGGGCGATGGATGCAAACGGCCGGGAGCGCGAATTCTCCGGCGACTATTTCTTCTCCACCATGCCCGTCAAGGAGCTGGTGCGCGCGCTCGATACTAACGTCCCGGCCAACGTGCGTGAGGTCAGCGAAGGGCTGCAGTACCGCGATTTCCTCACCGTCGGCTTGTTGCTCAAGGGACTGAAAGTGACGGACCCCGGCTCGAATGGCCGTGAGGCGAGCAGTTACGTCCGCAAGCTGATCGAAGACAACTGGATCTACATCCAGGAGCCCGACGTGCTCGCCGGACGCTTACAGATCTTCAACAACTGGAGTCCGCACCTGGTGAGGCAGTCGGGCACGGTGTGGGTCGGCGTGGAGTATTTCTGTTACGAAGGCGACGAGCTGTGGTGCAAGCCGGACGGGGAGATGGCCGAGTTTGCGCGCCAGGAGCTGGCCAAGATCGGCATCATCGACTCCGACGCGGTGCTGGACTCCACCGTCATCCGCATGCCCAAAACTTATCCCGCTTATTTTGGCGCCTACGCGCGCTTCGATGAGGTTCGCGAGTACCTGGACGGTTTCCCCAACCTGTTCCTGGTGGGCCGCAATGGCATGCACAAGTACAACAATCAGGACCACTCCATGCTCAGCGCCATGGAAGCGGTGGACAACATCATTGCCGGCCGCATCGATAAGTCGAATCTTTGGCTGGTCAACACCGAGATGGAATACCACGAGAGCAAGTAGCGGACAGCGTTCCCGGAGAGACTAGCGTTTCTGGGGCGGCGCAGCCGAAGGCCTGACATTGACACTCGCGGCGCGCAACCGCGCCTGCACCGCGTCAAGCTGCTGCTGTGCACTGGACGCAGGATTGTTCGCCAGCTCCGCCTGGAATTCATCGCGAGCCCCTGCCAGATCGCCCTCGCGTTCGAGCACCACGCCCAGGGTCTGATGCCAGCCGATAGCTGCCGGCCAGATCTCAAGCCCCCTTCGCAGCGGCCCCTCCGCTTCTTTCAGCTTGCCCATCCGCATGCGAACCACCCCCAGATAGTAATACTGGTTGGCATAGGCGCTGCGCAGCTGGCAGGCGCGGGAGAGATAGCGCTCCGCTTCTGGAAGTTTCCCTACCGTAGAGTAGGCGATGCCGAGAGCGAAGTTCGTGTTCCAGGCGTCAGGGTCGAGCTCGAGGGCATGCTGGTACGTCTCGATCGCCTTGTCCGGATGGTCGCGGGCCATCCATTCCGTACCCAGATGGTCCCAGGCTAGGGTATTGTGCGGAGCCACCTGAACTCCCCGTGAGTACAACAGGAGGTTGTTGGCCCAATAGACACTCTGCGTGGCGGTCGCCGCGCCGAAAAAGCAGGTCGCGACTGCAACGGTGGCTACCTGAGCCGCCGGCTGTCCAAACAAACGAGTCTGTCCCCCAGCCAGCTTTCTGACGGCCATCGCCAGCAACAGCACGAAGGCGATCGAGGGCACGTACAAGTAGCGGTCGTGCGCCAACTCGCTCTCGCCGAAGTAGCGGATACCCCACAACGGGGGAAACAGGGTAAACCCCAGCCACAGGGCCGAGAAAGCAACCACCCGCGAACGCCGGGCCCAGAAATACAGCGCGGCGAGCGCACAGGCCACTGCCACGAGGGGCAAAGCAAAATTGCCTGCGGTTGGGGAGTGTACCCAGGGCGTCTCATAGAAAGCGCTGATCTTAACCGGCCACAGCAGTTGCTTAAGGTAGAGCCACAGCAGTGACGGCCACGTGAGCAGCACGGCCAGCAAGGACTCCTCGCTGGGACGACCCATCCCTTTCAGGACATGGAAGCGCACCACCAAGTAGACTGCCAGCACCAGAGCAAACGGACCTACCCCACGTACAATACGCAAGGGCAAGCCCGTGATCTGGAAATCTCGTCTCCCGCTCTCGTCAACTGGAAAAAGCCACTCGTAAGCTGCGATGATGGCTGGCAGCACGAGCGCTGTCTCTTTGGTAAGAACGGCGATCGCAAACAACAGCAGCGACCCTGCCTGCCAGGCCCTTCTTTTTCCCAGCTGCTGACTCTCTCGCTGCTTCAGATAGCAGAGCAAGGAGCCAACCATGGCTGCAGCCATCAGCGGCTCGCAAACTGCGGAAACCCAGGCAACAGCTTCGATGTGCACCGGATGGAGGCCGAAGAAGAGCGCGGCCATGCCCGCGGTTATCCGGTCCCTCGTCAGCCTGCAGGCCAGCAGGTAGACCAGCCCGGTCGTCAGCAAATGGAGCAAAAGCGCAGTCGCATGCCAGCCTGCCGGTCGCAGTCCGAACAAGGTGTGGTTCAGCAATAGCCAGAGCAAGAACAGGGGACGATAGTAGTCGCCCGGCTGGCCGGGATAGAGGTGCCCCCACACTTGCTCGGTGAAGTAACTGCGTACATACTGCCAGGACTGCACGTGAGGGTTGCTGACAATCTGCGAGAGGTCGTCGTAGACGAACTGAAATCGCAACGTGCCAATGAACGTCAGCAGCGTCAGAGCAATCGCCAGCGCCAGGAGATAACGGCCCGCCTTAAACTGCTGTATCCCGCCAGCGCCTCGGTCAAGCCTGGTCTCGGTTCCCAAAAATCCGATTCCCCTCTCTTGCCAACCTTTCAGCAGAGAGTAGCACGGACCCTCCGCCCTTTGGACCGTAACTTCCGGGCCGTCCACCCGCAGTTAAGGTCCTAATGGGGGTGGGGTAATGTCAGGAGTGCCCTGTGACAAAATCTGCTGCTGAACCTGACGCTTTCTGGCAGGGGATCAGCGGCGAAAAGCCCATTTCGGGCAGGAACTGCTGGCCGCCAAGCGGCCTACGCGCAAAGCGCCGTCTAATCAAATCGTTAGCGGCTTGTCTCTAAAGTCACCGCCAACCCCTGGGTTGGTAAGCGAAGTGCGGATGATGACGGGTGTCCGGCTTACCAACGATTTCCGAGAGGGAAGACCGAAAAATGAAGAAACACAAGGCCAAGAAGCACGCAAAGAAGAACAAGGGTTTCTCGCTGATCGAACTTCTGATTGTGGTGGCGATTATTCTGATCATCGCAGCCATCGCCATCCCGAACCTTCTGCGGTCCCGCATTGCCGCCAACGAAGCCTCGGCGGTGGGTTCTATGCGGACATTGAACACCGCGGAAATCACCTACAACACGACTTATCCCACAACCGGTTTCACCTGCACCCTGGGGAATCTGGCTTCGCCCAGTGGCGGCGCTTCGCCGACTTCTGCAGCGGCGGGTCTGATCGACAGTAACCTGGCCAGCGGCACCAAGAGCGGCTACACCTTCGCGCTGGCGAACTGCTCCGGAACGCCGGTCTCGACATACCAGTCCACGGCCGATCCGGTCACCGCCGGCACCACCGGGCAACGTTCGTTCTGTTCCGATAGCTCGGGCGTGATCAAGCAGGACGCGGGCGGCAGCTCGGCCAACTGCTTGACCGGCAACACGCCAATCTAGTCGTGATCCTGGATCAGGACCTGGGACGGCCAGGTCCTGACCGGGTTCGGCTCGCTGGCGCCGGCCGAGTAAAAGTGCCGGCTGGAAACCAAGTTCAGCTATAGTTGGGGCAGCACAGAAACAAGAGAGGGGCGGACGTGAAACGGAATAAGGGTTTCTCTCTTATCGAGCTGTTGATCGTGGTGGCGATCATCTTGATCATCGCGGCGATCGCCATTCCCAACCTGCTGCGCTCGCGCATCGCCGCCAATGAAGCTTCGGCGGTGGGTTCCCTGCGCACTCTGAACACCGCGGAAATCACCTACAACACCACGTATCCGAATGTGGGCTTTGCCTGCACTCTGGGTGCGATGGCGCCCCCGAGCGGCAGCTCCTCGGCCACTTCGGCGGCTGCCGGTCTGATCGATAGCAGTCTGGCCAGTGGCACCAAGAGCGGCTACACCTTCACGATTGGCAATTGCTCGGGAACGCCGGCCGTCAACTACAACACCACGGCGGCCCCGGTTAGCCCCGGGACCACCGGACAGCGCTACTTCTGCAGTGATAGTTCCGGGGTGATCAAGTACGACCCCAGCAGCACCTCCAACTGCACCAGCAACGGCGTTCCTATCTAGGCCGTTGGCAGTTGGTTTGCAACTCAGGTTTTAGGCCTGGTTCGGCAGCTGAGCGATGCGAAGTTGTCGCGTTGGCCTCAAGGTTGGCCAAGTACCTGGGGGAGGGTACAAAGCCAGGGGGAGCAAAGGACGAAAGTCCTCTGTTCCCCTTTTTGTTTTTGCTGATCTTGGCAGGGCACCAGCCTGGTCATCAGGCGTCACTTTTCCTCGCTTATAATCGAAAGACGACGTAAGTTGCCATGCCGGCTATCGAAACTTTCCAACTGGAAAAAAGCTATACCACGGGATTCTGGCGCAAGCGCCGAGTCGCAGGGCTGAAGCCGCTGACCGTGGCAGTCGAGCCGGGCGAGGTCTTCGGCTATCTCGGGCCCAACGGCGCCGGTAAGACCACCACCTTGAAGCTGCTGATGGGGCTTATCTTCCCTACCGGGGGCTCGGCCCGCATTCTGGGGATGGAGCTTAGCGACCGGCGCATGAAGTCGCTGATCGGCTTTCTGCCCGAGCAGCCTTATTTCTACGAGTATCTCACCGCCTCGGAGCTGCTGGAGTACTACGCTCAGCTCTCCGGCGTGCCTGGCCGGGAACGGACTCGCCGTGTTCAGGAGATGCTGGCGCGCGTAGGCATGAGCCAATCGGCACGTACCCAGCTTCGCAAGCTCTCCAAGGGCATGCTACAGCGCGTGGGCATCGCCCAAGCCATCCTCCACGATCCCAAGGTGGTCTTTTTCGATGAACCTATGTCGGGACTCGATCCCCTCGGCCGGCGGGAGGTCCGCGACCTCATCCAAAACTTGAAGGATGAAGGCAGAACCGTTTTCTTCTCGACACATATACTTTCTGACGCTGAGGCTCTGTGCGACCGAGTGGCGATCCTGCACAAGGGCGAGTTGCGTGGCGTGGGCGCGGTCGAGGAGTTGACCGCACGGACCCAGAGCAAGGTCGAGATCCTGTTCCACGGCCTACCGGCGATCACCCTGCTCTCCGCCCTGGGCGCGGAGTGCCACGCCACCGGCGAAACCGTGCGCGCGGTCCTCGCCGAAAGCCAGCAGGACCTGGCCTTGGACGCGCTTCGCCGCGAAGGAGCGCGGCTGATCTCTCTCACTCCGGTCCGGGCCACGCTGGAAGACTATTTCATCGAGCGGCTGGGCGAAAGAATGGACGCCGCGGAGGTGCGGCGATGAGCGTGCCCATCGCTCACGTCGCCCGTAACACTTTCCGCGAAGCCGTGCGCGACCGCGTCCTCTACAACCTGATCTTTTTTGCTCTGCTGCTGGTGGGCGCGGCGTTGTTATTCGGGCAGATCTCGATCGGCATCCAGCGCATCGTGCTCATCAACCTGGGCCTGACGGCTATCTCCGTCTTCGGAGTGGTGATCGCCATCTTCATCGGTATTGGACTGGTCTCCAAGGAGATGGAGAAGAAAACACTCTACACGATTCTTTCGCGTCCAGTCCGGCGCTGGGAATTCATCGTGGGCAAGTTCGGCGGGCTGGCCTGGACACTGGTGGTAAACACCTTCTTGATGGCCGTCGGATTTTTCGCCGCGCTGCTCTTGCTGGCTCACCATTTCGAGCGCGCCGACGGCTGGCTGCTCGTAGCCATCTACTTCATCATCCTGGAATTTGTGGTAGTAACGGCGCTGGCGCTGCTGTTCTCGACCTTCTCCTCGCCGGTGCTCTCGGCGGTAATGGCGCTGGCCCTGTTCGTGATCGGCACTTTCGCCGAGGACTTGCGTGCTTTTGCCGCCATGAGTCATGGCGCCACTCGATTATTCGCCACGCTGGCGGCTTACGTGGTACCGAACTTCGCCTCGCTAAACGTGATCTCGTCCGTTGCCCACGGGCAGCCGATCGCCGCGTCGCTGATCCTCTACAACACCGTGTACTCGCTGTTGTATGCGGCTGCGGCGCTGTGCGGGGCCATCTTGGTGTTCGAGTACCGGAACCTGAAATGAGCAAGCGCGGTACCACAACCGTGGTCGCAGCCCTGGTGCTCGCAGCCTCGCTGGCCGGCGCTGCTTTGACGGTGCGCCGTCTCGACCACCTCCGCACGGGCGCGACGGCGGAAGAAGCACTGTACGTTCCTTCACCCAGAATCCTCCAGCGCATGAGCTTGGGCTACACCGGCCTGCTCGCGGACATCTACTGGACGCGCGCGGTGCAGTATTTCGGTACCCAACACCACCTGCACTCCAAGCAATACAAGTTGCTCGATCCGCTGCTCAACATCGCCACCACCCTTGACCCCCATTTGCTGGTCGCCTACGAATTCGGGGCCATATTTCTGGCGCAGAAGCCGCCGGAGGGCGCCGGTGATCCCGATGCCGCCGTTCGCCTGGTTGAGCACGGAGTGCGCGAAAATCCCTCCGCGTGGAGGCTGTATTACAACCTGGGCTTCATCCAGTACTTCGAGCGCCACGACTATGCCGCCGCCGCCGATGCCTTCCAGCGCGGCTCCCGTGTACCTGGCGCGTACCCCTGGATGAGGGTGATGGCCGCTCAGATGTCGCAGCATGCCGGCGACCTCCAGACGGCCCGCTTTCTGTGGTCGAGCCTCTACCAAACCACCGAGAGTAATGACATCCGGGTCAATGCCGCCAAGCATCTGCGAGCACTGCAGGTGGACGAGCAGGTCTCGGTACTCGAAAAGCTTGCCGCCGGCTTCCGCGAGCGTACCGGGCGCTGGCCCGCGAGCTGGGCCGAGATGGTGGCCGGTGGATATCTCCGCGGCGTGCCCGTCGACCCAACTCGCAAGCCTTACCGGCTCCTTCCGCAAGGAAAGGTTGTGGTGCAAGTTCCGGAGGATTTTCCGTTCATTACTCAGGGACTGCCGGGCGAGGAACCATCTGGTCGAACGCAGACCGAATCCAAATAAGGGCAACTTTGGGAAAAAGCTCCAATTGTTCCGGAGCCCGCAGGGCGGCACTTGGGTGAACCCAGCTCGTAAAGTGCTGGCAAGGAGGATGATGAAAATCATGAACCCGCAGGGCGGCACCTTGGCACGCATAGCCGTGTTCCTTTTGGTCGCGCCCAGCCTGGCCTCTGCCGCCACGGCGCCCGAGATCGCTGCCAAAGTAGACCAGCGCTACGACCGCCTAGAGACGCTGCAGGCTGATTTCACCGAAACCTATCGCGGCGCTGGGGTGTCGCGCAGTGAATCCGGAGTGTTATGGCTGAAGCGTCCCGGAAAGATGCTCTGGGACTACCGCCAGCCGCGGCCCAAGGTGTTCGTCACTGATGGCAAGTGGGCGTGGTTTTACGTCCCAGGAGAAGCGCAGGCGCGCAAAGCCCCGGTGAAGAAGGTGGATGACCTCCGCTCGCCCTTGCGTTATCTGCTGGGCAAGACGAAGTTGGAGAAAGAGCTCGCCGGGCTGTCGCTGGCCGCCGACGTTCCGCCTGAGACCCCGGGCAACATCGTGCTGCGCGGTGTCCCCAAGGGTATGGAGGACCGCGTTTCCAGCGTACTGCTGGAGGTTACGCCCGAGGGCGAAATCGCCCGGATGCTGGTCAACGAAGTGGATGGGTCGAGCACTGAGTACCACTTCGCCAATCAGCGGCAGAACCAGCCCATTGCCAATCAACGCTTCCACTTCTCGCCGCCTTCCGGGGTGGAGGTGATTGAGTCGGAAGACTTGGCGCGGTGAGGGGACAGTCAGCAGGATGCCGGAAGCCGCTGCCCTTGCTACCTGCATTCTGCCAGCTGCTTCCTCGGTCGTAACCTTTTCTTACACGAAAGTAACTTGTCCCTTTGGGTGCGCGACGGGCGCGACGGCAGCGGAAGCAGCTACTTAGGAGTGTTACACTCTTACTAACCTCAAGGCGAGGACAGAGACATAGCTTGCTGACCCAGCGAGCTGCGACTCTGCACCGCACCGGACAGTATGGCAGAGTTCCTTATACGGATGGCAGACGAGCGCGGACACGTGCTCGAACAGGTAGAGAACGGCCCCTCGCAGAACGACGTGCGTGAGCGTTTTGCGCAGCAAGGCTTCCTGGTTTACTGGGTAAAGCCGCGCGGCATTCTCGCCGGCGGAGGCTTGCGCCTGCACCGCAGGCGTCGGGTCAAGCTGGACGACTTCATCATCTTCAACGCCCAGTTCCTGACCCTGATTCGAGCCGGGCTTCCGATCCTGACCGCGCTCGACCTGCTGCTGAAGCGGCAAAAGAGTCCGGTCTTTCGCGGTGTGCTGGAGAATGTGCGCGACCGCGTGCGCACCGGTGAATTGCTTTCCGACGCCTTCCTGGCGCAAGGCATCTTCCCCAAGATCTATACCACGACGCTACTGGCGGGGGAGAAGAGCGGCAACCTGGAGGAAGTGCTCAACCGCTACATCGCCTTTCAGCGAGTGGCATCGGCGGTGCGCAAGAAGCTGCTGGCCTCGCTGGTGTATCCCGCGCTGCTGATCGTCGGCGTGCTTGTCATCCTGACGGTGCTTTTGAACTTTGTAATCCCCAAGTTCCAGCTCTTGTTCGCCGATTTCGGGGCTCAACTGCCCAAGATCACGGTATTCACGCTCACGGTGGGGAGCGCCATCCGCGACTATTTCTTCATCATTTTCCCGGCGATCTTTGTGGCGCTGTTCCTGGTCTGGAGCTGGGGCAAGTCGGAGAGCGGCTCGCAGCACGTCGACCGCCTGCGCCTGGGTGTGCCGCTGTTGGGCTCCATCTGGCTCAAGTATCAGATCAGCATGTTCTCGCGCATGCTGGCGACGCTTTTGTCGGGCGGCATCCCCCTGATGCCGGCGCTGCAGACCGCCGCCGATTCGATGCAAAGCCGGCTGATTTCCCATGCCACGCGGGAAGCGGCGGAGAAGGTGCGCGAAGGTAGTCCACTGTCGCACAGTCTGGAAGAGGCGAAGGTCTTCCCCAACCTGGCGGTGGAAATGATCGAGGTGGGCGAGTCCACCGGTGCTCTGCCCGCCATGCTGACTTCGGTGGCCGAGTTTTACGAGGAGGACGTGCAGACCGCCCTGGTGGCTGCGCTCTCGCTGATCGAGCCGGTCATCTTGATCTTCATGGGCGGCATAGTGGCATTCGTCTTGATATCGTTGTACTTGCCCATTTTCAGCCTGAGCGGAGGCGGGATTCACCCCAGTTAGGAAGCGGGATCAGGATTTAGGAGTTCAATGGCTGGCAAAGTACCCTTGTTCGTCAACGGCGGCAGCGGCGGTCCGGTGAACCAGGCCGCGGAGGAAACGCGCGCCCGCGAGGTGGCGCGCCGTTATCGCTGCGAGTTCGTGGACCTGCGCAATTTCCCTATCCACCACGACCTGTTCCGCTCCGTCCCTGTGCATCTGATGTTCCAGCACAATTTCGTGCCGCTGGAGGAGCGCGACGGTCACATGGTCATCGCCATCGCCGACCTGCCCGGCAGTCCATGGATCGACGAGGTCGGGCTGCTGCTGGGCAAACGTCTCATGCCCAAGGTCGCCACCCTATCCCAGATCTCCGACCTCCTGAAGAAGAATGAGCAGTCGCAGCGCGTGCTGGAGGACGCCAGCGAGGGTTTCGCGCTCGACGTCATCAAGGAAGATGAGAGCGAAGAGACCATTTCCATCGAGCGGCTGACGCAGGAAGGCGAAGCCAGCCCCATCATCCGCCTGGTGGATACCACCATCTTCACCGCCCTGCAGCGGAGGGCGAGCGACATCCACATCGAATCGCGCGACGATTCTTCGGTTATCAAGTACCGCATCGACGGCGTGCTGCAGCAGGCCATGCCGCCCATCGGACGCGAGCACCATTCGACCATTATCAGCCGCATCAAGGTGATGAGCGAACTGGACATCGCCGAGCGCCGCGTGCCCCAGGACGGGCGCTTCCGCGTGCGCTACAGCGGGCGCTCTATCGACTTCCGCGTCTCCATCATGCCCACCGTCCACGGCGAGAACGCCGTGCTCCGCGTGCTGGACAAGGAGTCCATGAGCGAGAAGTTCCGCAATCTCACCCTCGACGTAGTGGGCTTCAGCGACGACGACCTGCGCCGCTTCCGTCACTATATCGCCGAGCCTTACGGCATGGTGCTGGTCACCGGGCCGACCGGCAGCGGCAAAACCACCACGCTCTACGCCGGGCTGAACGAAATCAAGAGCGAGGAAGACAAGATCGTCACCATCGAAGACCCGGTCGAATACCAGATTCGCGGGGTCACGCAGATTCCGGTCAACGAGAAGAAAGGGTTGACCTTCGCTCGCGGCTTGCGCTCGATTCTGCGCCACGACCCGGACAAGATCATGGTGGGCGAAATCCGCGACACCGAAACCGCGCAGATCGCCATCCAGTCCGCCCTCACCGGCCACCTGGTGTTTACCACCGTCCACGCCAACAACGTAGTGGACGTGATCGGACGCTTTCTCAACATGGGCGTGGAGCCGTATTACTTCGTCTCCGCCTTGAACTGCATCCTGGCGCAGCGCCTGGTGCGCGTGATCTGCGATTCCTGCAAGAAGAAGGTTTACTATCCTCCCGAGGTGCTGGAGGGCAGCGGCCTCGATCCGCAAGTCTGGGGCGGCGTGCCGTTCCATGAGGGAGAAGGATGCATGGAGTGCGCCGGCACCGGCTTCCGCGGCCGCACTGCCATCCACGAGCTGCTCGATCTGACTGACCGCATCCGGGAAATGATTCTGGAGAAGCGGCCGACCTCGGAGATCCGCCGCGCCGCCCGCGAGGAAGGCATGCGCTTCCTGCGCGAATCGGCACTGGCCAAGGTGAAAGCCGGGATTACTACTCTGAAGGAGATCAACAAGGTCACCTTTATCGAGACGACCCGATAAACTATGAGGTTCTCGTTCCTCGTTTCTCGGCAGAAGCGGGGAATATACTGGTTGTTTCGAGAAACGAGAGACAAGAAACTTGCCTGCGATCACCAAATCGGCCGCTCGTCCGCGCTTGGCCTGCGAGGTGTCTGCCGATCGCGTGCTGGCAGCGCGGGGCGGGGGGCGCGTCGAACTCTACGCCAGCCATGGCCTGCCGGCGGGCGCGGTGGTGCCCAACCTGGGCAACGTCAACGTGCTCGACGGGCAGGTGCTGCGCCTGGCCATCGCGGAAGCGCTGGCGGCGGTGCACGAGCGTTCGCGCGACGTGATCGCCATCCTGCCGGACGCCGCCGTGCGCGTGGTCATGCTGGATTTCGATACCCTCTCCGACAAGAAAGACGACGCCGACGGCGTCGTCCGCTTCCGCCTCAAGAAGTCGCTGCCCTTCAACGTGGACCAAGCGGCGCTTTCCTACGACGTCCACCGCCTGAACGGACACGTGAAGGTGCTGGCCGCGGTCTCACCGCAGGCTGTGCTGGAAGAATACGAGGCCGCGTTCCGCGATGCCGGCTATAGTCCCGGGGTAGTGCTGCCCTCCATGCTCGCGGCCCTGGGCCTGGTGGATGCCAGCGCCCCTACCCTGGTAGTCAAGGTGGACTCCGTCAACATCAGCGTGGCGGTGGTGGACCAGCACGAGCTGCGCCTGCTGCGCACTCTGGAGAATGCCAGCGGCGCCGCCGTCAGTGGGGCGCAGATCGCGGCCGACGTTTATCCCTCCGTGGTCTTCTATGAGGACACCTACGGTGCCAAGGTGGAGCGGGTGCTGGTGGGCGGGTTATCGAACATGGCCGACATCACGTCGGCCCTGGAAGCGCAGGTGGGCTTGCGCGTCCAGAGCCTGGTGACCACCCGCCATCTGGAGGGCACGGAAGGTTCTACCCCAGCCTCGCTGCTGGCGCCGGTTTTGGGAGCACTGGTGGCATGAATCCGTTACCACAAGCCCATGTGGGAAGAGTTTTGAAGACGAATATCCCGGTGCTTCTGTGTTTCCGTGGTGGACTCTGATCTGAACAATGCGTACACGAATCAATCTCGCCACCCAACCCTATGAGGATGCACGCCTCTTCTACCTGCAATGGGGAGGATTGCTGCTGCTGCTGCTGGTGATCACCGCCGCGCTGATCGGCCTGGTGGTGAAGTCGCACCGTGCCTCGCGCGACATCGCCCGCAAGGTGGACCAGGAGCATCGCCAGATCGCGGAGATCGACCGCGAACGCGCCGCCGCCGAGGCCATCCTCAACCGCCCGGAGAACCGCGACGTACGCGACAAGTCGCGCTTCCTCAATGCGCTCATCGTGCGCAAGGCCTTCTCCTGGACCCAGGTCTTCTCCGACCTGGAGAAGATCGTGCCTCCGCGGGTGCGCATCGTTTCCATCCGTCCCGATGTGAACACCCGCAACCAACTGGAGATCCATCTGCAGGCCATCGGTGATTCGCGCGACAAGGCCATCGAGTTGGTGCGCCGCATGGAGGAAGCGCCCAGCTTCCGCGAGGCGCAGGTGCGGGAGGAGCGGCCGGAGCAGGGCACCAGCGCTGGGGTGGAGTTCACCATCGTGGCCCAGTACATTCCCCAGCTCCGGAAGGAGAATCCGTGATGGCGAATCTTCGGAACGCCCGCAAACGTCTTGCCATTGTGGCCATCGTCCTCGGGGTGCTGGATTTGGCCGCCGTCGCCTTTCTGGTCTCTCCACTCGGCCGCTCGCGCAGCGCCCGCCAGGAAGAATACCAGCAAGCCCGGCTGGAACTGCAGATGAAGTTGCGTGACGCCGTCCCTTTGCGCGGCATGGATAAGAAGCTCGATCTGGCTCGCCAGCAGATCGCCGCCTTTTACCGCGACCGCTTCCCTGCCCAGTACTCCGCAGTGTCAAGCGAACTAGGCAAGGTGGCCAACGACAATGGCGTACGCATCTCGCAGATCGCCTATGATCCCAAGCCCGCCGAGGTCCCCAACCTGCAAAAGGTGGCGATCAACGCCAATCTGGACGGCGACTATCTGCACGTGGTCAAATTCATTAATGCCCTGGAACGTGACCCCATGTTCTTCATGGTGGACAGCCTCACGCTAGCCCAGGAGCAGGGCGGCGTGGTACGGCTGCAGTTGCGGCTGGAAACCTATTTGAGGACCGAAGCGACATGAAGGTGGGCGCGGAAAACCGGATCAAAGTCATCATCCTGGCGGTGCTGCTGGTGGTGGCGGTGATCTCGGTGGTTCACATGTTGAATGTGTTTGGCAGCTCGCCGGCACCGCCAGCCGCCACACCCAAGACCCCAGCCCTTGCCGCTGCTCCGGCGCCGGGCCGTCCGGTGAACCGCGGGCCCGCCATGGCGGTGGCCACTCCCAGCCTCGATCCCGAGCTCCGCCTCAAGCTGCTGGAGTCCAGCGAAGGCACCAAGTACGAAGGCACGGGACGCAACATCTTCGTGCCCGCTCTCGAGCCCATCCCGCAGCCGGTGGCTCCCGCCCGGCCGGGACCGCCCCCGGGTCCGCCGCCGCCCCCTCCGCCGCCGCCCATCAACCTGAAGTTTTTCGGCTTCGCCAGCCACACCGGCGAGCCCAAGCGCATTTTCCTCGCGCAGGGGGATACTGTGTTCATCGGAGAGGAGGGCGAGATCGTGGATCGCCGCTACAAGATCGTGCGTATTAATCCCAACTCGGTCGAGATCGAGGATGTGCTCAACAACAATCGCCAGACCATCCCGCTCACGCAGTCTTAGCCGATGGAGGTTGGAAACTCTGTGAAGGGCACCACTCTTAGTCGTGGCGCTGGAGATGGCAAAAGCAAAGGGCCTTAGCCCCTGCGGGCACCGTTTCCGAACTGGAAGAATTTTCTATGCTGCTTAATACTTATCTGCGCCGGAGGAGAGCCAGCTCCCGGCAGCACGGCTATGTGCTCATCGTGATGATGCTGTTCTTCGCTCTGCTGGCCATCAGCCTGACGGCGGCCGCGCCCGCCATGATGCAGAGGATCCGCCGCGACCGAGAGCAGGAACTTATCAACCGCGGCAAGCAGTACCAGCGCGCCATTCGGCTCTATTACCGCAAATTCGGCCGCTTCCCGGTGCGGCTGGAGGATCTCGAAAACACCAACAACATTCGCTTCCTCCGCCGGCGCTACAAGGACCCAATGACCCCTGGCGGGCAATGGCGCCTGATCCATTATGGGGAAGCTCAGCTCACCGCGCCCAACGCCGGCCCGGTGCTTCCTGGAGCCACCACCCCCGGCGCCACCTCCGGTGTCGCCGGGATAGGCTCTTCTTCTTCTTTTGCTTCCACTTTTTCCCTCGGATCACAGACCGCGCCCGGGCAAACCACTACTACTACGGCTCAAGGAGCCACAACAACCGGTCAGATCGGCGCGACACAAACTGGATCGACGGAGTCCTCTCAATCCGGCCAGTCCGGCGGGCAACCCGGACAGCCCGGCACTCCGGCTTCGCAACTCAGTTCACCCATAGGCGGGGGCGCTACCTTCGGCGGCGGACCCATCGTAGGCGTGGCCAGCACCAGCAAGAAACAGTCCATCAAGGAACTCAACCAGAAGAACCACTACAACGATTGGGAGTTCGTATACGACCCACGCCTGGATTTGACCACAGCGCCACTCCTTGGCGGACTGCCGGGTCAGCAGAATCCACTGGCGCCGGGAGCGCAGATTCCAGGAGCGCAGCCGGGAGTGCAGACTGGACCTATCTCTCCGGGCATGCAGGGACCGCAGACCACCTATCCCACCCACTAGCCAACCCGGCACACCGGCTAAGCCCTTTAACCATGGGACTTTGCGTCTAAGTCCTTTAGATCATTAGACCCTGATGAGATCGCGGTCTGTAAGCCCATGATTCTAATAGACCAGGGGAGGTGGGCCGGTGGGCCCATGGGTCATCAGCGGCCGCCATCCGCCAGGCGGCTGCGAGGTCAGACGCGCGCTCTCCGCTCGCTCGATGGCGATCAGCGCGATCCACTGTCCATTGCGGATCTCACGGAAAATGATCCGTCCGCCGAGAATTTGTGTGGCGATCTCGGGGGGCAGGTCGTGATGGTATCCGAAGAAGCGCATCTGCCAGCGCTGCCACCGGGCAAGGAAGCGAAACAGATCATGCGGCGGCTCGTACTTGGTCGAGAATAGTAGGGCCAAGTCGAACTGCGATGGGGCACGCGCCGCGGCCAGCAGTTGCGGCGCGGAGAAATCCTCCAGCGGCACCACCGGCACCGCCACGCGCGTGTAACCCAGGTAGGGATGGGAAAGCTCATCGGTGGCGGGCCAGGCCGTCAGCACACGCTCGCGGGCATGATGTGCCGCTACCAGCGAGGCGGCGCGCTGGTGTAGCAAAACGAAATCACGGTAGGCAAGATTGTCTTCCAGGGTGAACGGATACGGCGGGTTGACGAACCAGGCCAGCACGAACCCGGCGCAGATGATCCCCATGATCACCGGCCATTGCCGCATGCGTCGCCAGATGGTGGAGACGCAGATGATTATTAGCAGCGGCAGACTGGTGAGCAGGTACCGCGCCAGCGGCGCGCCACCCACCAGCGAATAAAAGATCACCTGCGTGCCTATGACCACGGCGAAGAGCGCCTGCACGTCGAGGGCGATCCGGCCTCGCGGGATGCCGTCCTCCAGTTGTGGCGGAAAGCTCATGGCCATCGCCGCCGTTGCGGTGAGCAGAAACAGGTTCATGTAGCCCGTGATCTGCCACACTCGCTTGGCCAGAGCCAAAATGATGCGCACGGGATGAAGCGTCGCACTGACGTTGTAGTAAAAGAACTGGGGATTGCCGAACACGTAGCCAGTGCACGCATAGTGATACGCATACCACGCCGCCAGGACGGCTGCTGGCGCCACCGCCAGGAAGCAAGTCGTCACTCGGCGCGTGGGGACAGGCGCGAACCTGCTCTTGTTCTGGCCCAGGGCCCGCCACAACAGGTGCCACAAAGCGATGGACACGGGAACGATGACGGCGGTCTCCTTGGCCAAAACTGCCAGGCAAAAGGCGAGAAGCGACCAGGGGTGCCGGCGTTCAAGGTGGAACAGTATGCCCCACAGCAATAATGCCGCCGCGGCCAGGTCCACGTGCGCCATGGAACTCTGTGCGAAGAAAACGGGATAGAGCGCCATAGCGGCCGTCGCGGCGACCGCCACCCGCAAATTGGCCACTTTCCTCGCAAGGCGGAAAATCCCGAGCAGCGCGAAGGCGGCTACCAGCAGCATGGCGGTGCGCGTCACCGCCGGCGTGTAACCGGAAAACTTCCACCAGAGCGCCAGCCACGCCAGCGCCAGCGGCGGGTGTGCGGCACTGGCGGTGGAGCGCGGAATGAGGCTGCCGTGGAGCAGCAGGTCACGCGCCGCTGGTACGTAGTATCCGGCTTCGTCCCAGAAATAGGGCAAGCGCAGCAGGGGCGCGTGCAGGATGAACAGCGCCGTGAAGAGCAGAGCAAAAATGAATAGCCCCCGCGGTCTCTTCAGCAAATGCGGAGAGTCAGGGGTGTGCGCGTCTCCGACTCTTCGTGGTGGCAACGAAGCGGCCATCCCGGCGAGCGCTAGTTGATGACGCCGCTGGTCGCCATACGCGGATCCAGCTTGATTTCGCCGAAGGTCTTCTCGTAGCTGGAAACGTTCTGCTCCAGAATCGTGAGCAGCGCCTTGGACTGCTGCGGTGACAGGTAAATACCCTGGAAATTCTTTACCTCGACTTCATTCTGGCTCGCCTGCTGCAAGGTGCCGAACACCAGAAAGAAGTCCCAGACGTTCACGCGGATCTGCACGCTGTTGGCGTAACTCTCGCGGTAGTCCGCGGTGTTGGTGAGCTTGATGTTGGGCTGCGCTGGAGTCGCCATAATGAATGCCTCGTTGGAGCAGAGGAAGTGCACGGGAAGGATAAATGGCAACTGAGCACCGAGCAAGCCGAGGTCAGCCGGAACTGCGCAAGCGGTTGCGATAGGTATAGAAAACGGCCAGCAGTGGCGGCGCCAGCAGCACGCCCCAGAACGGAATTACAAAACCCAGCACGATGGGCGTCAGAATCGAGGCCCATATCGGGACCTTGACGGTACGTTTCATCAGATAAGGCTGCAACAGCAAGCCGTCGGTGATCGCGATCAGCGCATATAGAATGAGAACATAAATGAGCCGCATCCAGCCGCCGGAGAGGCCGCCGACGATGGCCGGTCCAATGAGCGCGATCACCGGGCCGAAGTGGGGCACGAACTGCAGAATTCCGCCCAGAGCGGCCCACAGCGGCGCCAGCGGTACGCGAATGATTTCCAGGCCGATCAACCACAGCAGGCCGACAATGAGCGCGTCGGTGGACTGGACGATGAGCCATCCCTTGAGGGCTGAGCCGGTAACTTTGAGGTGGTCGAGAAAATCCACTGGCTAGGTTAGATGCGGAGATTGGGAGCCATTGATTCATCGGTTCATTGATCCACTGAAAGTTTTTCGGGTGTGTTTCAATGGCTCCATCGGCCATGGTTGTAAACCCTGGCCCTAGCAGTTCGTCATACCGAGTAGCGGCATCGCATGGAGAACACACTGGGTATTGCAGCGCTGGAGAGCTGGCGAGCGGAAATTGCGCCGCTCGATTTCGATCTCGTCGTACGCCAGCACCAGCGGCGCGTCTATCGAGTCCTGCTGGGGCTGGTGCGCGATCCCGACCTGGCCGACGGCCTGACACAAGATTGCTTCGTGCGCGCCTACGAGAAGCGGGCCAGCTTTCGGGGCGAAGCCAGCATCGGCACCTGGCTCATCAGCATCGCCATCAACCTGGCTCGTGACCATGCCCGCAACCGGCGCGCCGGCTTCTGGCGAAGGCTGTTTGCGGCGCCCGCCGAAGAAGCGGAGGCCGCCCTCGAGGCCGCGCCCGCCTCGAGCCCTTCCCCGGAGCGCTGGCTGCTTGCCCGCGAGGCACTGCATCAGGTGTGGGAGATCGTGGGCGAACTGCCCCAGCGGCAGCGTGAAGTCTTTATGCTGCGCTTTGCGGAGGAAATGCCGCTGGAGGAGATCGCGCTTGCGCTCGGCATGCAGCCGGGAACGGTGAAGGCGCACCTGTTCCGTGCTGTGGGCACGGTGCGCAAACAAATGAGGCATGGTTATGGACCGCATACATCGACTCAACGAAGCTGAAATTGCCGATGCCCTAGCGGGCAAGCCGGCCGAAGAGCGGATTGCGACCTGTGAGGTCTGTTCCGCGGAATTCTCCACATGGAAGGAGATGGGCGCGGGTTTGCGCTGCGAACTCGACGAGCGGGCTGAGCTGCCAGCGTACCTCTGGACCCGGCAGCGAGCACGCATCCGCGAACGGCTGGCGCCGCGCGCCGTGTCGCTAAATTGGGCTGCCGCGGCGATCTTGGCCCTTGTCTTGCTGGCCTTGGGACTGGTTCGCCAGGGAGCCGTACTCAGGAACGAAATCCTGCGAACCGCTCCGGCGCCAACGGCCCAGGCGACGCAGCAGGCCGATCCCGACGATCTTCTGCTGCAAAATGTCGAGACATCGCTCGATCGTGAGGTGCCGGCGCCGCTCGCGCCTGCCGCCATGCTGGTAGAGGAAATGGCTTCGGCTTCGAATCAAGCTCAGCAAGCAAAGGAGAATTAGATGAAACGCAGCGGCATGATTTCCATGGTCTTGGCTTTTATAACCCTGATGACCGTAGCTGCCCTGGCGCAGGATCCTGGCCCTGTCGTCTTGGTCCAAGGTCCTGGCCTGATGGGCCCAGGCCCCGGCATGGGCATCGGGCCGATGGGACCCGGTATGGCTCACCACGGCCCCTTTGGGGCGTGGTGGAAGAATTCGGACGTGGTGAAGGAACTGCAGCTCACCGACGCGCAGGTCAAGCAAATCGAACAGACCTTCCTCGACTATCGGCTGAAGCTGATCGATCTGCGGGCCGACGTGGAGCGGCAGGAAACCAAGCTGCAACCGCTGCTGGAAGCCGATCAGCCCAACGAGCATGAGGTCAGCTCTCAGGTGGATGCCTTGGTGGCCGCGCGCGGCAAGCTGGAGAAGACCAACACCATGATGATGCTGGCTATCCGCCGCGTACTCTCCGTAGACCAGTGGAAGAAGTTGCAAGCCATCCAGCACCGGCGCGGAGAGCGGAACGTCTTCTATCGCCGAAGGGGGCCGGGCGAACATGAGGAGTGGCTCTTCCGCGGTCCGCGGCCGGGAGACGGACCGGCCACAGCCCCGGCGCCGCCAGCCGCCCCGGACAAGTCCGAGTAAGTAGATCGGATCATCGGGAGATCCGGCCATTTTTCCGATTGGGTAATTGGGTAATTTCGTAATTGGGTAATTAAAGAACGGCCGATTTCAAATTCCCCAATTGCCAAATTACTCAATTACTCAATTTTTTCTCGTGCTAGACTCGGGTTGAGAGGCGCGCAAAAAATGAAATTCGGCGTGATCGTCTTCCCCGGCTCGAACTGCGACCACGATGCCTACTATGCCTTGCAGACCGTGCTGAAGGAGCCAGCGACGTTCCTGTGGCACGAGTCGCATGATCTGGAGAACTGCGACGTAGTCATCGTTCCCGGTGGCTTCGCCTATGGCGATTACCTGCGCACGGGCGCCATAGCCAGGTTCTCGCCGGTGATGGAATCGGTGGCGCGCTTTGCCGCCAGCGGCGGTCTGGTGCTGGGTATCTGCAATGGCTTCCAGATCCTGTGCGAGGCCGGACTGCTACCCGGGGCGCTGATGCGCAACGCCGGCTTGAAATTCATCTGTAAGCCCGTCCAGGTGCGCGTTGAAACCAACGATACACCCTTCAGCAACGCCTGCCAGAAGGGAGAAGTGCTCACCATGCCCATCGCCCATATGGAAGGCAGCTATTTCTGCGACGAACCAACACTGGCAGCGCTGCGACGCGAAGAGCGCGTCGTCTTCCGCTACCTTGAGAATCCGAATGGGTCGCTCGATAACATCGCTGGCATCTGCGGCCCGGGACGAAACGTGCTGGGCCTGATGCCACATCCCGAGCGCGCCAGCGAGGCGTTGCTGGGCTCGAAAGACGGATTCAAAGTGTTCCAGTCGCTGGTGGGCGCGGCAGTGGAGCGCTAGACCTTCACCGATACATGGGCGAGCCGCCCATCATGTCCAGGTCGAGGCCGAGCTTCAGGCGGGCGGCCTCGGACATCATGCCCGGATTCCACGGCGGGTCGAACACGACATCTACCTGTACTTCTTTCACGCCCGGCAGGCGCGAGAGCTTGTTGTGCACGTCCCCCTTGAGGATGTCCCCCATGCCGCAGCCAGGCGCGGTCATGGACATCTTGACTTCCAGGCGCTTGCCGCCTTCCACGTCTTTGATCTCGCAGCTGTAGATCAGGCCCAGGTCCACGACGTTGACCGGAATCTCCGGGTCGTAAACCTGCTTCATCTGCTCCCAGACGGCCTGCTCGTTGAACTCGCCGGGCGTGGCGGACGCCGCAGGCTGCTCAGTGGGGGTAATACCGAGGGCATCGGCGTCTTTGGCATCGATGCGGACCATGTACCCAACATCGGTCGTGACGGTGTAACTGCCGCCGAGCGACTGGGTGATGCGCACCGTGCTGCCAGCGGGCAGTTTCAGACGCCAGCCCATGGGGATCTGGGTGGCCTCGACTTCGCGGGAGAGCGTGATCGGTCCCTTGACCTCAGTTTCCATGACAGTCACTCGGTCGAAACCGGCTCCTGCTGGTCTTTGAGCGCGGCCTGCAGCGTGTGCCAGGCCAGCGTGGCGCACTTGACGCGCACGGGAAACTCCGAGACGCCGGAGAACGCCGCCAGCTTACCCAATGCTTCCGTGCCATTCGACTCGGCGTGCCCGGTGACCAGCTTGTGAAATTTCTCGAAGAGCTTCTCCGCATCAGCGCGGCTCTTCCCTTTAAGGGCCTGGGTCATCATCGAAGCGGAGGCCTTGGAGATGGCGCAGCCCGAGCCCTCAAAGCTGACGTCGCGGATGGTGTCGCCTTCAAGGTTCAAGTAAACCGTGAAGTGGTCGCCGCACAGCGGGTTGTAGCCTTCAGCCTTGTGATTGGCGGCCGCAAGCGCGCGATAGTTGCGGGGCTGCTTGCTATGCTCGAGGATGATCTCCTGATAGAGCTCGCGCAGGTCCGACATTACTGGAACACCTCGAGGACTTTGTGCAGTCCGGCGACCAGAGCGTCCACGTCCGTCCGCGTGTTATACAGCCCGAACGAGGCACGAGCCGTGGCCGGGATGGCGAAGCGCTGCATCAGCGGCTGGGCGCAGTGGTGGCCGGTGCGGACGGCGATGCCTTCCTGGTCGAGGATGGTGCCGATGTCGTGCGGATGGATACCCTCCATCACAAACGAGAGCACTGCTGTCTTCTCGCGGGCGGTGCCGATCAGCCGCACCCCGGGAACGCGCGCGACACGTTCGGTCGCGTAATTCAGTATGTCGCGCTCGTGCGCTTCCACCTGCTGCCAATCAAATTCATTCAGATATTGGATGGCCGCCCCCAAGCCGATGGCGCCGGCGATGTTGGGTGTGCCGGCTTCGAACTTGTGCGGCAGCTTGTTGTAGGTAGTCTTTTCGAAAGTGACCGAACTGATCATGTCGCCGCCGCCCTGGTACGGTGGCATGGCTTCGAGCAGCTTCGCCTTACCATAGAGCACGCCCTCGCCGGTCGGCCCGTAGAGCTTGTGGCTGGAAAAGGCATAGAAATCGCAGTCCAGCCCGCGCACGTCCACCTTAACGTGGGGTGCCGCTTGCGCGCCATCAAGCATCACCGGAATTCCACGCCGGTGGGCCATTTCAACGACCTCGCGCACGGGGTTGATTGTCCCCAAGACGTTCGACACGTGGACCAGCGAGACGAACTTTGTCTTGGGCCCCAGCAGCCTTTCGTATTCCTCGAGAAGAATTTCCCCTTGATCGTTGATCGGAATAACGCACAGCTTGGCGCCTTTTTCCTGGCACACGATCTGCCAGGGCACGATTCCGGAGTGGTGCTCCATGGCGGAGATGATGATCTCGTCGCCCGCGCCAATGTGCTTGCGGCCGTAGGTTTGCGCCACCAAGTTGATGGCCTCGGTTGTGCCGCGCACGAAAATCACTTCGCTTGGATCACCCGCGTTGATGAAGCGCTGCGCGGCCTGCCGAGCCTGTTCATAAGCCTGCGTCGCCCGCTCCGAGAGATAGTGCACGCCGCGATGGATGTTGGAGTTGTACTCGCGATAGTACTTGTCGACCGTGCGCAGCACCGACTCCGGCTTTTGCGCGGTGGCGGCATTATCCAGATAGACCAGCGGCTTGCCATTGATCTTCTGGTGCAGGATGGCAAAATCGCGGCGCACACGCTCCACGTCAAACGCGCTCGCCCGGCTTGCCAGTGGAGGCAAGCTGCCGGTAACGACTTGGCTGGCGGTGTTCATCCCAGTTCCTCCCAGCTGCGCTGCGTGGCCGCACCCGCCGCCTGAACCGCGGCGGTGCCTTCGGGCAGCCAGCTCGCCGTCAGGGCTTCGAGATACGTGCGCACAGGGCCGGTTCGCATGCGGTCCAGGCACTCGCTGGCGAAGGCGTAGAGCAGCAGTCGCCGCGCCGCGATCTCGTCCAACCCGCGCGAGCGCAGATAGAAGAGCGCGTTCTCCTCCACTTGGCCGATGGTGGCGCCGTGGGTGCATTTGACGTCGTCGGCGTAAATTTCCAGCTGCGGCTTGGTGTCAATCTGCGCTTCGTCCGACAGCAGCAGGTTGCGGTTGGTCTGCTTGGCGTCGGTCTTCTGCGCGTCTTTATGAACAATGATGCGCCCGTGGAAGACGCCATGCGCCCGCTCGTCCAGAATGCCATTGTAGAACTGGCGGCTATTGCAGTGTGGCTGTGCGTGCTCGACCAGCATGTAATTGTCCATGTGCTGCCGGCCCTTGCCGATGAAGAGGCCGTTGATCAGGCATTCGCCCCCTTCGCCCGCCAGCACCGGGTGGACATTGTTGCGGACCAGCGCCCCGCCGAGCAGCAGGGAGTGAGATTCCACGTTCGCGTTGCGCTCCTGCTGGATGCGCAAGGTGGAGACGTTGAGAGCCTGCGTGTCCTCGCGCTCGATCATGTAATGCGCGACTATGGCGTCCTGGCCGGCATAGAGCTCGGTCACGACATTCGAAAACATCACGCCACTGTTCACGGAGACGTAGTCCTCGACCACGGTGACCTGGCTGTGATCCTCGGCGATCACCAGGTTGCGCGGGTGCGCCATCGCCGGCGCTCCGTTGCCGGTAGAAACATAAAGAAGGCAGACCGGAGCTTCGACCACCGTACCGCGCGGGAGGTAGACGTATCCACCATCGGCGAGGAAAGCGGTGTTGAGGGCGATGAAGGCATCGCGATCGAAAGAGGCGTAGCGTCCCAGGCGGTCCTCCAGGCGGGCGGCATCGTTCTCGATCGCCTCCGCCAGGCTGCTTACCCGCACCCCCTTGGGAAGTTTGCCAAGCGAGGACAGGGCCGGCACGTAACGGCCGTTGACGAACACGAGCTGGCAAGCCGCCCTCGGGATGACAAACGGCTTGAGATCGGACGGGCTGACCTTCGTGTCCTCGGCCAGTTGGAACGTCGTCCGCGAGATAGGCGCGACGTTGGTGAAGCGCCAGTCTTCATCATGCGTCGTGGGGAAGCCGAACTCGCAGAAGCGCGCGAAGCCCTCCTGCCGAAGCTTCCGCAGCCAATCGAGGTGGTGACCGGGGACGCTCTTCTCGAAGCGTGCAAAGCTGTCGAGATAGCTTTGCAATTCCGGAGTTGTTGTGGTCAGCGACATTGCCTTACGCCCTCACCGCTTCTTCAACCCCGACGTAGCCCTTGTCTTCGAGTTCGAGCGCCAGCTCCGGCCCGCCCGACTTGACGATGCGTCCATCCACCAGCACGTGCACGAAGTCAGGCACGATGTAGTTCAAGAGGCGCTGGTAGTGGGTGACCACAACGATGGCGCGATCGGGCGAGCGCATGGCATTCACGCCCTTGGCCACGATCTTTAGCGCGTCGATGTCGAGGCCGGAGTCGGTCTCGTCGAGGATGGCGAGCTTGGGCTCAAGCACCGCCATCTGCACGATCTCGTTGCGCTTCTTTTCTCCGCCCGAGAAGCCCTCGTTGACCGAGCGGTTCATGAAGCGCTCGTCCATCTCCAATAACTTCATCCTTTCCTTGTAGAAAGGGATGAAATCCATTGCATCCATTTCCTCTTCGCCGCGGTACTTGCGCAGAGCGTTCACCGCCGAGCGGAGGAAGTAGGCGTTCGAAATGCCTGGGATCTCGACCGGATACTGGAAGGCCAGAAACACGCCCTCGCAGGCGGCGTCCTCCGGCTTCATGGCCAGCAGGTCCTTGCCGCTATAGAGCACTTCGCCGGCAGTGACGACGTAGGTTTCACGCCGCGCCAGCACCTGCGCCAGAGTGCTCTTGCCCGAGCCGTTCGGCCCCATGATGGAGTGCACCTCGCCGGCGTTGACCGTCAGATCGATGCCCTTGAGGATTTCGTGACCGTCCACAGTTGCATGCAGGTTCTTGATTTCCAGGAGACTCATTCGTTCGTTTTTCCTCACAGGGGCTAAAGCCCCGCCATTTGTGCACCCTTATACGGCACGGCTAAAGCCGTGCCCTGATACAACCCAATACAAAACCTGCTCTCCACGCTGCTTATCCCACGCTGCCTTCCAGGCTAACGCTGAGCAGCTTCTGCGCTTCGACCGCAAACTCCATGGGCAGCTCGCGGAAGACGCGCTTACAGAAGCCGTTGACGATCATGGAAACGGCGTCCTCGGTCTTCAGTCCGCGCTGCCGCAGGTAAAACAACTGGTCTTCGCCGATCTTCGAAGTGGAGGCCTCGTGCTCCATGCGTGCGGTCGCGTTCTTCACCTCGATGTAAGGGAAGGTATGCGCGCCGCACTTGTCGCCGATCAGCAGCGAGTCGCACTGCGTGTAGTTGCGCGCGCCCACCGCGCTCTTCTGGATCTTCACCCCACCACGGTAGGTGTTCTGGCCGTGTCCGGCGGAGATGCCCTTGGACACCACCGTCGAGCGCGTGTTCCGGCCCATGTGGATCATCTTGGTGCCGGTATCGGCCTGCTGATAGTTGTTGGTCAGCGCCACCGAGTAGAACTCGCCCACCGAGTTGTCGCCCTTCAGGATGCAGCTCGGATACTTCCAGGTGATGGCCGAGCCGGTCTCCACCTGCGTCCAGGAAATCTTTGAGTTCGCGCCGGCACACAGTCCGCGCTTGGTGACGAAGTTGAAGATGCCGCCGCGCCCTTCCTTGTCGCCGGGATACCAGTTTTGCACCGTCGAGTACTTGATCTGGGCATTGTCGAGTGCCACCAACTCGACCACGGCTGCGTGCAACTGGTTGCTGTCGCGGATAGGCGCGGTACAGCCCTCGAGATAACTGACGTAAGCTCCCTCGTCAGCCACGATCAGCGTGCGCTCGAACTGGCCGGTCTCAGCGGCGTTGATGCGGAAGTAGGTCGAAAGCTCCATGGGACAGCGCACACCCTTGGGCACATAGACGAATGAGCCGTCGCTGAACACGGCCGCGTTCAGCGCCGCGAAGAAGTTGTCGCTGTACGGGACCACCGACCCCAGGTACTTCTTCACCAGCTCAGGATGGTTCTGCACCGCTTCGGAGAAGGAGCAGAAGATCACGCCTGCCTCGGCTAGCTTTTCCTTAAAGGTAGTAGCCACCGAGACGCTATCGAACACCGCGTCGACGGCGACCCCAGCAAGCCGCTTCTGCTCCTCAAGCGGTATACCCAGCTTTTCGTAGGTGCGCAGAATCTCCGGGTCGAGCTCATCGAGGTTCTTCAGGCTGGGCTTCTGCATGGGCGCCGAGTAGTAGGTAATGTCCTGATAGTCGATCGGTTCATAGTGGATGTTGGCCCACTTGGGCTCGGCCTCCGCTTGCTCCAGCTTGGCCCAATGGCGATACGCCTTGAGGCGCCAGTCCAGCATGAACTGCGGCTCGCGCTTCTTTTGTGAAATAAGACAGATTACGTCCTCATTCAGGCCTTTGGGGATACGGTCTTCCTCAACGTCGGTGACGAAGCCCCATTTGTACTCCTGGTTGGTAAAGTCCTGAATGGCGTTGGCTGGTGTGGTCATTGCACTCCCCCGCTGATCAATTGAATGGTAGAAACCACGTTGCTGCGCGGTTTCAAGCCGGCCAGTTCCATGGGCTTCATCAGGTCGCCCAGGGTAAGGTTCTCGAGCGCGCCCAGCAGCGCCAGGCTGATGACCTTGGAGTTGCGCCGCACCACGCACGAGGGCTCCAGGTCGCAACTGCCGGCCGTCACGCTGCACTCCGTGAAGCCGATGGGCCCTTCCAGAGCGTCGATGATCTCGGCCACTGAAATCTCCTTGGGGCTGCGCGACAGGCTGTAACCGCCTTTCGAGCCGCGATGCGAAACCAGCAGCCCGACGTGCGAAAGCGCCTTCAAAAGCTTGGAGACCGTGGGCAGCGGAAGCTGGCTCGCAGCCGCCAAGTCCCGAGCATTGTGCAGTTCGGGGTGCTGGGCGATCGAGGTCATCAGCACGATGCCGTAATCAGTCAATTTGTTTAGCCTAAACATGTCGTTCGCTCGCGGCGAGGTGCAGACCCCGCCCCAGGAGATACAGTACCAATTTAGTTCTGTATTTATTTTAGGACAGATAGCCGAGCTTGTCAAAAGGGGGGTACCGACGGCGAAGGGACGGCAAAGAGAAACGGGAACGGGAGTGGTTTCTCCCGTTCCCTGATACAAGAGGAATGCCCTAAGTCGGGTTAGATCGGCTGATTGCCGCTGGTGCAGGCGCTAGTGCTGCCGGTATCGAACTTGATCACGCCCGAGCTGTCGCTACAGAAGTAGCGCTGGCCGGTGGTCCCCGGGCTAACCGGGGCCGCCGTGGACTGGTATGTCGAGAGCGGAGCTGTACTGCCGCAGTTCGCTAGCGCGAAGGTGTAGCCGCTCTTGGTGCCACTGGCTAGGTTGCTGTCGATCAAACCAGCAGCGGCTGAGGTCGGCGACGTGCTGCCGCTAGGCGGAGCCAGACTCCCTAAGGTGCAGGTAAAGCCCGTCGTCGGATAGGTCGTGTTGTAGGTGATTTCGGCCGTGTTTAAGGTGCGCAGCGAACCCACCGCAGAAGCTTCGTTGGCGGCGATGCGCGAACGCAACAAGTTCGGAATAGCGATGGCCGCAATAATCAGGATGATCGCTACCACGATCAACAGCTCGATCAGCGAGAATCCTTTCTTCTTATTCTGTTTCTTGTGCTTCTTCATTTTCTCCCCTGTCTCCTCGGTCGTCTAAACAGAACTGTCCGGAACCTCAGCCGGTTCTCCTGCAGCCCTGCTACCAATCGCTTCCATATTACCTACCTTAGATTCAGCAACTTACAGACCGTCAGCCAAACCGGGAAAGGAAATTCCAGCCGACTTGACAATTCTTGTCATTACAATCGCCAAAATCTGTCGGCCAAGCGCGCAGGCCCGGAGCTTCGCTCTTCGACGATTACCATGCTGAGCCCTTCAGACAGAGATATCCGGCTGCTGCAGGGGGCTACGGCTGTTCATCTCCTGGGTTGAAGCGATACCCGACCCAGGGCTCGGTCACGATGTAACGCGGCGTCTTCTCGTCGGGTTCCAGCTTCTTTCGTAAGTGGCCGACAAAAACGCGCAGGTACTCTGGCTGTTCGGTGCTGTTGACCCCCCAGACCGCCGCCAGCAGGGCGCGATGGGTGATCACCTTACCGGGATGGCGAGCGAGATAGACAAGAAGATCGAACTCCTTGGGGGTCAGCTTCACTTCCTGGTCCTTGAGCCGCACCGTGTGCCCCTGCAGGTCGATGCGAAAGTCGCCGATCTCGACGGCCTCCTCCGATTGCGGCTTCTTCGTTGCGGCCGCGCGCCGCAAGGCGGCGCGGACTCGCGCCAGCAGCTCATTCACGCTGAATGGCTTGGTGACATAATCGTCGGCGCCGGCATCCAGGGCCTCAACTTTGGTCCGCTCTTCGCCACGGACAGAGAGCACGATAATTGGCACTTCCGACCTGGCGCGCACATGGCGGCATAAGGCCAGGCCGTCCATGTTGGGCATGCGCAAATCGGTGATCACCAGGTCCGGCGGCCAGTCCTTCATGAGCTGGACAGCTTCGTCGCCGTCGCGGGCGGTGCGGATGGAGTACCCGTGGCTGGCCAGCGTGGTCTTCAGCACGCGGGCGATCTGCGGCTCGTCGTCCACCACCAGGATGTTGGGCTTTTCCTCGGCCGCCACGATCCGACCTCACTTCACCTCTTGCGTGACGATGTGCACGTCGACGGCAGGCGCGTCCCGCAAGAATTTGTGGATGGCCGACAAATAAAGGTAGCGTCGCCAGCCAGCCTGCGCGGAGCGGCCGAACACTACCTGGGTGATGTGCTTTTCCCGCACTACCTTGGCCACTTCCTCCGCCACGCTTTTGCCCTTGGTGCGAATGACTTGCGCCCCCATGTTTTCCGCGAAGCGGACGTTCTGCGCCAGGGTGCGCTGATTGTCCGGCGTGTCGTCGACCCCGATGTCCACGTAGATGACGAACAACTCCGCGTCGATGCGCTGGGCCATGCGTCCGGCGCGCGCGACCAAGTATTGCGCTGCGGGATTGGAGCTGATGCACACCGCGATCCGCTCACGCACTCCCAGGGAAATCTCTGACCCTTCCTTCTGCAGGTAAGACTCCAGGCTGCGATCCACTGCCCGCGCCACCTGCTGCAGGGCCAGCTCGCGCAGCGCAATCAGGTTACCGGGGCGAAAGAAGTGCCCCAGGGCACGCTCGGCGCGTTCCACGGGATAGATGTCGCCGCGGCGCATGCGTGTCTGCAGCGCCTCCGGGGTCAGGTCGGCCAGCACGATTTCATTGACTCGCTGCATCACCCAGTCGGGCACGGTTTCCCGCACGGTGACCCCGGTGATGCTCTGCACCAGCGGCATGAGGCTTTCGATGTGCTGCACGTTCATGGTGGAGATCACGTCGATGTTGGCGTTCAACAGCTCCATCACGTCGTCGTAGCGTTTTCTGTGCTTGCTGCCGTCCACATTGGTGTGCGCCAATTCATCCACCAGAGCGACCTGCGGCTGGCGCGCCAAAATCGCGTCCACATCCATTTCTTCGAACGATGCACCCCGGTACTCGATCTGCCGCCTGGGCACCGTCTCCAGCCTGGCCGCCAACTCGGCGATGGCCTTGCGACCATGGGTTTCCACTACCGCCGCCACCACGTCTTCGCCGCGGCTCTTGCGGCGGATGCCCTCACTGAGCATGTTATAGGTCTTGCCCACACCCGGGGCGTAACCGAGGAAGAGCTTGAAGATGCCCTGCTGCTTCTGCGGGGGCGCGGTTTCTTCCAGCCACTGCTCAGGGGTCTTTGGCATCGCCGATATTCTCGTCGAGAGCGGGATGAACTGTCGAATGAACTACAATCCTTCTCCGTGAGCAAAGCTGCGCAACGAGCTCTGCGCTTCGCGGCTGTGGTTGCCGTCGATTTAATCATCGTCTGGGTTTATTTCAAAGAGATCCATGTGAACCCCACGACGGTGGGATTCACCTTTCTGCTGGCCATCCTGGTGGTCTCGGCTACCTGGGGATTGCAATACGCCGTCTTCATGGCGGTGATCGCCACCCTGGCCTACAACTACTTCTTCTTTCTACCGCTGCTGCGGTTCACCATCGCCGACCCCCAGAACTGGGTGGCGCTATTCGCCTTCCTGGTCACCGCCCTAATCGCCAGCCGGCTCGCCGAGGGCGCCCGCCGCGAGGCTTTGCGATCAAACCAGCGCCGCCAGGAGGTGGAGCGGCTCTATGCTTTCAGCCAGCAACTGCTAGGCACGGAGAACGTTTTTGGGCTGTTGAATAGCGTCCCCGCCTACATCGTGGACTCGTTCAGCGCAGCCGGGGCGGCGGTCTTCCTGGAGAACAAGCAGAAGACGTACTTCTCCGACATTTCCCTGCAATCCTCCTTGCCGCTCGAAGAACTGAAGACGGTCTGCGGACGCGGAGAGCCGGTGCGCGATCGTGAGCGGGAGATTTGTTTCATGCCCCTGCGGATGGGATTGCGCTCCATGGGAAGCTTCGCCATTACGGGCTGCCATCTTTCCCGCGAGACTCTGGAAGCCATCGGCAGTCTGATTGCAATTGCCATCGAGCGCGCCAGCACCATGGAGAAGCTGTCTAAGGCCGAAGCTGCCCGTGAAAGCGACCGCCTGCGTTCCCTGCTGCTCGATTCCGTTACCCACGAGTTTCGCACCCCCCTAACCGCCATCAAGGCATCGGCCGAGACCCTGATGTCGGAGGTCAAGCTGGAGAAGCCGCAACTCAAGGATCTGCTGGCTGTGATCAACGAAGAAAGCGACCGGCTCAATCGCCTGGTGGGCGAGGCCGCGGAAGTCGCCCAACTGGATGCTCGCCAGGTCGAACTTCGCTTTGAGCCGCACCACATTCGCGAAGCTGTGGATCTGGCCCTCCAGCAATCTAAGCATGCTTTGGAACCGCATCCCGTCGAGGTCGTCATTGCCGAAACCCTGCCCGCGGTGCGAATGGATCTC